>ERZ1026901.677-NODE-677-length-25019-cov-9.700969_pt1 | contig 25019 bp, 21 predicted proteins | sample MGYA00380179_ERZ1026901 | MGnify/ENA primary metagenome ERZ1026901 (study PRJEB33269, sample SAMEA4719815) | human gut metagenome | biome: human-associated habitat; feature: organic feature; material: feces | place: Cameroon | collected 2013-10 ... | reverse complement strand
AGCGGTGCTAAGATCACAAACGACTGGAGATTAACAACTCCGTACGATGATGACACAGCTGACGAGGAGTGGTACTACTTCAAGTCCAACGGTAAGAGAGCCGAGAACGAGAAGATCACTTACAAGGGAAAAACATACTACTTCGATACAGACGGAAAGATGCTCACAGGTTGGGTAACAACTGGTGACGGCGCAACATCCGTTAACGAAGCTACTGGTTATGAGAAAGACCACACATTCTACTGTGACGAGACAGGTGCTCGTGTAGAGGGTGCATGGGTTAAAGACACAGAGCCGGGCACAGACGATGACGATGCAGATGCAGACGAGTACTGGTACTACTTAAAGAAAGCTACCGGTAAGCCGGCAACAGGCAAGCAGTCCAACATCAATGGTCAGATTTACCTCTTCAACGAGGAAGGTCAGATGCAGTATGGCTGGGTAGCTCGTTCTGATTCTTCCACAAAGAACTTTGTTCAGTTAGACAAGGAAGATGAAGAGCAGGATATGATCCTCTTAAGCGAGTATGCAGACAGCGAAGTTTACTACTGCGGTGATGAGGATGATGGACACGCAAAGAAGAATAAATGGTTAAAGACATGGCTTCCGAGTGATACAGAAGAAGAGGAAGATGACAAAGAGTGGTTCTGGTTCGACAAGAACGGTAAACTCTACAGAGCATCTGGTTCTGACGCTACTGTAAAGGCTCAGAAGTATAAACTCGAAGAGGGCGACCTCGTTTATGATGGTGGTAGCATTACTGGTGTAGAAAAGAAGAAAGTTAACTCCAAGGATTACTGGTTCAGACCGGATGGTGTTATGCTTGCTAAGTTCTACATGATTGGTGACAATATGTACTACTTCGGCGGATCTGATGACGGTTCTATGAAGACTGGTTCTCAGACAGTAAAAGACAACACTGGTGATTCCTATAAGTTCTACTTCTATACAAAGGATACTTATGGATACAAGAAGGGTGCTGGTGTAGTTGGTAACCAGAGCAACAAGCTTTACTACTATGGTATGCTTATCCAGGCTGACGATTACAAATATCAGTTAGCTACAATTACAAAAGATGGCGTAGACTACAGCTTCATTGTTAACTCCAATGGTACAATTCAGCACTCCAAGAGCACTGAGTATAAAGAGGATGGCGATGTATTAATCGCAACAGGTATTAAGATTGCAGGAAAATCTACAGAAACTAAGTTTGTAGAGAACGGTCAGTTCAAGTATGCAATCAGCAATGAAGCTAACAACTGGGATACTGTATCTAAGAATGTTAATGACATTGATATGAGCGGTTTCGTTCAGGGTAAGTAATTCAGGCGATTGATTAAAATTAGAAATTCTAATTGCAAACATGATGGGCAGGAAGTGATTCCTGCCCATTTTTTGCATAATTTTTGTATAAACGTAAACAGATGGAGAAAAATCTTCGCCTGAATTGTGTAATTAGCACTCATATAGCAAAATCAGGCAGGGAAATAATCCCTGCCTGATTTGTATCTCATGTGTTGTGATTTTTGATTTTCCCTTCCACCTAAAAAATTATGATCGTTGATTGGATAAAAGACGTTGCCTATCTACTGCCATCTATCTATTATCTGAATCACTTATGACTATCCTTGTATATCTCTGTTTTGCGTATTCCGTCCTCTTCTTAATTATATCTTTTTCATTCCGCCCCATGCGACATCCAAAACTTCATCTAAAAACTTCAGTTAATAAATCGATATCAACTGTTTCTGTATTGCCTGTTTCTCACCTCTGGATTTTTGTTTGTTAGGCCAAGGAACTTTAGGATAGTAGGTTTTCTCAAAACTGATTTCTTCAGATTCTACCTATCGAAGGAAAACGTAGATTTCAGCTATATCCTTCTCGATATCAAGAGGATTCCGGACTCTCATCGGTTAGAAATATGTGCCGTCGTGCGTACTATGCGAAAACCGGGCGAGAAAATCTCGCCCGGTCCACGTGTGCAATTAGAATTTCTAATTTTGTTAGATCTAATTTTCCTATTTGCTGTAGAAGTTGGAAATCTTTACATCAGATACTTTATTTGTGATACCCTTGCCATCTTCGAAGCCGTACTTGTACTGACCCTCTTCAATATACTCGGCTGTACCCTTTGTGTTATCTTTCTTGGTTGTCTTTACGCTCTCATCTACAACGATAAGCTCATCGCCATCCTCTTTGTATGTTGTACCATAGGAGTGCTGGATAGAACCGTTGGAGTTGATGATGAAGCTGTACTCCTTGTTATTGTGCTCATCAACAAGAGTAGCTACCTGATACTTGTAATCATCAGCTGTAAGTAAGAGACCATAGTAGTAAAGCTTGTTGCTCTGGTTACCAACTACGCCTGCACCTTTCTTAAGTGCTTTGCCTTTTTCCGGAGTTGCGTACTTCTCTGTACTCTGATCTTTTGTATAGAAGTAGAACTTGTATGTGTCACCTGTATTGTCCTTGATGGACTGAGAACCAGTCTTCATGGATCCGTCATCAGATCCACCGAAGTAGTACATAGCATCGTTGATCTTGTAGAACTTGGAAAGCATTGCACCATCAGCTCTGAACCAGTAATCTTTGGAGTTTACTTTCTTCTTTGCGATTCTGTCTACATCTTTATCTTTGAAAAGGCGGCCTTCTTCGAATTTGTACTTTTCAGCATTGGAAGCGGATTCAGCAGAAGCAATCTTTTCGTTTGCTCTGAAGAGCTTACCTTCCTTGTCGAACCAGAACCACTCTTTGTCATCTTCCTCTTCGTTTGTGTCGTTCGGAAGCCATGTCTTAACCCATTTGTTCTTCTTAGCGTGTCCGTCGTCCTCATCGCCGCAATAGTAAACAGCGCTTGAGCCCGCTTCGCTCATCTTCTTCTCATCATCTTCTTTGTCGAGCTGATCGAACTTAACGCCATTCGGATCTGTTTCTACTACCCAGCCGTGCTGCATCTGACCTTCTCCGTTGAAGAGGTAGATCTGACCATTGATGTTGGACTGCTTGCCTGTTGCCGGCTTACCGGTAGCTTTCTTTAAGTAGTACCAGTACTCATCTGCATCTGCATCGTCATCGTCAATGCCCGGTGCTACATCTTTAACCCAAGCGCCCTCTACACGAGCACCTGTCTCGTCGCAGTAGAATGTGTGGTTAGCCTCATAACCGCTAGCTTCGTTAACTGCGGATGTGCCGTCACCAGTGTTAACCCAGCCTGTGAGCATCTTTCCATCTGTATCGAAGTAGTAGGATTTTCCCTTGTATGTGATCTTCTCATTCTCGGCTCTCTTACCGTTGGATTTGAAGTAGTACCACTCCTCATCAGCGCTCTCGTCATCGTACGGAGTTGTTAATCTCCAGTCGTTTGTGATCTTAGCACCAGCGCTGTTTACGAAGTAGTAGTTTCCGTCGTACTCAACCCATGCAGAACGAACGAGCTGTCCATCCTCACCTACATAGTACTCTTTACCATTGCTGGAGCAGAATACGTTCTCGTATGCGTCACCGTTCTTGTCGTAGCACTGCCACTCGCCATCAACCATCATCCAGGTTCCCTTGGAAGCTGCGAAAGATGTCATGGAAGCGCCTAATGCTAACAGAGCTGCTGCGGATACTACTGCAGCAATTTTAGTCTGCTTTCTCATAATTAATGCACTCTCCTTTTGTTTTTTTGAAACGCTTTTTGAAATTCCTAATTGCATTACGAAGCCATTATACTTCCGATAAGTAAAATTATCACAAGTTGCGCGATTGGGAAAAATCAGGCGGGGGAGGAGATGGGAGAGAGGAACGGGAAGATAAAATTAAGAATAATTTCACAAAAAGGAAGTAAATTCCCGCCGGGGCAAGTTGCTATAAAAGTCGAAGGATGTTATAATATAATAGATTTTTTATGAGGTGACGAAAGGAAGTAAATTCATGGCAAACAGAATAAAGAAGAAAGAGGAGACGAAAAGCAGCTATCAGGATAATGTTGCTTTGATCATGGGGGCATTTACGCTGATCGTTCTCTGCGTGCTTCCGCTGGTGTTCCACGATTTCTATTTTGATATTCTGGAGACAAAATATCAGTTTTATAGTGCAGCTGCAATCGCAGCACTCGTGATCATGGGCGGATATGGCCTGGCGAGCGGGAAGATGATCGAGTGGTTCTCAAAGTTTAATTTCCAGACATGGAGAAAGAGCATGAATGTGTGCGACTGGGCAATGCTGGTATTCTGGATCTGCAATGTGCTCTCTTGGATATTCTGCAAAGACTGGAAATGGGAAGCGTTCTGGGGGACATCCGGACGTTATAATGGCGTGTTTCTTATGACCGTTTACATGGCTTCCTACTTTCTTGTAACCAGATTCTTTAAATTAAAACAATGGTATCTGGATGCATTCCTTGCAGTCGGTATCTTTGTATGCGTATTTGGAATCACGGATTATTTCCAGATGGATATTCTGGGATTTAAGGTAAACATGATGGATGAGCAGAAAGCAATCTACACATCCACATTTGGCAACATCAATACTTACACGATTTATGTGGCGGCACTCTTAGCTGTCTCGATGGTTCTGTTTACACAGGAGAAGAACCAGAAGAGAATGCTCTGGTACTTCGGAAATATGGTATTATCGAGTTTTGCGCTGATTCTGGGTACCAGTGATAACGCGTACCTGTCCTTAGCAGCAATCTTTGGTCTGGCACCGTTATGGTTATTTAAAACGAAGACAGGATTCCGCAGATACGTGATCTCTGCGGCAACATTCGTTACTGTGATTCTCTGTATCAACTGGATCAATCAGGTATACGCGTCTTCTGTACTTGGAATCGACAGTGCGTTTGGCCTGATTGCAAAGCAGAAATTCCTTCCGGTTCTTGCGGCACTTCTCTGGATCGCGAGTGCAGCACTTGTTGCCATGAGCAGAAAGCCGCAGGCGTTAATGAACCGCACAAGTTCTGATGAGATGAATAAGATTGCGGTTTATATCTGGATGGGAGTGATCGTTGTTGTATGCCTTGCAGTGATCTTTGTACTTTATGACGCAAACGCGGCAGGACATGCGGACAAATACGGAGCGATCAGTTCCTATGTTGTTTTTGATGATAACTGGGGAACACAGCGTGGATACGTATGGAAACGCGCGATCGAGCTCTTTACGAAGAAGCTGACTCCGCTTCAGAAGGTATTCGGATATGGCGCAGATACATTTGCACTTATCATGCAGTATTATTTTCCGGCCGATATGCGGAACGGAAAGATGGTTATCTTTGACAGCGCACACAACGAGTACCTGCACTATTTAGTTACCATTGGTTTTGCAGGTATGGCATCTTATATCGTGTTTATGATATCTTCTGTTGTAGCTATGGCGAAGAGAATGAAAGAGCAGCCGGTTGTGGCAGCAGTTATGCTGGCTGTTTTAGCGTATATGATCCAGGCGACCGTTAACATCAATCTGCCGATCGCTATGCCGATTATTCTGCAGTTGCTCGCTATGGGAGTTGGATGCAGAAAAAAGGCAGTAAGTGAAGAGAAGAAAGACTGAATAAGTGAGTATGATATTGCGTGAGCGTAAATGTCATGAATGGAAAACGGTACTTTTCGCGGCAATAAGCTGTAGCAACAAATAATGGCAGATAGAGTAGAAACTCTGTTCGCCGGAAAGACAATTATAAGTGAATAAAACGTATGAGACAATAATGGGGCGGGCAGATTTCTGCCCCACGGGAGGAAATATTATGATGCAGGCAGTCATCATGGCCGGTGGTAAGGGAACGAGACTGGCAGCTCTTACAAAGGATGAGATTCCGAAGCCGATGGTCCCGGTTGCCGGAAAGCCGCTGCTTTTATGGCAGGTGGAGCGGCTGAAGGAGAACGGAATTACAGATGTTATCATGGTGATCGGACACCTTGGAGATAAGATCAAGGAATATTTCGGTGACGGTGAGAAATTTGGCGTTGCAATCCGGTATTGTGAGGAGACGGAGCCGCTTGGAACAGCGGGATCTTTCTATTATTTAAAGGATATGATCCATGGTGACCGGTTTGTCATGATGTCCGGCGATCTGTTCTTTGATATCGATTTTCAGCGGATGATCCGCTTCCATGAAGAAAAAGGTGCGGTGGCGACGCTGTTTGTACATCCGAATGGGCATCCATTTGATTCGGATCTTCTTGTGCTCGATAAGGATGACAAGATCACAGCGTTTGATTCCAAGCATAATGTGCGGGATTATTGGTATAAGAACTGCGTAAACGCAGGTATCTTTGTATTTGAAAAGAAGATCTGCGATTATGTCCCGGAGCCGGTGAAGAGGAACCTTGAGAATGATGTGATCAAGGGAATGTTAGAGGCGGGGGAGCCAATCTATGGATATTGCTCTCCGGAGTATGTGAAGGATGTCGGAACTGTGGACCGCGTAAACCAGACGCTGGCGGATATTGAGCGCGGTGTAATTGCAGGAAAATGCCTTAGAAATAAGCAGCGTTGTATCTTTATGGACCGGGACGGCACGATCAACCAGTATAAAGGTCTGGTGTACAAAGAAGAAGACTTTACACTGGAAGACTGCGCAGTCGACGCGATCCGGAAGATCAACCAGTCGGGAAGACTTGGAATCGTTATCACGAACCAGCCGGTGGTTGCGCGGGGACTCTGTGAGATCGAAGATGTAGAGAATATCCATAAAAAAATGGAAACATTTCTTGGAAAAGAGGGAGTGTTCCTGGATGATGTATTCTACTGCCCGCATCACCCGGATAAGGGATATCCGGAGGAGAATCCGGCTTATAAGATCCCGTGCGAGTGCAGAAAGCCGAAGACCGGTATGATCCAGAAGGCGGCGGAGCGGTATAATATTGATCTCGCGGGCTCCTGGATGATCGGCGATACGACGATGGATATCCAGACCGGGATCAACGCGGGAATGCGCACGGCGTTAGTACTGACTGGTGAAGCCGGAAACGATAAGAAATATGATGTGAAGCCGGAGCTTGTCTGCAGGGACCTTTTGGATGCTGTAGAGAAGATTCTGCAGATGGACTGAGGACGGTAAAACTTATTTGAGAACTGAGAATACCAGACTGGTTTACAAACCAGTAAGTATCATGATATTGAACTGTTGCGAAGAATTAAAGCATCAATACAGGAGCATCTAAACGTAAATGGGTAAACATTTATGTGCCAGGAAACGACAGATGGTTCCATAGATGCATAACTTATCAAGTAATTAGGAGTTAATTATGATCATCACACAGACCCCTTTTAGAATGTCCTTCTTCGGAGGCGGAACTGACTTCCCGGACTTTTATAAGGAACACGGCGGAGCCGTAATCTCAACAACATTTGATAAATACTGCTATGTAAATGTGCGTCATTTACCGCGCTTTTTCGATTATTCCACAGAGCTTTCCTACTCAAAGATTGAGCGTGTGACGGATGTCAACGATATCAATCATCCGGCGATCCGCGAGGCGATGAAATACCTGGATATGCAGGAGATCCGCCTTACCTACGAGGCCGACCTTCCGGCAAGATCCGGACTTGGAACGAGCAGTTCCTTCGCGGTTGGAATGTTGAATGCGTTCTATGCGTTAAAGGGAAAATACGCGGATAAGAGAAAGCTTGCAGATGACGCGATCTATCTGGAGCGAGTTCTCTGCAATGAGAGCGGCGGCGTTCAGGATCAGATCGCGGCGGCGTTCGGTGGATTGAACCGTATCAACTTCAATGCCGACGGTTATGAGGTAAATCCGGTTATTATCTCGCCGGAGAGGAAGCAGCAGTTAAACCAGAATCTGATGTTATTCTTTACCGGATTTTCAAGATTTTCTTCCGATATCCAGCAGACAACGGAAAAAGCACTGGTAGATAAGCAGAAGCAGCTTCTTGAGATGCTGTCCCTGGTGGATGATGCGGAGAAGGTTCTCACATCCAAGACAGACCTCAATGAATTTGGAAGACTTCTCGATTATACATGGAAACTGAAACGTGGAATTTCCAACCGGATTTCCACGGATTCCATTGATGGACTTTATGCAAAGGGAATAGCAGCAGGCGCTCTCGGTGGAAAGCTTCTCGGCGCGGGCGGCGGCGGATTCCTGCTCTTCTATGTGGAGCCGGATAAGCAGGAAGCAGTTCACAAGGCGATGGAAGAACTCTTATATGTTCCCTTTGAGTTTGAGAACAGCGGTACGAGAGTGATCCATTATACGCCGGAGACATACGAAAAGAGATAATGTATATGGATATGCGGTATTCCGTCTTAATGTCCGTATACAATAAAGAAAATCCGGAATACTTCCGGGCTGCGTTAAGCAGTATTTTTCATCAGACAGTTTTGCCGACAGAAATTGTATTGGTATGCGATGGACCCTTGACGGCGGCGTTAGACGCGGTGATATTGGAATATGAAGACAGTTGTTCAAAAGATACTCCACGGAGCACACGAACAGATATGGATAATCGTGTGACGCCGGATGGAAAGCTGGACATGCCGGGAACAGTATTTCGGGTTGTCCGTCTTGCGGAGAACGGGGGACTTGGAAAGGCCCTGAACGAAGGTCTCCGTCACTGTTACTGTGAGTGGATCGCCCGGATGGATACGGACGATCTTGCGGCGCCGGATCGGTGTGAAAGGCAGTTGAGATATCTGGAAAGGCATCCGGACGTGGATGCACTGAGTGGGACGATTGCGGAGTTTCAGGGAGACGCATTGGATGTACAGGCGGCGGAAAAGGTAGTTACCTCCTATAAAACTGTTCCGCAGACGCCGGAGGAGATTTTCAGGTATATCAAACAGAGAAATCCGATCAATCACCCATGCGTGATGTTTAAGAAATCAAGTGTGGAGTTCTCCGGCGGATATCAGCCGTGTCCGTATTTTGAGGATTATGATCTGTGGGTGCGGATGTACCGGGATCATGCGGTGCTTGCGAACCTCCCGGACACGCTGTTGTATATGCGCGTGAACGGAATGCATCAGCGGCGGGGTGGAATTCAGTATGCAAAACATATTGTTGAGTTCCGGATGAAAATGTATCGGTATCAGGTGATCACATTTGGGGAATTTCTTCCGATGACAGTGGCTCGTGTGCTTGTGAGCCTGATGCCAAATGGAGTGCGGAAATATCTGTATGATAAGACGTTGAGGAAACATAAGTGAGAGTTAAGTAAATTGAGAGTTAAGCAAATTGAGACTCAGAGTGCACAGCAACAGGAAGTGTACTGGTTTGATTACTGTCGGAGGAACATACTAGTGTTGATTCCTTGTGGCTGGCGTATCAACCGTCCGTCAGTTGCTTCCCTGTGGCTGGTGTATCAACTGCGCAGGTCTGCAAAGCTATTATTGAGAGGTTACAATAAGAGGATTAGATATGAAGCTTTTAACGATAACAGTACCCATGTATAATGTGGCAAATTATATAGAGGAATGCCTGAAATCTTTTCTTGTTCCGGGCGCAGAAGAAGCTCTGGAGGTGCTGGTCGTCAATGATGAGACCCCGGATAATTCCAGAGAGATCGCGGAAAAATTCGTCGAAAAATATCCGGAAATCTACCGGATCATCGATAAGAAAAACGGTGGACATGGATCCACGGTGAACCGCGGAATCGAGGAAGCGTCAGGAAAGTACTTCAAAGTGGTTGATGGGGATGACTGGGTCGATCAGAAAGCATTTGAGAATTTCCTCGCGCATCTGCAGAAAACGGATGCAGATATGGTCCTCTCTAATTATCACTGGGTCGACGATAAAACGAAAAACAGAAAAGAAGAAGTCAGTGAGATCTGCCCGGGAATCGAGTATGGAAAAGATATCCCGTTTAGTGAAGTAAAAGACCGCATCTTTGCTAAAATGCATGCGATCACCTATAAGACATCTGTACTGAGAAATCAGCCGGAGAGGCTGGATGAAAAGTGCTTTTATGTGGATGCGGAATATGTGATCTTCCCGCTCCCATATATCCAGACGGTCTCTGCAATCCCGGATTTTGTGTATCAGTACCGGATCGGTATGAGCACACAGAGCATGAGCATCGAAAATATGATGAAGCGCTGCAGCCAGCATGAGCGGGTACTGAAGCGGATCATGGATTTTTACGACAAACATAAGACATGCGCCGCTGCGGAAATGATCCGCGATATGGCGGCGAGACTGGCGGTCAGCCAGTATAAGATCTATCTCAGTTTTCCACGGAGCCATAAAACCAGGATGATGGAGATGGAAAAAGAGATTAGGGAAAAATTCCCAGAGGTATATTCTCAAATGAAAAATCCAGCGGTACAGGTACTGCGTAGTACAGGATATCTCACATATGGGCTGGTTTCCGTGGCTGTGAGATACGCGCGGAAATAGGAAGGACAAAGTTACATGCAAAGCAAGAAAAATGGCAGACAATTCGAACAGTATAAACGGGTCGTAAAATTCCTTGGCTCGGTAGTAATTGTACTGCTGGAAGTGATCCTGTACTATTATGTCTGGATGAATTATTACAACAGAAACATGACCATCGCATTCTGGCGGAGAGGTAACTGGCTGATCATCGGCGAGTATCTGGCATTATTGCTGTTGCTCCATAGGACGTATGGCGGATTGAGAATCGGTATCTATAAATACTGGAATCTGGTTTATTCCCATATGATCTCGATCATAGGCGTCAATGCGTTCTCCTATGTGCAGGTCGTTCTGTTTGATAAAAAGATGCATAACCCGACGGCGCTGATGATCCTGACAGTGGTTGATTTTCTCGTGGTTATGGTGTGGGCGCTGGCATATAAGAAGGTGTACGCGTTCCTGTTCCCGAGAAAACAGCTGCTTCTGGTATATGGGGACAAGTCCATGTTCCACTTGATGGGACGAATCGACTCCCGAGAGGATAAGTATGAGATCGCGAAGACGATCTCCATTGATGAGGGAATCGGGATAATCATCGAACAGGCCGGAGAGTATGACGGGGTGATCATCGGGGATATCCCGTCGGAGAAAAGAAATGAGCTGATGAAACGCTGCTATGCGGGAAATATCCGAAGCTACACGGTACCGAAGATCAGCGATATCCTGCTCCGAACATCGGTGGAGCTGAATATTTTCGACTCCCCGCTGTATTTATCTCGGAATATTGAAGGTCTGCCGTGGGATCAGCAGGTATTAAAGCGGATCGAAGACGTCCTGATCTCAGGATTCATGCTGCTTATAACAAGCCCGTTTTTCCTGATCATTGCGCTTTTAATCAAATGTACGGACCATGGCCCGGTATTTTATACACAGACGCGTCTCACGCTAAACGGCAAGGAATTCCCAATCTATAAGTTCCGCACGATGGTAGTCGATGCGGAGAAGAAGAGCGGCCCGGTAAAGGCCGGGGATAAAGACCCGAGAATTCTCCCGGTGGGACATTTCCTCCGCGCGACAAGACTCGATGAGCTTCCGCAGCTTTTAAACATCTTAAAAGGTGACATGAGTCTCGTAGGCCCGCGCCCGGAGCGCCCGGAGCTTGCCACGATCATCACGAAGAACATTCCGGAGTTTGAATACCGCCTGAAGGTAAAAGCAGGGCTCACGGGATACGCACAGATCTATGGAAAATACTGTACGACAAGTTATGACAAGCTGAAACTGGATCTTACCTATATTCGAAACTACTCGATCTGGATGGATCTGAAGCTGATCCTGATGACACCGAAGGTTCTCTTTATGAAGGAATCGACGGAAGGATTTGAGGAAGGTGGATTTGAGGATCCGGCATTGAAAGAAAAATAATGGTCTGATAACAGATACTTAAGAGGTGTCAATGGAAAAATTTGCTTTTCAATCAATGACATGGCCAGAGAACGAAGAAGAAAATCTGCTTTATATGAGAACAGATGGAGAAATCGCTCGTTCAAAAGAGAGCTCTTGTGTGTTCTTAAAAAAGGGAAATTATTGCCACCTGGATACATACTTCAATAGTATGTCGACGGGAAAATGGAAAAAGTATACGAATGTAGAAAATCTTCTGGTTGATGTTTCTATAAAAGGAAAGGGAGTCATCCGGGTATGCTTTTTAGACCGTATGAATATAAAGCAGGTTCTCTGGGAAAGTGAATGGTCTGGAAATGGTGAACTGGCGGAACTTCCCTGTGAAATAAGCATTCCAGATAATGGGATGCTTTATCTGGAATTTCAGGCATCCGAGGATCATACAGAATTCAGAAATTTTACATTCAGCACAAATATTGAAGAGCGCCGCGAAATTAAATTATCTGCGGTTATCTGCACTTATAAACGCGAGCAGGATATTCAAAGGACATTGACAGCAGTCATAGAGGAGATATACCAAAACACCGCTTCTCCCCTGCGTGAAAAGCTAAGAATTTTTGTTTCAGATAATGGAAAAACATTACCTCCAAGTGAAGTTCCGCAAATTCAGATTGAGAAGAATAAAAACCTCGGCGGGGCAGGCGGCTTTACAAGAGGGATTATGGAATCTCTGGAAAATACGGAGTTTCCGGCAACACATATCGTATTGATGGATGATGATGCGATTATCCGTCCGCATATACTGGAGCGAACATGGTGCTTTTTGAGTCTGCTGAAGGAGGAATTTTCTCAACATACAATAGCGGGTGCTCTTCTGAACCAGAAGTTTCCGTATATTCAGTTTGAATCTGGAGCCCAGTGGAATCAGGGAAAAGTAAAAATTCTGAAAAACCAGCTTGATCTGCGAAAACAAAAAAATCTTTTGTGGAATGAGTGCGAAGATGATCTAATTGAGTATTCTGGATGGTGGTACAGCTGCATTCCGGTCAGCACGATTAAAAGAATCGGCTTGCCGCTGCCTCTATTTGTACACCGGGACGATGTTGAATACGGATTGCGGATGGAACGAAGGTTTATTACATTAAACGGTATTGGAATCTGGCATGAGCCGTATATTAATAAGCTTCCTGGGAGTGCGGAGTATTATGATGTGAGAAATCTTGCGGTGATTAATGCAATTCATTATCCTCAGATGAATGCCCGGCAAATGAACTTTAAGATGATGAAGTGGATGCTGGGAAACGTATATCGCTGCCGGTATCGATATGTGCAGATGAATATGAAAGGCGTGAGAGACTTCTGCAAAGGTGCACAGTGGATGCTGCAGGCGGAGGGAGACGTTGTTCACAAAGAGTTAGGCCAGTACAATTATAAGCTTATTTCCAAGGAAAAACTTTATGGATATCATGGATTGCAGAAAGAAAATTTTGAGCTTAGAGAAGATATCTCGGAGATCAAAATATCAGCGAAAGAAATGACAAAGTATGTACTGACATTTAATGGAGTATTCTTACCAAATAAAAGACCGGATATCATAGCTTTGCGTCCATATGGAAATGAACGGAAAATATACCGAAGAAAAGAAATTGTTTATGTCGACTCTGATGGGATGTGCCTTTGCGTACAGCGAAGCCTGAAAGAAATAGTAAAATGCTATAAGGAAGTATTTACGGGTCTTATACGTTTTAACAGAGTGTATAAAAAGGCGGCAGAAGGTTATAGAAAAGATTTTAAAAAGCTGATCGAGTGGGAAGAGTGGGAAAAAAGACTTCATCACTGATCTGATCAGACTTCTATCATACCAATGGTTCCAGTGATCGCACGTCTGGTGAGGATAGTGTCATTGGAACCATTTTGCTTTATATTCTATTAACATTAGATATATGAACCTTGTGGCAGATAATATTGTGAAAAGATGAGAGAAAAATCTATAAAATTTAATTTTGTTATGAATGCGGTTCTGACGATGTCGAACTTCGTATTCCCATTAATTACGTTTCCGTATGTGTCGAGGATCCTGCTTCCGATCGGCACTGGAAAAGTAGCATTTGCGATATCGGTGGTGACATACTTTTCTATGTTTGCACAGTTAGGAATTCCATCATATGGAATTAGAATATGTGCGCAAGTTCGTGATGATAAGGAAAAATTATCACGGACAGTTCAGGAATTGTTATGGATCAGTATGTTGATGACGGCAGCGGCATATATTCTTTTTTTCATGGGACTTGGGACGCTTCCGAAGATGAGGGCGGACAAGCCGCTTTTTTTAATCGTAAGTACAATGATATTTTTTAATTCCATTGGAATGGAATGGCTGTATAAAGGATTAGAAGAATACGCCTATATAACCTTAAGGTCGATCCTGACAAAAATAATATCCGTAGGAGCGATGTTTTTACTGGTCAAAAGTAAGGAAGATTATGTGATTTATGGAGGAATCTCGATTTTTGCATCTTCCGCTTCAAACGTATTGAATTTTATAAATGCACATAAATATGTATCGCTGTGTCCAACAGGAAAATACAATTTTCGCCAGCATATAAAACCAATCATGATTTTTTTCGCAATGTCCTGCGCAACGACAGTCTACACGAATCTTGATACGGTCATGCTTGGTTTTATAAAAACAGACGAAGATGTAGGGTATTATAATGCAGCGGTTAAGATTAAAGGGGTATTAGTCAGCATCATCACATCACTGGGGACGGTATTATTGCCACGAGCATCATACTATATTGAACATGGTTTAAAAAGGGAATTTGAAGAGATAACAAAAAAGGCAATAAATTTTGTATGTGTGGTAGCACTTCCAATGATGGTGTACTTTATCTTATATGCAAAAGAGGGAATTTATTTTCTCTCAGGTGACACCTATGGTGGCTCCATTCTTCCTATGCAGATTCTGATGCCGACACTTTTCTTTATTGGTTTAACCAATATCATGGGAATCCAGGTGATGGTTCCGTTGGGAAAAGAAAAATGGGTATTATACTCAGTAACGCTGGGGGCTGTTGTGGATATGGTTGTTAATGCGGTATTAATTCCAGATATGGCATCTTCGGGAGCGGCAATCGGAACGCTGATAGCAGAAGCAGCTGTATTGGTATATCAGTATTGGAAATTAAAAAGTCTGATGTTTGAAATTTTGGGAAATGTACAATGGAAAATTTTGATTTTTGCAATGCTGATAGCCGGTGCAGTGTCCATCTGTGTGAAAATGCTGATGTTGGGATTATTTTTTACATTAGTATTGTCAGCTATTATTTATTTTGGAATTTATGGCATTATACTAGTAATTGCAGGTGAACCGCTTGTAAGAAAAATATGGAGGCAGGCCTTAGCAAAACTTAGAGATAATATGTAGAAGAGGATTGTAAAATTATACGAATGAAAACAAGGTTGGCAATTGAAGTTTCAGTTATTTTATAGTATCGTGTTAGTTAGAAACGACTTAAACCTGATTAAGAATATGGACGGTGAAGAATGGGAACAATTAGTATATTAGATGGAATCAAAGACATGAGTATTCAGCAGTATAAAACGGACGTTGGATTTCGAACGTTAGTGGAAAGTGTGGATGAAAATCTGTATATCATACCGAAGTATCAGAGAAAATATAGGTGGAGCAAAGAACAGGTGGTTGATCTTGTAGAGTCTTTAATATGTGGTTTACCGATTCCCCCCATCTATACCTGTCGAAATGCGGAAAATCAGTTGGAAATATTGGACGGTCAACAGCGAGTTATGAGTTTGTTTTTTTATTATATTGGTTATTACCTCAATAAACGAAAAAACAGCTCAATCAATTTTTCCGAGCTGTCTATCGGAGACGGTCGTTTTCGAGATGCATTATTAGATCAGTATGATTTAGAAGAACTTCATATTACAATGAGTGATTCAAATGGAGAACCTGTAAATGTAGATTATGCTTCAGTACCATTGGAATTAAAAAGAAAAATTGATTACACTTCTATTACTGTGATTGAAATCAAAGTGGATAATGCTAAAAAGAAGTTGGACGTTTTGCGGCAAATATTTGCTAATTTAAATCGTGGAGGATCATTGCTTTCGGAGCAGGAACAGCGGAATGGTATTTATGTATGCCCATTTTATGACATGCTTCAGGAAATCAACCATTATAATGAAAAATGGAGAAATATCTGGGGACGTCAGGATGCAAAAGAACGAGACATGGAGGTGCTGTTAAGGTTTTGTGCGTTACGCCGCTATGCTTATGTAAAAAAACGTAGTCTGATGAATTTTGATTTTGTGATTGATGGCTATAACAGTTCTTACGTAAAGCTATTAGATCGCTTCTCCGAAGAGGCCATGACTTATGGAACGGAACAGATTGAGGAATATCGAAATAGTTTATTGGCATTTTTTGAATTGTTCCAGGTAAACAGTAAACAGTCATCCAAGGTAGCATTATTGGAAAGCTTTTATATTGTGTCAGAAAAAATGAAAATACAGAAAAAAATCACACAGGAAATATACAATGCAATAATAGCCAGTGACGATTATAAAAAACATGGACGGCAGGGAACTGTAAAAATGAAAAATATGAATGAAAGGTGGAAAACGGTATATGGAATCTGGAATGGGACAAATTACAAAAATTGTAAAAGCCATAAGAAGTAAACAGTTACCATATACGGATACGGTATTGATCGGTGATAATTCCAGCGGAAAATCATTACTGCTAAAATTATTCATAGAGTCTATCACAGAATGGTACACGGTTTACTTTATTGATGCAGTGAATCGTGGCTTTGATGTAAAAAAGATTCCGGCAGATCCGTATTCTGGGAATTATAAACAGGAACTTTTGAAAACACGATTACGGGATGACTTTTTTAATCTGCAGGATTCATTTAATTGTTTCGGAACCTGGACAGAGCGGGTTGAAGGCATCTATTGGATATATGAAGAACGTTTGCAGCATTTGTTTAAAAAGCTAACAGGAGAGAGCTTTCAAATCGATCGGCAATCTGTACTTGGAGAAGTCATATTTGAAAAAGGGAAAGCTCTTTTATCTACTGGTTATCAGGCAATGATTCGGATTTTGATAGAATTATTGTATTATGAGGATGAGGTAAAAAAGAGAAAACTACAGAATCCCTGGGTGGTAATTGACGAAATCGATGAATTTTTGTCACCGCGCTATGCTGCAAAAATAATACTATTTTTACGACAGGAGTTTCCATGGGCCGGGTGGCTGATATCGACTCATTCCGCAGATCTGGTGGCGGCAATTTCCGACGCAAATTTAATACTTCTTGAGGGAGATGCCAGTGAAGCACTGGACAGTAATGATTATACATCACTAACGGAGGTCCAGATTATTTTTGAACGCCTATTTGGAAATACTCGTAAACAGGATAATCAGATAGACGGTATACTGCGCCGTTTGATGAACAATAAAATGAATCATCTGTGGGATACGGACGATGAAAAAATGCTGGAAAAAATTCAGGAGAAACAACTTTCGGCCTCTCAGCGTTTGATTGTGCGGCAGATTCAAAATTGGTGATAAATGGAAAATATTTTACGAATCGATCTACCAACGTTTAAGCCGGTATATAAGCATTGGGAGAAATATGGATACAAAAATTCAACTGAAAAGGAACGACTTCAAAAAATTTTAATTAAGAGTACAGGCGGCTATTGCATGTACTGTTATACAAGGGTATTTGTTGATCGGAAAATGTTTGGAAATCTGGAGCATGCAATAGAAAAGAATAATTCTGATAAATTAATTGAGTGCATTCCCAATATTGGATTAGCCTGCCCTACGTGTAATCAGTCGTTTAAACGGCGGAATGAAAAAAACAGAAAATTACCGAAAGCAGAATTGGAAGAATTTGAAAGGAAAAGCAAGTGTACGTTAGAAAAGCGCAAGCAATGCACGGTACCTTGCAGGGCCTTGAAAAAGATTCAGCAATATTACTGCCAACTGCCGGACGCACAAATAATCTTACAGCCGATGGGAGTAATTGGATGGGATTCGAAGGAACCACTTGTATTACAGTTTGACGTGCTGTCAATGTGTTTTCAGCCTGCATTAGCATTACACAAATATTCATCGGAAGAAATTATATACATAGAAGAACATATTAAGCGTTTCCATTTGAATGATCCAGATTATAGAACAGAAAGTGTGTTTAAATTCGTAGAGCAGGTTATCAATCATCATGGAAAACTTCAGAAGTATGAATGTAATAACTGGCTTGTAGAAAAATTCGCGGAAATGTTAAGCAAGTATACGGAAAAAGAGGCGTTGAAATTATGCGAAATTATATATTGCAGCACATTTTCTAAATTTGGAAATTAAATGTTTGGAGCGGCGATTTGATGCAATTGATAAAACGTAACTGAGAGGTACAGAACAGTTACGATAAAACAATATTTTAGGGATACGGGAGGAGTGTAACGTGAGAAATATAAAAACATTGTATATTCGAAACATGGTAGAAGACTTATTGAAAAAGAAAAAAACAGTAGGTGTTTTTATTTTGATATGTGTAATTGTATTCGGAGCACTGGGTCTTCGTCAGGGAGGAAAAACGGCTGATCTGACGGATGAGCAGAAGCAGGAGGTTGAGGAATACAATACAAAGATCGAGGAATACGACAATTCGATCGCAGATACAAAGAAGAGCATCGAAGAGGCGGACAAGCAGATCGAGGAACTTCAGGAGTATGTCGACAATTCAATCTATATGCAGATAGATCCGAATAATGTACAGGTGGTTTCCAGCCAGTACACGGTTGTGACGAATAATAACGTAGGAAATATCTGCAATGCGCTTATCGCGTATGTCAATGACGGAGGTCTTAAGGAACCATTAGAAGCAGTGGACGAAGATTTGAAAATCAAGTATTGGCGTGATATCGTAGGTTCCTATCAGAGCGGCAATACAATCACATTCTATGTGCTGCATCATGACATGGATCAGGCTGGAAGAATCATGACGATCCTGAAAAAGCGTATCTCAGAATACTTGCCGAATCTTCAAAAAACGTTGGGAGAATTTTCTCTGGAAGAACTGAGAACATCGGAATACACAAAAGGAGATACAGGCGTTCTCAACAACCAGAATAACCATCGCAACAACCTGAAAAACTATATAAGCAACCGGGCAGATCTCAATAATAAATTGGTAAGCTTCCAAAATAATAAAACAAACTATATTGAGAAGAACCAGCCTGAAAATATGGAAGCGGCATCTGTAAACACGAAACTGGTCGTGCTTGAATACGCGATCCTTGGAGTTATATTTGGTGTAATAATTGCATTTATATGTGTTGCTTTAAAATATATTCTCGGGGATACACTGCGCAGTGCGAATGACCTCAAAGAGACAAATCTGAATGTCCTGGGGACATACTGCGCGATGGGAAAACATACTCCGGCTTTAGAGAGAAGTGCAATGGATGTTGATATTCTTGCTAAGAATAACGGCAGTAAAGGGGTATTTATGAGCCTCCTGTCAGACGATGAACTTTCTAAAAGAACTGCGGAAGAGTACCGGGAAGTGTTAAAAGCACGGAATATTACAGTAGATATTGGTTCCAATGTACGGGAGAGCGCCGAGGAGTTAAAACAGATGCTGGAATGCGGAGCCTGTGTACTTATTGCACAGGCAGGAAAGACAACTTATAAGCATCTGGAGCAGATGGAACAGCTGTGTGGGAGATTTCATGTGGCAGTTCTCGGCTGTATTGTGATTGAGTGATGGGAAAGTTAAAGATGAAAGAAAGATGGGCGCAGACCTGCACTGGAATAAAGCGAATATGTGACGATCCCCGAACGGGAGAAAAATTATTCTGGATTGGATTTATCCTGTTTCAGGGGATCGGTGTCTGGTCAACAACGATGTTTCCGCAAAGCGGCGTGATCAGCAAACTTTTCAAACTGATTTTTATTGCCTGCATGGGAATGAAGATTCTTCTGTATGAGCGTTTTTCAATGAAAGAGATACAGGCAATCGTGTTTTGCGGCATTTGCGCTGTGGGAACTCTATATAAAGCGCGATATATCGAGCCATTTATGTGGCTGATTCTCATTGTTGCCAGTAAAAATATTCCTTTCAAAAAGATCATACAGGTGTATCTTCTTGTTACAGGAGCAATTTGTATTCTGGCATTCGCGGCTTCTATGCTGGATGTAATCGTGAATCTCCAGTTTGATGCTTCCAAGCGTGGAATCAGAAATTCTTTTGGAATCGTATATCCAACAGACTTCGGTGCGCATGTGTTTTTCTGGGTCATATCCTGGTTTTATCTTCTTGGAGAACGGATCAAGGGATATCATTGCGCGGTGGGACTTCTTGCAGGAGTCCTGGTGTATCGATTCAGTAATGCCAGAGTAGATGCAGGCTGTATTATAATGGCTGCAATATTGTTCTGGATGGGAAATAGCATTGCAGGGAAGAAAATGGGAAGTAGAAGAGCACAGAGGATATGGAAAAGAATCTGGGAACGGCTTGGAGTTTGTACTATGCCAGTCCTTGCAATCCTGTCTATTGCACTTACAGCTATTTATAGTGATGGAAACAGCCTGTGGAGTAAATTGGATAGAACATTGATGGCACGGCTGAAATACGGAAAAATGGCATTTACAGATTATGGGCTCAAACTGTTCGGACAGCATATTGAGATGGTCGGAAATGGCGGTGGTTTAGAGTTAAAAGGAGAATATTTTTTTCTGGACTGTTCCTATGTAAATATCCTAATGACCTGGGGAATAGTGCTTTTGATAGTTGTACTGCTTTTATTTGGCTATGCATGCTGTAAAAATCGAAAGGATTTGTATTTTCAGTACGCAATTGCGCTGATCGCGGTGAATTGCGTGATCGCGCATCATATGATGGATATTGCGTATAATCCGTTTATGTTGGCGGTGCTTACCCCTCAAACAATAATGTATAGCAGCAAAAAATTATAGAGGCAAAATAAAATGATAACGCTCCATAGATCGAGAAAATGATCGATGGAGCGTTATTTTTATGAATGCTTTAGGCATTTTGAACGGAAAAGCATGAATATTGAAAATAGAGCTAAATCTAGAATGATTCGTAAAATAGTGCATATGTACATGTTAGGATGAACATTCCATAACTTTGTTAAATAATCCCATTCTAATGTGTGGATACAAAGCAGGTATAAAGAATTCTTCCCGATGTATTGAAGCGGACGAGATAAAAAATCATATTGACAACATAGAACACTGAATTCAGAAACCATCAGAGTACCAGCAAGAGCGGTTATAAAACAAAGAGGGTAGGCTGGGTAACGCCTGCTTGCCAGTTCAAGACAATGATGACCAATGATATATGTTACAATCAAAAGAATTCCCCAAATGAAAGAGTATATAAAAAATTTAGTGAGGGGTGATTTCTTGACGTTGAAAACGTTAAAATGTTGTCCAATATAAAATAGTGGAATGATGACCAACACAACATCAAAGGAAAAAGGAAGGCAGGTCAGCTTCCCAATCAGCACTCCTGCAATTGAGCATAGGACACAAAAAACAGGTAACTGTTTTTCCGTAAACTTATAATGCATGTAATCAAAAAGAGTTTTTCCTATAAAAAGAGCAGGAAAGAACCATATAACGCCAACATATGTAATTTTAGTGTCAAATACAGAAATAGTAACACCTCTTGCAAATATTCCGGTTAAAATACGATTGGTTATATAAGTTGTAAAAAATGAAAGATCCTGTTGAATAGCAGAGAGATTTCGGAATAAATAAACAACAGTCTGAATGGTATAAATTATAAAGAATGGTAGCGTAAGCCGCTTAAAACTATGTTTAGCTTTAATCTTAAATTGTTCGGAAGTTAAAGATGGTTTCATTGTGATTCCGCTTAAGATAAAAAACAAAGGCATGTGGAAGGAATATATCGCACCGCTTAAGACTCCGGATACTGTATGACCGATGATGACAAGCAGAAGAGTAACTCCCTTGGCAAAATCGATCCAGGGTTCGCGATGGGTAGATCGTGAAGTATTCATGGATAAGGTAAACTCCTATACGTATATTTTATTACGATTATACTATAGTTTTCTTGTAATGACTAGAGACTTCATCGTCATTATGGACAAAGACAGGAAAAGCTTCAATGCACGGGGCGTAATCGTAAAGAGAATTGTAAAATGAATATTGACAAGAAACGGATAATAATCGGACAAAATGGGTCATTCCTAGGCGAAATTAGGTTATGATAGGAATAAAAGATCTTTTACAAGGAGGATAAAGCATGCAGGCGAATGTAGAACAGATCGAACAGGATATTCAGAATTTTAAAAGACAGCTTAAGATAGAGCGGAATTTATCGGAACATACATTGAGAGCATATGAGTGTGACCTTCACTGTATGCTGAGGTGGATCGAGACATACCATATCCGGGCGCTGAACGATAAGGTCACGATGTCATATTTTAATTATCTGCAGGATGAGGAATGCCTCGGCGCCCGGTCGATCAGAAGGAAATATGTGGCGCTCCGTCAGTTCTTTGAATTTCTGGGAGAGACGTATGACGTTCACGAAAAGTTCTTTCGGTTCTCATCAAGAAAATTCCAGGTTCCAAAGACACTTCCGAAGACTCTGGAACGATCGGAAATCCAGCGGCTTTTGGGGGCTGCGTCAAAGAACTTTCAGGCAGCGGGAACAGAATATCAGATCTGGCTCGCGCTGCGTGACATGTGTATCCTGGAACTCTTATTCAGCCTGGGCCTGCGGGTGGGAGAAGCGGCGGCATTGAATGTGGAAGATTACTGGGAGGAAGATCAGTCGGTTCTTATTCATGGGAAAGGAAGGAAAGAGAGAATCTTATTTCTATCGTCATCTACAGTATGCCAGAAGATCAACAGCTGGCTGCGGATCCGGAAGACCAGGAAACTGACAGATTGTTCATTCTTTCCCAGCCGACTGGGAAAGCGGATGTCTGTGTTTAGTATAGAAAATGTATTTGCAAAATACCAGAAGGCAGCGAGAATCAGCCAAAGCGCAACGCCGCATTCCTTACGACACAGTTTTGCAACCCAGCTTTTAAATAATGGAGCCGGAATCCGGGATGTGCAGGAGTTACTGGGGCATAGCAGTATTGTGACAACGCAGATCTATACGGAGGTGTCGATTAATCGAAAGAAGGAAGTGTTGATGAGGTACAATGGGAGGAATGGAATGGAGATAGAATGAACAGAATTAATATTTGATGAAGTGGAATACTATAGAATGAGAAATGTTGTTGCTGCACAATGGTAAAAACCAGTATTCTGACTAAGTTCATTAATTCCTAAACATCTATGCATTTCTTATGGTAATGGCAGCTTTTTACAAATTGACGGTAAAAAAAATATGTGTTATATTAAGTACAGGTGAGAAGGACTAGAAACGGACCTTTTCTTCAGACGAAAAAGAACTATTTGAAATGGGCCGTCACTGTTAACAGTAGATGGCCTGTTTTCGAATACTGCTAAGATGTCAAAGGAATAGATGCTGAATGCGGATAGAAGAAAAATTATGCAACAAATTTCCGGCTGTTCTGAGAGAAAAATTGTTAAGCGGTGAGATAGAGCTTCCGGACACTGCTATGTTCGAGTATGAAAAGATACGCACGTATCGCGCGGTAAAAAGGGAAGAAAAAGACTTTCGTGAAGTCACGAGAGATGATTTTAAGTCTTATTATGAACTTAAGAAGACGCCTAAGAAACCAAGAGGACGAGGCAATTTGGAAAAAGATCCTAGTTATTACGGGGTTTCCAGTTTTTTAAGAAAAAAATCGTGGAGCAAAAGATGAAATTTCCAAATCCACACAAGAAAATGGCGGGGGGATATGTCTATAGTGAAGGAGGGCCGCAGGAAACAAAGGATGACCATGTATGCTGGTGGTTATATGAGGCGGCAGATGTCAGCGGATTTAAATTAATGGGAGAATGAAATGAAAGAAAAGGAGTTATGCTTTATTATTGAGAATAAAAAGCTATATCTGGAACATGTATTGGTAGACTATATGGATATTCCTATTTTTTTCCTGTGTAAAGGTGAGGAGCAATATTATATAGCTTTATGTACAGATATAGAAGAGTTACATTATATAGTGACAAAATTATCATTGATGGATGTCTATGATCTATTACATGGCGAAAAAGCAATGAGAGATATCATCCTAAAACAAAAGGAGTTTTGGAAAATCTATTCAGAAGAAGATATCGCCTCGGACAAAGTAATAAAATGCGACATGAATACAATGGATCAGACTTTATTACCGGAGGCAGATGCCAAATTTGAAGTTTTGACAAAAGATATGGAGCAATATGTAAAGAAATTCGACCAGAAACTTTGGTCAGAAGAAGATTTTACAGAATATCCAGCAAAATTACAACTTGAAGAAGTGTGTGATAATAGTATATATAGAAAATGGATAGAAAATACAGTTTATTGGACTGATTTAGTAAAATGTGAAGTAGAACCACCAAAGCTATTTCAAAATTTAGTATATGAAACAATTACGAATTATAAAAGTCTGAGGGAAACTACATTTCGCAGTACAAAGGATCTAAACCAATACTATTTTGCAGGGAAAGAAGAAAAAACAATAGGAATCATTCCGGCCGCATAAAGGAGAGCTATGAGCAATAATAAAAACATAAACAGTGCGTTGAGATTAGAAAGAGCTGTATTTGATAAAATTGAGTTCAAAAGATTGGGATTCAAGTCGGACGAAGAAGTAGAATTGAAGATCCAGTCAGGAATTGGAAAAAAGCAGGATGAGGAAATTTATCGGGTCTCCTTAACGGTTACGGGAAATAAACCGGATGAATACGTCTTTGAAGTGACAATATCAGGCTACTTTGTGATAGAATCCGATGAGAATTTGACAGAACATATGAAAGAAACCCTGATTAATAAAAATAGCATAGCGATTTTGATGCCATATGTAAGAAGCGAGATATCGCTGCTTACAGCGCAACCAGAAGTGGACTGTGTCGTAATGCCGGTATTTAATATTAATAAGATGTTTGAGGAATAGGACATACCAGATATTTCGCAGTTGGTGTGCAATCCTGTAAAAACATTATATTTCCAGTACAAAATTTAATTTAGGGGTTGAAGTCAGGTCGGAAAGATGGTAGAATAAACAAAGCAGTAGGATGTTACTTTTTTTAGTCCAAATAATAACAATTATTTGAGGTTGAGATATCCGAAAACGATGATAAAG
>ERZ1026901.675-NODE-675-length-25040-cov-31.162778_pt1 | contig 25040 bp, 30 predicted proteins | sample MGYA00380179_ERZ1026901 | MGnify/ENA primary metagenome ERZ1026901 (study PRJEB33269, sample SAMEA4719815) | human gut metagenome | biome: human-associated habitat; feature: organic feature; material: feces | place: Cameroon | collected 2013-10 ... | reverse complement strand
TACTTTATAGAGAGGACACAAAAATGTACCAAGTTATTTTTTAATCATTACTATACAGTTTAAAATATCAAATATCAAGGGCTTTGGTGAATTATGACAAAAGAACAAGTTTTAGCGCTGCAACGTGCTGACTTTGCCGTAGCAAAGTTCATAGAAGAGATATTAGGATCTGGGCATATAAAGGAATATACCTTTGATGAAACCAGAGACTCTGCTTTAGAATGTGCTAAGCAAAATATTGAGGCTTCATCTCTTACAGAACGAGAGAAATATGTGGCAAAAGAGAGTGTAGATAAAGCTGTACATGAAATTGCCAAGATATTTAAGAAAGGGATGATAGAATCAGGAAGATTAATAAAAACAAAATGAATGGTAATGATTAAGGCGATCCCATCCCGCACAATCTGGCGCAGACCTTTGATGGTCCGCCAACCTTATAGCGAAGCGGTTCTGAGCACCGGAGGGCGGTTACAACCTCTCGTCCCTGAGGGTTTCTGTCCCCTACAAGGGGAACCGAAGGGGGCGTAAAGACTATTGAAGAAGACAGAGAAGAGAGGTGGAGCCTTCCTTAACGGTAAGGAAGGACGGGTAGGTTTTCGAAAAAAGCCTTCTTTAATGGGAAAAAGCGGTGCAAATGAGCGAAATGAAAGTTCACTTTCAAATTGTCGCGTGCAGCCAGCTTTATAAAAAAAAGGACGGGTTGATTTTAGAAAAAAGAAAAAACACAAGAATCTGATTGAGGCTATCGTAGAGAGCAACCGTACCCGCAAAGACTATATCGCCGATGCCGTATTGCAGAAAGCTGGCTGGTATAGCTATACCGAGAACAACCAGTTTGGTGCCGAAGTCAGTTCATGCGTCATCGGTGTCTATCGCCTGACGATGAAATCCAATTCCGACAACTTCCGCCAGTCTGCCATTCAGGGCTTCATGAAGTGTATCAAGGCAAAGGGTGCAGAGGTGATCATTTATGAGCCAACATTGGAGGAGGGTAGCACCTTCTTCGGTAGTAGAGTAGAGAATGACTTGGAGACATTTCTTCACATTGCTATCCATGCAGCACTTCAAGAGAGTATCACCATAAACTCCGGTATGCTCAGCAACCAATACAGCATTGCTTGGAAGGGCTTCTAAAAACCTTCCGATATTCTTAAAATAGTTCGTTACAACCTTATGTGAAGGTTGGTTTGATACTTTTTTTGATGTCAAGTCGAAAAAACTTACGTCAAATTTCTCTTTTGCCAAATCTATTCCGTATATTTGCATTTTGAATGAAGTTTTTAACAAGAAGGGTGCTCCGTTCTGAGCGGCTACAACTATACTACGAGTCCTGTCTTGTTCTACACAAGCAGGCTAATTTACTCTCAAGCTTCTGCTCAGAAAATATCCAGTTCCCCAAACAGGGCTAAGCCTTTACTATGCTAGAAAGGGCACAGGGTTAACGCTGGATATGGAGTATTCTTCTTTTTTATTGTACTTATCTATTTTCCTGCAAAGTTAACAATAGTTTGCAGATATAAAGATTTTTACCTCTTTATTTTTCCAAGTGCAAATATAATAGTAAGGGCAAAAGCTTTACATATCGCAAAGAATTTTCATTTTTTATTAGGTGTTTTTTAAAGCTTTTGCCCTTACAGGGCGCCAGGCTAACGCCCACAAACCCAGGGCGTTGCCCTGGGCTAAGAGCTTCTGCCCTTTCAGGGCGTGCTGGTTGTGTAAGCTTCTGCCCCTTCAGGCGCGTGCTGGGTAATTTCAACCGTACAGCTCGCAAGAATTTGAGCAAGAAAGGCTGTTGGCTATAACTTCTAACGACCGAAGGGAGTGATAACTTCTTTAACTTCTATAACTTCCCTCCCAAAGAAACTTCTATAACTTCTGGACTTGCTAAAGTTTACTCACAATAAAAGGAGAATAAAAAATCCCCCGCAGCGGAGAAAGCTGCGGGGGAAGTAGATAGAGGTTAGATGTGGAAGTCGATATCTTCGAGCCAGTCTCGAACATCGAAGCACGGACAGTCCTTTCGGACATTAGGCAGGTCGCGGTGCCCCAGGATCTCGGCATCGGGATAATCCACGCACAGGCTATGCAGCAGTTCCTCCATCGTCACTTTCTGTGCCAGTGTACGGGTGTCGGCGGGATGGCCGTTCGCGTCGAGTCCGCCCTCATAGCAGATACCTATGGAGTGGGCGTTGTAGTGGCGGGCATGAGCCCCTGCGATGCGCTCCGGCCGGCAGGGATAGAGGGTGCCGTCCTTGGTGATGTAATAGTGATAGCCGATGGTGTCGAAGCCACGTGCCTTATGACAGGCTTCCAGTTGTTCTACAGTGAAGTTCTGGTTCACTCTCGTGGCGCTGCAATGCACCACAATCAGATTGATGTCTCTCATGATATTCGTTTTTTACTCTTTTACCTTTTTACTCTTTTACTCTTTTACCCTTTTACCTTTTTACTTTTTTACCTTTTAAAGGTTCTGACAGGAGCTGACGCAAAAAGCGCTGGTTATCGCTGTGAGTACGGTGATGATGAAGTTGATGACTGCTTTCCAATTTTCTTTTTTCATGGTGATAAATGTTTTAAAATGTTTAGTGTTTAATATTTAATATTTAATATGGGGAAGTTAAAGGAGTTAAGGAAGTTAAGGAGTTAAGACGTATGTCTTGCTGCTTAAAAAACTACGCCAAAAAGACTGTTGTCTTAACTTCTCAGCGACCGTAGGGAGCGATAACTCCTTTAACTCCCCTCTAATTTAACTTCTGAAAGTCGGGCGATGGTTATTCACCCTCGCCGCCTCCGGGATTGTCGCCTCCAGCAGATGGGGTGTCGCCGCCCTGAGAGGTACCGCCGCCACCTGATGGAGTGCTACCGCCACCCTGAGAGGTGCCGCCGCCCGACGGAGTAGAAGGAGAGTTCTTGTCGGTGGTGCCGTCACCAGTGAGTGCAGTAGCCTTCTTCAAGGTAGCATCGAGGTTGAGCTTGTCGCTCATCAACTCGCCAGTGGCACGGGCACGGAGCTTCACGCCCTCGATGTTCTTGGTGATGGAGAAGTCCTTCTCGGTGTCGGCACCCAGCTTGTTCTTGATGCCGATGGAGAAAATCGCCAGGTTGTCGATCTTCACGGCGATGCCTTGCAGGGCAAGTTCACGGACGCAGATCACCATGTCGGTGAGCATGCCCTTGATGGCACCGGGCGAGAAAGGCGTGTTGTGGCCCGACATGTGGGTGGCGAGACCGTCCATTCCGATGGTTTGAGTTACTACAGGGTATGCGTAGTATTTGCCGTACGCATTCGGCATCTTCTTGTTCTTGTTTTTCTTTAAATTGTAGAGAATCATGGTGTTAAGTTATAAAAGTTAATAATATTTAGCGACAAAGGTCTGCGCGCTCGTCCCGATGTTTCGCTAAGTCACTCTCTCTGAATGACGATGCAAAGATACGACATTTTAGCGAGTCAACTATACGCTAATGGGCATAGGCCGAAAAAAAGTGCAAAAAAATTATGGATCACCTATAAAATCGTAAATAATCTCTCGCTGGACGGGCGAAAAGTACCGTTTCTTGGTGCGATAGCCACAGGCCCGCAGCTTCTCAACGAGGGGAGGGCAGCGGTTGATCCAACGCATCAGGTGGTTGACAGCCACGTGGCGCTCGGCATCAGGAAAATATTCGTGGGCGAGGTCGTGCTTGCTGATGTAGTCTTTCTTCATGATAGATGTTTAATTTCTTCGTTAGCAATATAATGTTTGTCAAGTCTCAGTAAGTCACAGAGAAAGTTCAGTGACTTACCGGTAAATCTCTGTAAGTCATTGGCAGGCGTCCTGTTCCATCTTGTCACTTGCACAATAGAAAGATTCGCTGTTGATCTCGGCACCCTCCTTCTCGACGACAAACCATCCGTTGCCCTTGCGGCGATGAGCCTTGGGGAATCCCAGCCTTGACATGATGCTGCCGATGCTCTGGTATTCAAAGTTCTTCCGCATGACAGGGTTGGTGCAGATGCGCTCCACAATCTCAGCAGTATAGCGGAACTTGATAAACCGCTCAGACGTGTCGGGAGTCGGAACACGATAGAAACGCTTGATTTGCTCCTCAGCATAGTTGGGCACCATGAAGAGCAAGTTGTGCTGTTGCATCTCGGCGATGTCCTCCTGTGTGAGCCAATACACCCATCCATCCTCGCCACGCATCTTTCGCTCCTTCACCTCCTTGCCAAGAGCCACACACTGAGAGTAGATGCCCACATAGTCCAACGGCTCGTCTCTCGGGCTCACGATGCTCTCCGCAATCCAGGGCGAGTAGCGGCGGTTCTCTGGGTCGGTGATGATCTGCTGGTTGTTGGTGGTACCCGCCACAGTGGCACGATGGTCCAGGTCGCTGCGGAATCGGTCGTAGGGCCTTCGGATGGAGAAATGCAGTTTGGTCATGTTGCTCTTGAAGGCATTGAGGTTCTTGCCGAAAGCGGTGTCGAACTCGTCGAGGCACATCAGGATCTTGCATGAGAAAGCCTCCATGAAGTCCTTGTCGGTGTATATCGCCGCCGACTCGTTGAGGTAGTAGTCGCGGAGCTGCGGCGGCAACAGGTAGTTGAAGAACGTGCTCTTGTAGATGCCGCCCTTTCCCACCAGGATGAGCATCACCTGGTTGACCACCTCCGGAGTGACCCATCCCACCACCATCGCCACGATCCACTTGCAGAAGTATTTCTTGAAGGTGGCCTGGTCGTGGTGGTAGCCCTGATGAGGGATGATGCGTATGCGGTCTGCCAGTTCGCCGATGTAGTCGCGTTTGCCGTCCCATGGTGGCAGCGACCGGAGGTAGTCCTCCACAGGGTCGCACTGCACGGCAAAATCGCTGTGTATGACAGAGATGAGCTTCTGCATGTTGATGTTCATGCCCTCTTCCTCCATCTTCACCCAGATCGAGTTGAGGATGTTGTCATCCAGGTTCACCCACTTCAGGAACTTGGGATTTCCCGCCATGCGGCTCATTATCTCGTGCCTGCCGGTCACCATGTTGCGCTGTATCTGGTATCTCATCGAGAGCCACTGCTTGATATACTTCACGGAAGTTTGCCCACGATACGACTCGCCCTCTCTGAAATAGTGCCAGGAGCCGAACCGCTCCGTCTTCTTGTAGCACGACTTGATGACGGCAGCCGTGTCGGGATATTCGTGAGAGAAATGAGCTTCGGCATAGTCGAGAGCCTCCCTGAATTCGATGCCATAGCGGTTGCAGATGCTTCCGAAGTACATCACATACTCGTTGTGGCGGTGCGGTTCGAAGACGAGTCCCCAGTTGTGGAGCGTTTCCAGTACATGCATCTTCGCCTCCTCCATGGTAGGTTTCTCCGCCGACAGTTTGATGCCATTGGCTTTGCTTCCCTTAGTCACCTTGGAGCGCTCAGCAGCCTGCTTCTTGCTGTTCTTCTTGCGCAGCAGGGAGGAGGTGAACTTAGCCAGTTCCTTGTCGGTGAGGACTATCGCTTCGGCATCCCAGTTGAAGAAGGCCTGTTCGTCGTGGGCGAGTCCCGACAGCCGTAGAAAGTCCACGCACTGCCGGTCGGCCTTGATGCCCAGCAGGGAGTCGAACAGCGCCATCGCCTTCTGCAGCATCGCCTGGTGCAGTTCCACGAAAGACAGTTCGCATCCCTCGGGTCGCTGATAGCCCACGATGATGCGCAGCCCATTGCCGCTGATGGTGCGGTAGGCGATGAGGACGTGGGGAGAATGTCTGATGAGTTCGAAGAGAATCCCCATGGTCTCAGAGGACAAATGGTCGTAGTCGAGTCCCAGGCATCCCACTTCGCCCATCACGTTTTCCAGCAGTCTTCCCCTGCCGTCCAACTGTGCGGCGAAACAGATGCCAGTCGACAGCGGTTTTACCTTGCTGTCGGCAAGTTGCTTACTCACGGCCAGGGCCTTTCGATACGACTCAGTGATGGCAGCCAGTTCGTGGTTGCGCAAAATCAGATCCTCCAGCTCCTGACGGCAGCTTAGTGGGCGGCTCATCTTAGAGTCGAGCTGAGAGAAGACAGATGGCATGAAACCATCGCGTGACGTTGTGAACGCCTTTTTTAATATATTCATTCTTTTTTATATGTTTTATGGCATTACCCATATAGTTAAATTTCTTTCTTTATTTAATTTCTTTCGCGTATGCGTGTGAAAGTAAGAAACGAGGGTTCACCCTTCACATCAGCGTCGGAAGTCCGATAAACAGACGGGTTTCGGGGCGTGAACCCACCCTTCACAGGTATTCACGGAGAAGTCACAAATGGCGTCAAACGGTGAACCCTTGGTGCAGCAAAAGTCCGAAAGGTGAACGCTCTTTATATAGGGAGTTTTCCAATAGGAAGTATGCTAAGACAGGTAGATTGTAACCGATGACAAAGATAAAATTAAATACATAAATAACCAAAATCTATATGTTCTACATGTAGAGTATAAAATTAACAAAAATTATGGCTTACATCAAGCATTTTACAAATCTTAACGCCTTTTTCGGGCATGTTTTGCACGCAGAAAAGCCCGGATTCGATAGGCGACGTAAGGAAGACCATGTCCGTCCGAAGACAATTAAGCGAGTCTAAGACGGAAAAGTTTTAGAGTTGGCCCAGGCCTATCTGCTCACCCGTCATACCCTCAAGACCGTATCGACGGACCGTCAAAAATTTGAGAAAATCTGCGAAATCCTCGATGCCTTGGAGGCCGACAACCAGACAGCCAATCCCGGCGACGATCCCCTCTTTGAAGGCGGCTATCTGGCCGCCTTCCGCCGCCTGATGACTCAAGTCTGGGATAGATGATTCCGAATGTTCAGAAGTTATCTTTATGGGGAGTTAAAGAAGTTATCCCATAAGCATTCGTTCTGAGCAAATTGATGACAGCAGAGCAAAAGTACCTTTAGCTTGCATTGAGGAAAATAACTTTTTCCCAAAAACATTTGGAAGTATCACAGAAAAAGTATATCTTTGTATGCAAAGTTTAATTATAAGGAGGTTAAATATGAACATAGAAGAAAAAAAAGCAGATTTTATGCGTCGTTTCAAGGCTTCGAGGGAGCGAAAGGCTGAATACATAGCGCAAATGGAGAAGCGTATGCGTGAGGACTATCGTCGCAGAACAGGTAAGGAAGCAGAATCATTTTGTGTGTTGTAATAATGAAGCAATTAGATTTAGTGAAGATTAATAGGTGTGCACCTTATTTTGGTAGATGAATATGGAATAGACAATGTTGCTGCTGTAATCATCAGAAATGACAATCCTAACCTTGGTAAAGTATTGGCAGAATTTGGAGAAACAATAGAAATGTTTAGCCATAAACCAAGTATAGGTTAATAATGCAATATTCTTCATTCGAGTTTTGATAAGTGCAGAGCTATAGGCTTTGAGGAACCAAAATAACTTTTTCCAAAAAACTGATAGGTATCACTGCTTGTATTATAGTGCGTCTGTCAGTCTTGGTGTAATCCTGTTGGTGTATCAACAAGGTGGTTCCATAATCCTCCTGCATTGTGTCCCTACGTTCCCATAAGCAGCAATCCCCATGTCCCTGCGGTCGCATCAGTAGCACTCACATGTCCCTGCGGTTTATCCCGCACAAAAAACCGCAGCTCCGCTGCTGGCGTAGACCTCTGATGGTCCGCCATCCATATAGCGAAGCGGTTTAGAGCGACGAGAAGGAGCGGTTTCCTCTTCTTCCCTGAGGGGAGAAGACCGAGATGAGAGGTGGACCCTCCCTTAAGGGTAAGGGAGGACTGGTGGGTTTTCGAAAAAAAAACTTATAATCCTTTGGCTTTTACGCAGAAAACCCTTATATTTGCACAGAATTAAAAAAACAGGAGGAATTATGGAAACATTGAATAAAGAATTTTGGGAGAAGCGTGATGCTGCAATGAAAAGATTCATGGCATCAAAGGAAAGAAAAAGAAAGCGTATGGCAGAGTTAGAACAGATGCTCCGTCAGGATTATCTTGCTCGTACAGGAGAAGACCCAAAGTTTGTAAATGTTTGGTGAAATGAAAGAGCTTTCTTTGAAAATGATTAATGCCTCTTCGCCGTATGATGTTATGATGGTAGATTCAAACACTTATCGTTTTGTAACAGATTATGGCGTAGAGATAGCTATTAGCTTTGATCTTGATGACTTGCTGGAACATTGCGAGGCATACATGTTTAATATTACGAATGTGAACAAGCATCGTTCTCCTCGTGATATGAAGGTAAGAGATACAGTAATTGCTATAATAGACAATTTCTTTGAGACAAACGAGTTTGCTCTCCTTTATATATGTGAAACGGGTGATAGAAAGCAAGCATTGCGAAATCGCTTATTTGATTCTTGGTTTGCTTATGCTAATGGCAAAGAACAATATGTAATTATGGTTGCTAATATCCAAGACTTAGAAGGAGTAAATAATTATGCAGCAATGATTCTGAGAAAAGATAATCCAAATTTTGTAGATTATGTTTCTGAATTCAACAATACTGTTAATTTATTTATGTTGAAGCCAGAGCATTAGCAAGATGGCCCCCAAGCAGCAAGCCTCTATTCGTGTCCCTGCGTCCCCATAAGCAGCAATCCCAGCAAGTTGCGAGCAATCAGCATCAAGCATCTATTCGTATGTCCTTGCGGTTCCATCAACATCGAGCAAGCATCCAGCATCGTATGTCCTTGCGGTTTATCCCGCACAAAAAAAACGCAGCTCCGCTGCTGGCGTAGACCTCTGATGGTCCGCCATCCCTATAGCGAAGCGGTTTGAGCACCGAGTAGGGCGGTTGGCACATCCCTTGTCCCCTGAGGGGAAAAGGGCTTGGGAAAAGCGGTGGAGCCTTCTTTAATGGTAAAGAAGGACGGGTTGATTTTAGAAAAAACTTAAGGTTCATGGAAGTACTTGTAGTTTTTCGAAGGTTCAAGAAATTACTTTTATTTTTTCGAATGTCAACAAAGTACTTGTAGGCTTTCGAAAAACCTCTCTTAATGCTAAGGAGGTTTTTCGAAAGCCTTTTTTAAGCCCTATTTCCTAAAAAATACCATATTTTTAAATTATAAGTAGAAAAAAGATAAAATCTTATACGTAATCCAACATAAATTAGTATTTTTGCAATAAAATCACACTTTTCATAAAAAAAGTGCGATGAAAGTAAAAGTCATGTGCATAGGCTGCGTGCCAAATAAAAAACCATAAATACAATTCAGATGATGCACATTATGAAAAAAGCGACAAAGCTACGACAACCATCGGGTATGGTTGCAGCAAAAGACATAAAGTAGAAAGCGAATATGACGCAGGATTGCTTGAATTCACCTTCTACAGCCGACGTAAGCTACCGCTTACCAAAGGGCATCCACGTTACTGGGGCTGATGACAAATCGGATCCAGCTATAGAAGGAATGCCCTGGAGTTACCTGTTCTTTGGCGGTGCTAACACCTACGTCGTCCGCAAGATGCGTAAGACCCAGTACAAACTTCAGAAACTATACTTGGTTGCAACCTATTGCGATGAGGAAAAACAGGAATGGCACATACTCATGCCAGATGAATTGCGTGAGGCTTTGCGACTACAAGTTCTATCTCGACTTGGCAGAGAAAGGTCAGAAAGGACCGACTGCCAAACAGTTCCGCATGATGGCGGCGATGAGAAGGATTACTGGAGAGTAAAAAAACTTTAAAATTCCAAGCAAACATGAAAACAATACTTGACTTATCAAACATAAAGGCATATCGTTATTTCATGGAACCAGAGAATTTCTGTACTGTCAATTTCCCTATATACATCAGTTTCAAGAAAATCTTGGAATATGTAGAAAGTACTGTTGGAAATAACGATTTGAAAGCAATTCTCAAAGATTCAAAAAAGAAGCCATCTGCATTTGAAAATGTCAACCATACAATATTGATGAAAAAGGATGGAATGTATGCCTATCGACCAATACAGATAGCCAATCCATATTTGTATTACTTGTTGGTGAAAATTCTGACCAATAAAGCTAATTGGGCTGCATTGAAGAAGCGATTTGAAGAATTCAAAGTGTCTAAGATTGAAGTGGCGAGCATTCCAAAAGTTAAAAGTGAGAAGGACAAGTCCCATCAAGCTGCAGCTGTGACCTTTTGGTGGGAGAATGTAGAGCAAAGAAGTATAGAGTTAGCCTTGAAATATAGGTATATGTTTGTAACAGATATTACTAATTGCTATGCTTCCATGTACACTCATACCATTGCATGGGCAGTAATGGGCAAAGAAGAAGCGAAAGAAAAGACACAAGCCAAAGGATTATTGGGCAATATCATTGACCGTTACATACGAGGAATGCAATTTGGACAGACCAATGGCATACCACAAGGAAGTGTATTGTTTGATTTTATTGCAGAAATGATACTTGGCTATGCAGACAAACAACTTGCCGACAAATTAACAGCAAACGGTATAGAGGAATACACCATTCTACGCTATCGAGATGACTACCGTATTTTTTCAAACTCAAAAGATGAGTTGGAAAAGATTGCTTTCTTTCTGCAAGAAGTCTTGACAGAATTAAACCTTCAGCTCAATACGAAGAAGACCATATTGACAGAAGATGTCGTAACAGACTCCATCAAGAAAGATAAAGTTTGGTACGTTACCAATATACCTCTTTTTCGGAAAAGACAGAAGAAAATATATTCTTTAGGTTCCTGTCTTCAACAAGAAGCTTTATATATCCATCAGTTTGCAAAGAAATATCCAAACAGCGGAACAGTCGTTAAACTATTGATGTTGTTTGCTCGCCGTTTGAAAAATAGAACGGTTAGTAAAGATGAGGTTTTAGTTCTCATTTCTATGTTTGCAGACATAGCAATGGATAGTCCAAAAGGATACAAAATCGTCTTGATGATTATCAGTAAATTGTTGCGAGAGTTCCCAACGACAGCGGAAAGAAAAGAAATCGTGAATGACCTGTACGGAAAGTTTGAACGCATGCCTAATATTGGTGAACTTCAGATATGGTTACAACGTATTACCTACAAAATGCCTGACCCTATTGACTATACAGAGCCAATATGTCATATTGTAGCAGGTATTGCAGATGTCAAGTTGTGGAATTTAGAGTGGGTAGCTGATGAATACAAAGAAGATTTCCCGTTGAGCAGCATCTGTACTGATTGGATACGAGACTCGTTTACTCCTATAATAGATATAGATGAAATTTCTTTGTTTGATTACTAAATACAGAATAAAGATGAAGCAGAATTACAATAAGCAGATAAAATTGCTTTGTGCCACTTGTGGCTCAGGTGACTTCTTCGATAAGAATGAGGAAACAGGTGTGATAACTTGCAAGAAATGCAATCGCATTTACTATGGAGGTTATGACGAAATCGTTGAGTTGAACCAACAAACTATAAGTACCGAAGTGGAAAACATGAAGAAAGAAGTGCAACAAAATATAATAAAGGACTTGAATAGTATGTTTAAGAAAGCTGGGTTTAAACTGAAATAAGATGGAAGAGTTTACAATCTCAAATTGGATAGCCTTGGCAAGTGTTGGGCTATCATTAATTGCTCTCGTGAAATCTTTCTTGACAGATAGAAAGGCTAAGAAATTAGATTTGTTATTGAAGCAACAACAAGTTCAGAAACATGATGAAGAAGTAACAGAATGTAAAAAAGCAGATGTTGAAGTAAATGTTGTAGAGATGCCAAGAGATTCTAACAACAAACTTAAATTTTACAATAGAGGTAAAGCTATAGCTTACAATGTGAAATTTAAGATAACTTCAGATACTAAAAATAATATTCAACTGTTTATGGATAAGAAATATTTGCCATTTCCTAAGCTTCTACCACAACAGAGCTTTGACATAGTTTATGTAGAATTCTCCCATGAGCCTCATCACACTATATTGATGACTTGGGATGATGATTTTGGCAAAGGACGAAGTAAAGAAATGGTTGTAGATATGTAGAACTATAATAAATATAGGGATATCATGTATATTTATCCATTGAAGGCAGCACATGGTGATGCTTTGATAATAAAGTTTTTCGTTAAGGCAAGACAGTATACAATAGTTGTAGATGGTGGTCCAGCATCGACTGCTGACGACATAGCCAATGAATATGACACTTTAGAATATATAGACTTATTGATACTTACCCACTATGATGAAGACCATATTTCTGGATTATTAGAGTATTTCTCACGTCATAAAAATGACAGAACAAATCGTATCGGACAAGTTTGGGTAAATGGTGCACACCTTATTTATTATGACGATGATGAAAACACAACTGCTTATGATAATGCTTTCAACCTTACGACATGTTTGGATAAATTAAAAAAACATGGATTTATAGACCAGTGGATAGACAAGGTGACTGTTTCGATGGTACCTGTTGTTACAGATGATTATCGCATTGATATACTTTCGCCAACAAGCGAAATTCTCGTAACATTAGAAAAGAAATTTAAGAAATATGTAGAAGAACATGGACTGCAAGATGATTCTGATACGGATAATGAGGTCTCGTTTGCACATGTAGTAGCAGATTCCCAAAAGTCTCTTGAAGAACTTGGAGCTACTGTTATTAATAACAAAACTACTTTTATGAATACCACTTCTATCGCATTATTACTACGTGCTGAAGGAAAATGTGTCCTTTTTATGGGGGATGCTGACCCTATTGTGGTAGCTAATTCGTTGACAACACTTGTTCAAAAAGATGCAACGTTATGCAAACCTTTGCACATAGATTTGGCGAAAGTGTCCCATCATGGTAGCAAGGCTAATATTTGTAAGGAGTTGTTAGATTTGATTGATTGCCAAAATTTCTTATTTACCACCAATGGAGGGACTGGTGGCAGTTACCACCCTGACAGAACGACCTTGGCATATCTTTGGAAATATTCAAATAGGCAAGCAGACAAAAAACTGACTTTATATTTCAACTATTCCTTATCAAAGATTGAAACACGTAATGTAAGAGTTTTATCATCTGAAGAAAAAGCAATGTTCAATATAGTTGATGATTATGAGGATAATTCTAAGCCAAAAATTACAATATGAAGACGACTTTACAATATATATCAGCTAAGACACTCAGGATGATGGATGATGGATGTGTGGGTTTGCAAGGCACAGGCACTATTATTCAAAGTCATGGACAATATTATCTTCTGACTGCTTATCACTGCATGAGTAAAATTGACGAGGATGGTAAGGAGGAGATTCCTGCTGATTGGCATAAGATGACAGCCAAAGTTTATACAGCAGACTCTGAGATAGAACTGTTAATAACAGGACTTGGCGATGTAGATCAAGTGCAAGACTGGGCAATATTGAAGATAGAGAAGCCTCAAAATGAAATTTCAGCGTCAACTAAAGTTTCATTTACAGGCAACATCAATTATGCTAACAATGACCATTATGCGGCTTATGGTTTTCCGCATGATTTGGAAGATGGAGTCTATCTTGAATTTACACCGACAAACAATCGTGGTACATATTGGCGTATCCATGATCCTGTGGAAGGCGGAAACATGAAAGCTATTACTATTGAAAAAGGCTCATCAGGTATGGGATTATTTAGGAAACAGAATGACAAGCTTTTATATCTTGGCATGATAAACAAGTCTGTTCATAATGGGGCAATGAATGCCATGCAAAGAATTCCTTCACGATACATGGCCAAATGTTTTGACGACATTCTTGAAGACGATTTGTATCAGAAAATCCTATCAGATCCTATTTCGGAAAATGATGTCGTGAAAAGTCTTTCTATAAATGAGATCTTTGGAGATACTGAGCATGATCTTTGTGAGGCGTATACACAATATGTTATACAAGCTGATTTCAATGAAGCTGCTAAAATTATAGAACGTTTATACAATCAGTATCCGGAAAATGAGAACATACTCCTCAATTATATTCACACACAGGCATTGGCAGACAAAAGACAATTGGAGCATTTGGTAGATATTGCATCATCTTATTCATATTCAGCTCCAGAAAGTGTTGCTTTTGTTTCCAAGGTGTTCGCCATAAATGGATACCCCCAAGTCGCTATAGACATCTTTTATAATAATGCGATGCGTATGAACGATCCTGTGTTGGATAGCTTGTATTATGCGCAGGTTGTAACGATTCCTATGCTACAGGAAATAGCAAGAAAGGAATATGAAGAAGTTAAAGAAGGAAAATGTGTTCTTTATAGTGACGAACAAGACCACCGTCATTGCTGGATGGTTTCATGTCAAAGTGAAATGGGGGGAATGCTTATAGGGCATCGCAAAGATGAAATTATAGAAGTTATTATTGCAGGAGAAAAACGTAAGATAAAAATACTCGCAATTTATGATAAGTATTTCTCTATTGAGCATAGAGCGTTGACAGATGTCATGGAGCATGGCGGAAACAAAATACTTACACCTTTTAAAATGAAAGAAGGTGCAACTGGAGAAGAAATACTACAGCAGTTGCTTAATTTCATAAAAGACAAAGGCTCTAATAAAAGCATAGAAGAACGAATGAGAGATTCTTATAGTAAAAAGCCTAGTCTTTTAACTACAGCTTGCATAGATGATATTGTACCAAGCTTTTATTATATGCTGTTTTCAAACTTCATATTGTGTCCAAGACCTGCTGATTTTTCTAATCCAGATAGATTCAGGTATATTAGTGACAAATCAGAGTTTGTTTTAGATTTATCTTCATTTCTTACTTTGTCTGAAGAATATTTTCAGACAAACAAAGCATATAGGAGAAAATTTATTATTTCTAAATTTCTGAAAGCTATTATTGAGAATTTCTGCAATACTATCATGTACAACCCAAGTCTTTTGATGCATCAAGTTCTATCCGCAGGGAACATTTATAAGTTTGCTGACGATGCCCAACAAAACATGAAACTTAGAATAGCAGCATTACATAAATTCATCTCAGACTTTTGCGTGGATGAAAGTGTTCCTTTACCAAAGGAGACTGTCAATAATTTACAAGGAGACACTTCTCTTTTGTTCTTAAATACAGCAATGCTATTGCAGCAACATCCACATAGGGTTTTGATAACGGAAGATTGGGGCTGTTATGCTTTATTGAAAGGTCGCATATTATCTATTGATACAAATGAATTCTTAAAATTGTAGTATGCCAAATCAATCATCAGATAATAACAAACGTATAGCAAAGAATACGCTCATATTGTATGTGCGTATGCTCTTCACTGTCGGCATCAGTTTTTATTCCACTCGCTTGATTCTTGCTAATCTCGGCGTGGAGAACTATGGTATATATAATGTCATTGGTGGCTTTGTGTCCATGGTTTATATGGTTACGGCTACGATGACGCAAGCTGTGAACCGCTTCCTTACCTTTGATCTTGGCAGGGGGAGATATAGCGAAACTGCAGAAGACGTTTTCCACGTCAGTCAATATCCTGTTGCTGATGTCTCTTGTTGTGGTGATGCTTGCAGAAACCGTAGGATTGTGGTTTGTGAACAACAAGATGAATGCCGCCGCAGACAGAATGGTGACAGCCAACTGGATTTACCAGTTCTCTGTCTTTTCATTTGTCTTGGAAATGATTAGCATACCGTATGGTGCATCTGTCATTTCTCACGAGAAGATGGGGACTTTTGCTTTTGTCACAGTAAGCAAAGTGATACTTATGTTTTGTGTAGCATTACTCCTTGCTGTAAGTCCGATAGACAAGCTGATTTTTTATGGGCTGTTGGTATTTGCAATTGAACTTTGCATTCAGATGATGTGTTGGATCTCCCCAAAATTACAAAGCAATATTCATTGGAAAACTATAACTATACAAAATCATTGGTTTGTACATTTTGGGGGTTATAAAGTTCTATAGGCGATATACACTAGAAAATCTTATGAGTATATTGGTTGATGAGCAATTTGAAGGACGTATTAATTCTCAATGAACTTAAGACTGTTTGGGATATCGGAAACAGAATAAGTATTATTTTAAAGATTTATCAAAACTATGTGTGGAATAGTAGGATATATAGGACAAAACGAAGCATATCCAGTCTTGATAGCAGGACTGAAGAAACTCGAATATAGAGGATATGACAGTGCAGGAGTAGCACTCGTCAATGGAGAGGACAAACTCAATGTCTATAAGACAAAGGGTAGGGTGGCAAACTTGGAAGAACTCGCAGCAGACAAAGACTGCGGAGGCCATATCGGTATAGCCCATACCCGCTGGGCTACTCATGGCGAACCATCAGCAGAAAATGCACATCCCCATGTCAGTATGAGTGGTGACCTGGCTTTGGTGCATAATGGCATCATCGAGAACTACCAGGTGCTGAAAGAACAACTCATAGCACGCGGTTATCAGTTCAAGAGCACAACAGATACCGAGGTGCTGGTACAGTTGATAGACTCCTATTATCAGCAAAATGGAAAGAATTTGGTATCAGCCGTTTGCCAGTCACTGAACGATGTTGTGGGCGCCTATGCCATAGCTGTCATCGAATGCAAGAACCCCACTCACATTGTGGCAGCCCGCCAGTCAAGTCCATTGGTGGTAGGAGTAGGAGCCGACAAGCAAGACTTCTATATCGCCAGTGATGCCACTCCTATCGTAGAATATACTGACCAGGTGGTCTATCTCGAAGACGGTCAGATAGCAGAAATCAGAATCGGCAAGGATATAGAGATGATCAATCTCAACCATAAGTTATGCGATTATGCCATCAAGACCGTAGACCTCGACATCTCCAAACTCAGCAAGGGAGGCTTCGACCATTTCATGCTGAAAGAGATCTACGACCAGCCCCAGTGCCTGAAAGACTGTATGAGTGGTCGCCTGTTTGCGGATAAGGACAATCCATCCAACAACCACATCGTGTTGTCAGCCCTTACAGACTATAAAGACCGACTCATGTCAGCCAAGCATATCATCATCGTGGCATGCGGAACCAGTTGGCATGCCGGACTTATCGGTAAGCAGCTCATAGAGAAGATGTGTCGCAAACGAGTAGAGGTGGAATATGCCAGCGAGTTCCGTTATGGCGAACCCGTCATTGAATCCGATGATGTGGTGATAGCCATAAGCCAGAGTGGCGAGACCGCCGACACCTTGGCAGCCATTCAACTTGCCAAGCAGCATGGAGCATTGATTTTCGGCATCGTCAATGGCGTAGGCTCATCCATCGCCCGAGAGACAGATACCGGCATCTATATTCATGTAGGACCCGAGATAGGAGTAGCGAGTACCAAGGCTTTCACAGGTCAGGTCACCGCCCTTACCCTCTTTGCCTTGGCGTTAGGTCACGAGCTTGGCACCCTTTCCGATAAAGACTATGTAGAGACCATCGCCGAGTTGGCAGAGATACCTGGCAAGATGGAGAAAGTGTTGGAGCAGACACCGTCGATATCCCGACTGGCGAAAGTATTCACCTATGCACATAATTTCCTCTATCTCGGTCGAGGATTCAACTATCCCGTAGCCTTAGAGGGAGCCTTGAAGCTAAAGGAAATCAGCTATATCCATGCCGAGGGCTATCCTGCAGCCGAGATGAAGCATGGCCCGATAGCCTTGGTAGATACCGATATGCCGATCGTCTTCCTTGCCACGCATCACCAGTTGTATGAGAAGATCATCAGCAATATGCAGGAAGTAAAATCCCGCAACGGACGCATCCTGGCCATTGTTACCGAAGGCGACAAACAAGTCAAGGCGATAGCCGATTCAGTGATAGAAGTACCGCAGACCCTCAATGCTTTAGTACCTCTTCTCAGTGTCGTTCCCCTGCAGATACTTGCGTATTATGTGGCAGTAGATAAGGGATTGAATGTAGATATGCCAAGAAATCTGGCAAAGAGTGTAACGGTAGAATAAAGGCAGAATAAATCCAAATTCTGAAGGACATAGTTAAACATAATCATAGAATCAATGAATAATTTCAAAGATATAAAAGTAGCAGTAGCCGGAACAGGCTACGTCGGTCTGAGCATAGCCACGCTATTATCTCAGCACCATCACGTAACAGCAGTAGATGTAATCCCCGAAAAGGTGGAGAAACTCAACAATAGAGTGTCACCCATACAGGACGATTACATCGAGAAGTATCTGGCAGAGAAGGAACTGAACCTGACAGCAACCCTCGATGGCAAATCTGCTTATGCCGATGCCGACTTCGTGGTGATCGCAGCACCAACCAACTATGACCCAGTAAAAAACTACTTCGATACAACCCATGTCGAAGAAGTGATTGACCTGGTATTGGAGGTGAACCCAGACGCAGTGATGGTTATCAAGAGTACTATTCCTGTAGGCTATACCCGCAGCCTTTACCTGAAGTATGCCAAGAAGGGCGTCAAGAAGTTCAATCTCCTTTTCTCCCCAGAGTTCCTTCGTGAAAGCAAGGCACTCTACGACAACCTCTATCCAAGCCGTATCATCGTTGGCTATCCCAAGCTTATTGACCGCCCCGAGTTTGCAGAGGAGAACGAGGCTATCATGCAGGTAACAGATGTCGAGAATATGAAGGAAGCTGCCAAGACATTTGCAGCCCTTTTGCAGGAAGGTGCCATTAAGGAAGATATCGATACACTCTTCATGGGCATGAAGGAGGCAGAGGCAGTGAAGCTCTTCGCCAATACCTATCTCGCCCTTCGAGTAAGCTATTTCAACGAACTTGATACCTATGCAGAAGTAAAGGGTCTCGATACCAAGGCCATTATTGATGGAGTAGGACTCGATCCACGTATCGGTACCCACTATAACAATCCAAGCTTCGGTTATGGCGGCTATTGCTTGCCAAAGGATACCAAGCAGCTCTTAGCGAACTATGCCGATGTTCCAGAGAACCTGATAGAGGCGATTGTGGAAAGCAACCGTACCCGTAAGGACTATATCGCCGATGCCGTATTGCAGAAAGCCGGTTGGTACAGCTATACCGAGAACAACCAGTTTGGTGCAGAGGTAAATTCATGCGTCATCGGTGTCTATCGCCTGACGATGAAATCCAATTCCGACAACTTCCGCCAGTCTGCTATTCAGGGCATCATGAAGCGTATCAAGGCAAAGGGCGCAGAGGTGATTATCTATGAGCCAACACTCGAAGATGGCAGCACCTTCTTTGGCAGCAAGGTTGTCAATGACTTGGAGGCTTTCAAGGCTCAGAGCCATGCCATCATCGCCAACCGTTATGATGCCTGTTTGGATGATGTAAAGGAGAAGGTATATACCAGGGATATATTTAGAAGGGATTAGAGATAAAAAGGTTGTAAGTTGTCACTTTAGCTGTAAAGTGTATGTTATAAAAATATATACCTCTTCCCCGAATCCCAAATTTACGACCTCCTCGATGATATTGCCTTCTATTATATATAATAAGGTGCTCAACTTTCGCAAATATCGAAATTATAGAAGTTAAAGCCATAAGCCAATAGAGGGAATGTCTTATGTTTATTTTCAAGTCCACAAAGGCTGTTGGCTATAACTTCTGAACTTGCTAAAGTCTTTTTTGGGGAATCGTAAGCAGAAAATGCTAAGATTTGATACGAAATCCAAAAAATATTTGTACTTTTGCAATAATTTCGCCCTTTCCAAAGAAGAAAGGGTGATGAATGTAAAATAAAGACACATGTGCAGAGGCTGCGTGCCAAATAAAAACTCAATTATACAATTCAGATGATGCACATTATGAAAAAAGCGACAAAGCTACGACAACCATTATGTATGGTTGCAGCAAAAGACATAAAGTAAAAGGAGAAAATGACGCAGGATTGCTTGGATTCGCCTTCTACAGCCGACGTAAGCAAACGCTTACCAAAGGGCATCCACGTTACTGGGGCTGATGACAAATCGGATCCAGGTATAGAAGGAATGCCCTGGGGCTACTTGTTTTTTCACAACAAGACAGCCCAGGCTTTTGAGAAGGAGATGAAAGACCGTAACGATCAATACAATTCTACTATTCCTTGTTTCATTACTCATGATTACAGCTCTTCGATCCAGCCAAACAGAGCGTGAGCATCCAAGCAAGGACATTCCTTTGGCGTGGTGCCGGGCAAATCACGATGCCCCACGATTTTCGCCTTCGGAAACAGACGGTGAAGGCGAGTCAGCACATCAACGATTCTTTCCGTCTGCCCAGGCGTGCGAGTATCACAAGGCTGCGCATGCTCATTCAGTCCACCCTCGTAGCAGATACCGATAGAACAACGGTTGAAAGGTCTCGCATGAGCCCCCACTTCGAGCAGGAAGCGATGTTGCGTCATGGTACCATCCTTGCGGATATAGAAGTGGTAGCCCACATCATAGAAACCACGGCTCTTATGGTCACGTCGAAGTTGTTCCACACTATAGTCCTGGTTGCATCGAGTAGCCGAGCAGTGCAAGACCAAAAACTTCACGGAGTCGGCATTCATCATCAGTTTGCCGTCCTCCACTTTGGCGAGGAGCGTGCGTTCATTACGCACCAGCTCCTCCCCAATCGATAAAGGAAATCTTTCTTGAATCATTTTTTGATGAATTAAGAGAGTTAAGAAGTTAAGACAACACCTTTGTGGGTGCAAAACATTAAAAAAGAGCACTTGTGCACGAGCTTACGCCCAGTGCAGTCAGCGCAGCGATGATAGCCTGTACAACAGCATTCATGATAGATACCCAAGAAATCTTCTTGGAACCATTGTTGAAATTTTCATTTTGATTATTCATATGCATTTGATTTTAAAATTAAAATAGTGTAGTTTGTGCCTGCGCCCGATCGCACTCGGGCGCAGCGCATGCCTCATTCGGGATTATTCACCATCTCCGGTGCCTTCGGTTCCCTCAGTTCCGCTGTTCTCACCGCCTGCTGGGGTGTTGCCGCCTGAAGGAGTGTTGCCGCCAGTTGGAGTATTGCCGCCAGAAGGCTTGTTATCACCTGAAGGCTTATTGTCGCCATTCGGGTCGTTATCTTCGCTGTACTTCACGAGGCTGATGCGATTAGGAATCAGGTCGTAGGTACGCTTGCCATTGCGCTCCACGGAGAACGAAGGACGGAAGGCTGGCATGATACTCTTCACCAAGTTGGCATTCGCCTTCTTAGGTTCAGACACCGCCTTGTTGTTGATGAAGCGGAGATAAAGAGTACCGAAACCAAGAAGCTCGATGTTGTAACCCTTGGCAAGGTTCTCCACCACATAGTAGGCATAGCGGTCGAGTACCGCCTTCACATCAGCCGTGGTTGCAGTAGATTCCGTAGAAATCTGCTTAGCCACCTCTTCGGTAGTCAATGTACCGTAACTTACAGGACGTACAGAATAAACGGTTTGTCCCTTTTTCTCACCCATGTTCATGGTCTTCTTGACCACTTTGTAACTTTTACTCATAGTTTTAAAAAATTAAAATGTAAATACTATAATGATTGCAATTTCTTAATTGCGATTGCAAAGGTACAACATTCGCAAAGCCTCCTGTCCGTTTCTGTCTGGGAGCGTTAGGAAGCTTCCCGAAATGCCCTTTTCACTCCTTTTCTTTATAGATCGATAGCCAATTTCTCGCAGATAAACCTGACTGCGGCAGGAGGAAGAAGTCTTGTGGAAGGATAGACGCCCATACGGGCGAGATCCTCATCGAAGGGCTTTGTCCATCGTCTAAAAGTCTTAGAAGTGATGCCGGCGTAAACAGCCAGCTCAAATTTGTACATTGCTTTCATGTCTTTATACCTTATTTATATATGTAACACATATCAGATATAGCTTTTGATGCATCAGTTGCTTTCTGAATTCGTTGGCAAAGATAGATGGAAAAAAGGACATACCAAAAGGCGTTCATAAGCGTTTACTTCACGTTCATCTTTGTTCATTGCACATTCATTTTAGAGCAGAAAATGAGCAGGAAATCGAGCAGTCAAGATACATCGAAATTCATGTCGTACGACTATGCATCCTCATGTCGTACAACTATACAATCTCATGTCGTACGTTCATAGCAACGATAGTCGTACGACATGACAACCTCATAACAACGGCCTTCAAAAAAGGCAAAAACCACGAAATGATGACTGATAAATCCAACTGCACATTCAACATCAGCGGCGGCAATGTCCAGATATTGCCCAATGCTACGCAAGGCGTCCAAAACTTCTATGGCGACAAGTTCGCAGAGGAAGCTTTGAAGGCAAGTGTTAACACCAACCCAGGCAATGCAGCTCCCGAACTTAGTGATGAGGAGCAGGCTTTGCAGTTATATATAAATAAGGTAGAAGTATTAAAGCAATATGCTTCTCGCCTGTCTCAATGCACTTCCGCAAGTGACATAGGCAAGATAGTGGTTGATATGCGCAAGGATGAGGAGGTAAGAGTAGATGATTACGAGATGGTGAAGGAACGCTTCATCAATGTGTTGCTAACTTTGGCACCTCATGTGACAAGTGGTAAGACTGTGAGCAATGTTCGCCAGCGCATCAACGACGCCTGGGACAGAAGAAAATAATCAATCTAATCTTTAAAACTAAAATAGATGACTGAAGAATCAAACCAATTTGACATCAGCGGGGGCTCTAATCTGATTGCCCCAAATGCAATGACACAACAGCAGATTTTCTATGGTGATCAGTTTGCCCGGAAAATATTGGGGAGTAAAGAAGAACCGCTCACATTGGTAGTGCTTGGTGCTGGAGTAGATGCTACAATGGGACTTCCGACCTCAGCAGACCTCATACCACGTATAGTCGATTATTTGGCGACCGATGAAGGCATAAAGCTTGATGCCATCTTACGAAAGGTAATAGGCCGAGTAAATTTCCACTTCGACAAGTTTGTGAGTACAGCCGTTGATCGATTGGCTAAGGATTTGGACAAGGAAATTGTATCAATTTGTCACAATATCAATGATGAACTTGATAATAATAAGAGTCTTGATGAGACACAACGTAAATTGGGCATGCTTATCGTTCGACTGTTCAAGAAAGTCTTGGATTTCAAGAAAGGAGCAGAAATAGATGCCGAGACGATGAACTTGATAGAAGAGGTATTTGGTACAGTCGTAAAAGACGACAGCATCATAGATTTGAGTCATCTCAACTATACCGACACATTCAAGAACATCATAGTTGAGATACTTCAGAAGAGCATCCATGAGTCGAACAATCCCATCTTGCGCCATATCTACAAGAACATGCTCGACATAGAGCAATTGCTCTCGCAATACTTCTATGGCTTTTACACTGGTCAAATCAGTTATATCCGCGACTATCTATACATATCCTGGATTCTATGGGCGTACTTGGTAAGTGAGGAACAGCGAAAGGCGCAAGAGAAAAAGGAGGAAGATGTCTCTTCTTCCATTTATGCACAATTGGCAGGTAAGGATTGTCAACTCATCACATTCAATTATACATCTTATGCATCTCAAGCAAGTCCAACAGCACTCTATTTTCATGGTTCCCTCAAAGAGTATGTGGATGTGGAGAACAAGAACGATTTCCTTCATGAAGATTTGATGAGTATTGATATAGAGGATTTCTTTACAAATCAACTTGCAGCGGAGATAAGTTTTGACTCAGATCACAAGTCTATAACAATCCCTTCATTTCTGCCACCGATGAAGATGCGTCCTGTCATATCCAAGCATTATATAGACACATGGTATCATGCTTCCCAGATGGTGCTACGTGCCAACACAATAATCATTCTTGGCTATTCATTTTCATCTGCCGACAACTATTTCTGTGATATGTTGCGAGAGAACCGTGATGCCCAAATCATCATCATCGACAAGAATCTGGAGGCGATAAGTCGTAATGTATGTCGTGTACTCCAGTTGGATGCCAATCGTTATTCGAAGCAAATAAAAGATGGAAACGAGATACGCAAATACAACAATCGAGTGACCATTATCGGTGCTGATTTATTGACAGTAGAATTAGCTACCTACCTTTCTTCTCCTTCCATTTCAAAGGAAATGGGTCAGTAAACCACCAATACAGCGTAAGGTGGTTTGAATGAAAAAATATTGGTATGCCTAACTCATTGATAAATAGTTAGGACGCTGTAATGGTGATATACAGGAAGACATACAGAGAGTATTGGAGTGTATCATGAAATAAAAGTTAAAAAACAAAGAAAAGAGGTAGGATTTTATATAATATCAACAAAAAGTAGTATATTTGCAATCTAAAGCAAGAAGTATGCATATATTAAATAACCATACACGAAAGTCTTTGAGTCGAAGACTTGGTAAGTCTTATGATGAGATGTTGCAGATGAGTGCGGAAGATTTGGATGCCCTCATCGAAAAGCGTATTGGTAAAAAGCTAACTCCTGCTTTTTCTTTGAAGAACATGGTAAATCGTGGCTCTGTCTATCTGTTTTTCAAGCGTTTAGTTTCGCAGAACGACATAGATAGGCAGTTGGCTAAAATCTAAAAATATTTGCCATGGAGAATAATGTACGAATAACAGCACTTTATCAAGACTATAACACTGTCATCAAGCCGTTAATAGCAGAGGTGGAAGCAAGAACAGAACAATTTCCATTGCCTTTGTTCAATGAGATTCGGGCCTTGCATGACCATATAGCACGTTGTTATTCCGACAATATTTCTTCACAACAGATAGACTCTGAGATTCACAAGGCAGAACGTCATGTCATAAGAATTATGCTTGATTGCTACAAGTGTCTGAACTTGTCGTTGCATGATGCAGTTTTGCTTTTTGAAAGACAAACCAAGCATATCGATTTGACTGTTCTTCAGAATGGAACCTTTTATACAAAGTATAAGTCTCTTCGTACGAAAGCGATTCAAACGGTGCGAAAGGCAAAGTCCTTGGAGGCATTGGATTCCTATGCAGCTCTTGATACTTTTCAAGAAGCTTTCAATGTGTATTGCGATTTGGAAAATATAATAGATGAGGTAACTCCCGATTTACATTGGGCACGTGTCCGCTTCTCTGTGCGCAGAGTGTTGCAAGTGCTGTTGTGGATTTTGAGTGCTGTTGCTTCTGGATTTGTATCGATATTATTGGCTGACTTTTTCTGATTTCTTTGTTTTAGTAACAGTTAAAAAATAACTTGGTACAAAAATGCTAAGCAGATTTGCACC
>ERZ1026901.673-NODE-673-length-25102-cov-15.722322_pt1 | contig 25102 bp, 14 predicted proteins | sample MGYA00380179_ERZ1026901 | MGnify/ENA primary metagenome ERZ1026901 (study PRJEB33269, sample SAMEA4719815) | human gut metagenome | biome: human-associated habitat; feature: organic feature; material: feces | place: Cameroon | collected 2013-10 ... | reverse complement strand
GGCAAACGCCCAACTTCTTGATTTTCAATCAAAGTCCAATTTAGAGCGAGTTAGATTGTTTAACAGGTTTCGGATTGAAAGCGTGTTGAAAATCGCGCCTTATCACACGCTGAAATTTGGTGGTATCGGGAAATTGCAGTATCTTTGCATCGTGATTCAAGAAAGGCTGCACTTGACAAAGCGCACCCCACAAAGTTAACAATCAACATTTTATTAACCCTTTAAAAATTTAAGATCATGGAAGTAAAAGGAACATTGAAATATCGTAAAGTACAGCGCACACCTCAGACTGGTGAAAACGCAGGTAAGAAAAAGTGGTATGCCACTGCTGTAACTGACCGCGAAGTGGACTTCGAGGGATTCGTATCGCATATCTCTGACCACGGCTCGCCTTACTCTCGTGGTACCATCCACGGTGTGCTGATGGATGCGCTCGACCATCTGCAGGAGCTGATTCTCGACGGCAAGAGCGTGCGTCTCTCTGACCTCGGATTGTTCTCCATCGGCATGAGCTCCAAAGCGGAGGATACCAAGGAGAAGGTGACGGCTGCCAGCGTGGACGGCGTACATCTTATTGTACGTAATACGAAAAGCTGGAGTAATGCTGAGCTTCGCAAGAAGTGCAAGGTTCAGGAGTACGGCGGCTATACCGGCACCGAAGAGGAGGGCGGTGGTACCACCGGTGGCGGTACTAACCAGGGCGGCGGCTCTGATATTAACCAAGGCGGCTCGGGTACTACCGGTGGCGGAACCCAGGAGGGCGGTGGCTCTCAGGAGGGCGGCGGAACCGAAGGCGACGCCGGAAACATGGGCTAAGCCAAGTAATCAAAATTCATTAACCTCAAAACACTAAAATTATGATGAAAGCAAATACCTGGAAGACGATTTTGCAGATTGCAATATCCTTCCTTACAGCCATCGCTACTACGCTCGGAGTTACCAGCTGTAGCGCATAAAAAGAGAGACTTATTCTATATATCAAAAGCCCCCGGTGCTGCACGCATCGGGGGCTTTTTTTGAGAATGGGGTGATGTGGAATCACCCCATCCTCCGCTTATTTGTCGATATATGATGCTACAAAATAGACAATTTTTATAAAGCTGCCAATTCCGGGGTAATCCGAATTATTTTCTCATTAATGCTAAGGCATAGAGAGGGAGGATGGAGACGTGTCTGATGGCAGATGATTTTTCTACCTGTCTAGCACCTCGGAGCAAGAGTGGTTTGCGCATGGAATCGTCTTTCCAAGCGATGAGTTCTTTGTCGATATTTCTACTGATATATTCTTGCATCTTCTTAATTATTTGATTATCAGCTGCAAAAATAATAAAAATATCGAAATCCGACAAATAAATTACACTAAAATGCTAAATTCCGACAAATAAATTGCGCTAAAATGCTAAATTCCGACAAATAATCAGTATTCACACCACTATTCTTGTCTACATTTGTCTAAACACAGGTTTATGCTGGTGCCCCGAATTGGGCTAATGGTAAATACGTTGAGAGTAATGCTTTGGAACTAAGAAAAGTGATTAAAAGTAGGAACATCGCATAGAGATAAAACCGCGTGACGCGGTTTTATGTAGGCTAACCAGCTGATTATCAAGATATATTCATCTTCCACACAAGAATCATCTTTTAAAATAAATTAAACCTTTATTCCATTTCCTCGCTTAACTACAAAAACAGACAATCTGACGGCAAAAAATCGAAAAACAGACACATATTGAAAGACAGAAACTCTAAAATACTACACTTTTATACTAAAAACTAGGTATTTTACACTATTTTCGACAAAAAAGGTACAAAAAAAAAATGTTTAATTAAAAAAAATATTGTATCTTTGCCCGCAGAAAGAAACATTCCGTATTATTACAAAATTGAGTTTCATGGAAAGACAGAGAGAGATTTTTCTTATGACGAGAAAAGTAAATCATAGCGTTTCTGTAGGATTGGCTGCCTTAGCTTTGTGCTCTGTGTCGGCTAATCTCATGGCTGCAGTGAACAACCCTGAGATGGCCCGAGAGGTCATCTTACCACAAAACGAAAGTTTGATAGGATACGTTTACGATCAGGATAAGAATCCGCTGCCGGGGGTTACCGTAAAAGTGGAGGGAACACAAATCGTAACCATTACGGATGATGAGGGCCGTTATTCCTTCAGCCAGCCTATCAAGCGAGGTGCTAACGTAAAATTTTCGATGCTCGGCTTTAAAACCAAGCGAGTTGTTTATAAAGGTCAGTCGGCTATCAGTCCGATGCTCGAACCTTCTGCTACCTCGGTTGGCGAGGTGGTGGTAGTGGCGCGCAGCAACATCAACGCCATCGACCTACGTGCCAAATCGGGCGTGGTAGAGAACGTGGATATGAAGCGCGTAGAGGCTAAGCCGATGATTGACATGGCACTGGCACTGCAGGGTGCCGTGCCGGGCCTTGTCGTTACCAATACGGGCGATTTGGGTTCTGCTCCGAAAATCCGTCTGCGAGGAAACTCTTCGCTCCGACAGGGCAATGCAACCAACGAACCGCTGTATGTGATGGACGGTCAGATTATCTCTGCCGAGACATTCTATAACCTGAACCCATCTGACATCAAGGGCATGAAGGTGCTCAAGGATGCTACAGCCTGCGCACTGTATGGTGTGAAGGCGGCTAACGGTGTGATAGAAATCACATCACAGCGTGGCCATTCGGGTGCTCCGCTAATCAACTACAGCACCAATATGGGTGTTACCACACGAGGCAGAAGAGGACTCAAGATGATGAGTTCTGCCGAGAAACTGGAACTGGAGAGACTCATCGGTAACGTGGAGACTCCAGGCTACAGATACAGCGAGGATTACTACCGCAAGTACTTTGCCAACAATCCGAATCTGGCAAGCATGATTGCCGATGGTCAGAACAAACTCGATTCATTGCGCAACATCAATACCGACTGGTTCAACGAGCTTCTGCGCAACAGCTTCTACCAGCGCCACAACCTGAGTCTGCGAGGCGGCAATGAGCGAACCACCTATTTCCTCTCTGCCAACTATTCCTATCAGGGCGGACGTATCGAGGGAAATGACAAGCAGCGCATGGGCATCCGTCTGAACGTAGACCAGAAACTGGGAAAGATCGGTTACGCCATGCTGGGTGTTACGGGCTCTTATTCGAAGACCAATACGCCTAACGGAACCTCAAGCGACCCTTCTTCGCTGATTTACGAACTGAACCCTTACGAGCAGAAGACAGGCAAACTCTGGTCGTATCCGGGACAGACTTACAAGGACCTGATGAACCAGTACAGCGCAGAATCTACCGACAAGGAGTTTGGCGTGAACGGTAACATCACCCTGAACCTGCTTCCGGGACTGGATGTTGCAGCCGTTGCCGGCATCGACTTCGTACTGGATGAGTCACACCAGTTTACACCTTCTACAGCCTATTCTGAGACCCATAGCGGTGTACCAGAAGTGGCGCGCGGTATCTATTCGAAATCCAAGAATACCACCACCAATTTCTCTGCCAACGTGCGTGCTACCTATACCCGTACGTTCAACGAGATTCACGACCTCACCTTCAGTGCCAACATCGATTATTATGATACCAACATCGATAATCTCAGCACTACCGGTTATGGTGTAGGAACCCTGAACTCGGCAGCAGCCATCAACCAGTCGCTCACCGGCTCACGCAGAGTGAAGATGAGTGCTCCGAGAGACAAGAACCGCCAGTTGGGTTTCGGTGGCGTGCTGGGCTACAGTCTGCTGAGCACCTACGACCTCTATGCTACCTACAAGGCAGATGCCTCTTCGGTTCTGCCATCAGACAAGCGATGGAACAAGGCATGGGCGGTAGGTCTGGGATGGACACCGTCCAACTATGCCTTCCTGAAGGACAACAAGGTGATTTCACGCCTCAACTTCAAGGGGTCGTATGGTATCACAGCCAATCTGAACGGAGTTTCGGTTTCTACAACAACAGGAACCTTCTCCTACTCCACCAACACCTACGAAGACCAGCGCGTACTGGAACTCATCTCCTTATATAATAAGGACCTGAAACCAGAGCAGAACAAATCGGTAGATCTGGGTATGAGCATGGACCTCTTCAACCGCATTACGCTGGATGTAAACTATTACAACCGCCGTACCGAACAGGCTTTGCTCGATGTGCCAATCCCTACATCGGTAGGCTATTCTACCCTGAAGCGCAACATCGGTGTACTGGAGAACAGAGGTATAGAGCTGGGACTGAGTGCCAAGATTATCGATACCTACGATTGCCGATTCAGCATCGGTGCCAACCTTGCTTACAACGACAACAAGGTGCTCGACCTGTATTATGCCGACAAGATTTACACCTCCGAAGATGCACTGGTTCCAGACTATGAGGTGGGCAAATCATACGATATGCTCTACGGACCTACGTCGCTGGGTATCAATCCGCTCACCGGCTATCCGGTATTCCTGTTGCCAGACGGCACAGAGAAACAGGCTACCGAGGCACTGACCAAGGACGATGTAGTGGCATTAGGCCATCTCACACCACCTTATTCAGGCACCTTCAACCTGAGCTTCTCATACAAGTCGTTCGACTTCGATATGGACTTCTACTACGTTCATGGCGGAATCCAGCGTTTCAACTACTCGTATGTGAGAGACAAGGACAATGTAAACAAGAATGCCGTATCCGGGCAGACCGATAAGATGTGGTTCAAGCAGGGCGATGAGAACAAGACCTACTGGACACCGTTCTACACCTCATCCACCGCAGAAGACAACATAGCGCTCTATCCAAACTCACGCACGGTGGGCAAGAGCGACTACCTGCGCCTCTCTATGGTGAGCATGCGCTACCGTCTGCCAGCCGCTACCCTACACAAGATACTGCCATTCATGCAGTATGCTACCGTAGGTTTCCAGGCATCCAACCTCTTTACGTGGACCTCTTACAAAGAGAGCGACCCAGAAAGTGGAACCCTTGCCGGCACCACACAGCCAATTTATACATTCAATTTGAATCTTACATTCTAGGAGACAGAAAAGATGAAGAATATCAAGAATATCATCAAGAAGGCACTACTCTTCACGGGCAGCACCCTGCTTCTGGCAGCCTGCTCGCTCAATGTGCCACCACCAGACCAGTTTTCAGACCCCGATGCCATCACCGATGTCAACGCAGGGCGCTCTCTGCTCACCTCCTGCTATCTGAGCTATCCGCATCAGGAGTATGAGTTTTCGCTCCTGGGCAACGACTTCTGCCCTACCAACCTCTCAGGAAAGGATGTCGAAACCCAGAACCTATACAACTGGCAGGACAAGAACATCAGCAACCTCTCGTCAACCGTATGGCCGGCGTATTACACCTGTATCTCCAACTGCGATGTACTCCTGGAGCGTATCGACAAGATTACGACCGAGACCGCAGCCGATCTGCAGGAGAAGCAGGCTATCAAGGCAGAGGCACAGCTGCTGAAGGCAATGTGCTATTTCGACCTGCTGCGCATCTATGCCACTCCATACGATGAGAATCCGGATGCCGACGGCATCATCATCAAGAACATGTTCGGTTTCGAAACCAATGGCCGCAGCAGCAAGAAAGCCTGCATCGGCATGATCAACAGTCTGATAACAGAGGCATCTGAAGTGAGAAACCAGCCTTCAAAGAACGGATGGCTATCGCAGACCGCAGCCGATTATCTGCTTGCCGAAACTGCACTCTATATGGGCGATTACAAGAAAGCAGCCGAATATGCCGATGATGTGATAGGACAGGGCGACGACAGCCAGATAGGCGGCGAAAGCTACTCCCGACTCTGGCGCACCGAGAGCTATGGCGGTAGAATCTTTGCCTTCAACACCCAGAACAGCTATTATATCGCCATCGAATACGACAGATCTGAAGGCGACTATTATGCCGTCAATCCGGCATTCACATTTACGGATGAGGATGTACGCGCGAAATATACGCTCTATCCGAAAGACCAGAACGGCAAGACGCGCAACCTGATGGGCAAGTACAACATGATGAACAAGCAGGGCACCCAGCCTAACTACATCAACCGCATGCGTTACGCCGGTGCCTACTTCATCGCTGCCGAAGCCTATGCTCGCGATAATAACGAACAGATGGCACGCGAGCGCATCAACCATTACCTGCAGCTGGTTTCTGCCGATCCTATCGCAGATAACGTTACGGGCGATGCGCTGGTTCAGGCTATCCTGGCAGAGAAGTACAAGGAATTCGTTGGCGAAGGCAGCAATTACTTCGACCTGAAGCGAACCCACGCAGACTTGAACCGTCTGTCGGCATGGGGCGGAGCAGCCACAGCGAAAATCAGCAAGGACGATTACCGCTGGAACTTCCCTATCCCGGCTTCAGAATATAAATATAACAACAATGTGACCCAAAACGACAAGTGGCCAATTAACAGATAATATTAACATTTAAAATAAAGATAACGATGAAGAAAATTACATTTATGCTTATGTGTATGCTCGCGATGCTGACAGGTTTCAGCGCATGCACTAGCAGTGATGACAATGACGGCGACAAGCAGATGACCAACTATGTATCGATTTCTGCAGAAGGAAACAATATCATCAACGAGGATGATGACGATGAGGTAAAATTCAACATCCTCATCGGTAACACCCTGACAGCAGATGCCACCATCAGTCTTTCGCTCGAAGGAAACGATGACAATGTGGCTACACTCTCTTCTTCTACCATCTCACTGAAGGCTGGTGCCAAGACAGCATCCTTCACCGTAAAGTCGAACAAGAAGAGTCTGCTCAAATCAGATCGCGTACTGACCGTAAAGGCAACTTTCTCTGATGCCAACATGAAGACAGACGGAAAAGCCGTAACCCTGACCATCAAACCAGACTCCGACATCCCTGTCCTCACGGCAGAGCAGCAGAAACTCATTGAGGGCTACAAGCAGAACCTCAACATCAACCTGACCAAGATTCTCGGTAAGGTAAAGGTAGATACCCAGGTTACCTTCAATGACGATGACAAGATTGATATAAACGACAACAAAGGTACCCGTTCATTCAGCGGCGTTACCATCATCACACTGAGCGAGAAGGCTACAGCCGACAAACCGGTATTGAAGATGGTTTCAAATGCAATGGGTATGGCTGCGTTCAACTATGAAATGCTGAGAAAGAGAACCGTAGAAGATACAGAAAACTGGACACAGATGCCATACGGTAATGCTGTTATGGAGCACATCAACTACGATTACAATAAGGAAACCTTCACCATGACACTGGATGGCATCGAGGTAAACCCAAATATGAGCCTTAAGTTTACAGGCAGCAAGGTTAATGTATTGGAGGAAGAGATTACAACCGTTCCATTCGACTATACCTTCTCTGCATGGGACCGCCTCAAGGCTATGGCTGATGCAAACAAATCGTTTGTCGTAGACGATGGAGATACCAAGACAGAAGTTTCCGTACAGGACATCATTAATGGTGGCGGTTCGCTGAATCCTTATTCTTTCTTCGACAATACCGATGTCGTAGCTGACGGAGAAACGACAGAGTATAAAACCATCTACATTGCTCCAACAGGCAAGATCGACTTCACCAGCGGCAAGATGACCTTCGCCTTCCCTTGGTATCTTGATAACACATACGGATGCCAGCGAGTTGAAGCAACCTATACATTTGGTAATTAACAAGCATTTCACCATCTAATGCCGACATTATGTATAAAATAACGAAACAATTATTCCTATTTATCCTGCTTGCAGCTTTCAGTCTGCAGGCAGGAGCGAACAAAGATTCTAAAATAAACCTTCCACGGGGAACCGTGGAAGGCTACCTTGATAACGGACTCCACTATATTATTATGCCTAATGCACTGCCTCGCCATGGCATAGAGATGCGACTGGTGATGAAGGTAGGTTCTCTGCAGGAGAACGACCAGCAGAAAGGTGGCGCTCACTTCCTAGAGCACATGTCTTTCTCGGGCACCAAGCACTTCCCACAGGATGCATGGGTAGATTATTTCGAACGGCTCGGTATGAAATACGGTCGCGACATCAATGCCTTCACAGGCTTCGACCGTACCATCTACTGGCTCTCACTGCCAGTTGCCGACTTCGGAACACAGGTAATGGACAGCACCCTTCTTGCCGTACGCGACATCCTCGACGGGGTTTCTTTCGAACCTCAGCTCGTTGAGCAGGAACGTGGCGTCATCAAGGAAGAACTGCGCGGCTACAGCACGGGCGATGACTTCTACAACCTGAAGATTGGCAACGGAAGATACATCCTGCGCATGCCGCTTGGCACAGAGCAGGATATCGAAACCATCTCACGCAACCAGTTGCTCAACTATTATCACCAGTGGTATCTGCCTCAGAATGCCTGTCTCGTGGTGGTAGGAAATGTAGACGTCCAGGATATGCAGAAGCGCATCCAGGCAACCTTCAGTTCGATAGCCAAGGGCCAGCCTACTCCGCTGGGAAAATATCCGCTTACCTATAAGAAAGGTATCACCCTGCACGAACTGAAAGATACCGTAGGCACCAGTTCCAAACTGGAGTTCATCATCCCTCACGAGGGTGTGGTAGGCAACACCATCGCTTCTACCGCCCTGAAAGAGCAGTACCGGCTGCTTATTGCGGCTATCAGCAAGCGATTGGCAGCACAGGATATCAGATGCGACATCAGCGATGCCTGGTATCTCGCTACCCAGAACCACTTCTCTTTCTCTGTAGAAGGCAAGGGTAAGCAGGAACTCAAGGAGAAGATGACCCAGGTGCTCGGCGCCTTCGCTGATATCACGAAAAAGGGATTCGGAAAAGAGGAACTCGCTGACTATGTTACCGAAAAGGTGAACAGGATGAAGGCGGATACCGTTGGATTCCAGTCGGGTAAATGGTGTGATGACTTCGTAGATTACATCATCTCAGGCGACCGCTATGTGGCATGGGACGAGGATATGGAAAAGGTAAAACTCCTGGTTGGCAATACCAGCAGCAGCCAACTCCAGAAACTCTTCAAGACCATTCTGAACGAGGGTAAGAAATCGCTCCTCATAGCCTACCAGAACAACGCCGGAAAGACTGAATCCTTCACCGAAAGCGAGTTGCAGCAACTCTGGCAGCAGGGACTGAAGACCCGCATGCCAGCTTATACCTACCAGCGCAAGGAGGCAGAAGAAAAGCAGCATGTTGACATGCCTGCCTGTCTGTCAGCCACCCACCCGGATGCCAGCGCATCTATAGTGAGCAAGCGCAGATACGAGGATATCGGTGTATCGGAATATCAGCTCGCCAACGGACTGAGACTGGTGATGCGACCTACTACCGATAAGGACAGCACCATCTACATCGCCATGCACGGACGTGGTGGCGTGGGCGACCTCAGCAAGCAGGATTATCCGCTGCTCAAAGACGCCGTAAGCTATGTTGACATGGGCGGTCTGGCACATATCAATACCGACCAGCTGACCGAAGTGATGCAGGCAGAGGGACTCTCTATGAGCGTAGGCATCGCCGACTACTGGCACCAGGTACTCGCCTCAGCCCCTACCGACAAGGCACAAGAACTGATGAACCTGGTTTACGAGAAGATTACGGCTCCAGGCAAATCATACGAAGATTTCAAGGAAGTACGCGATGCGGAAATCGAGCGATTCGGAAAAGAAACCATGCTCGAACGTCTGCTCAAGCGCGACATCAACCGCATGCTCTCCAGAAGAGTGGATTCGCTGGTGTGCAACATGCCGGCAAACAGCGGAGTCAAAATCCAGAAGGAAGACCTCAACAGGCTCAATCTGGATTCCATGACCAACTATTATACATCGCTCTTTGCCAACCCTCAGCAAACCACGCTCATCGTTACCGGCAACATCGATGAAGAGCAGGTTTTGGGCACCATCGTCAACACCTTTGCACGCCTCAAGGCATCAGCCCGAATGACCCGTTTCGAGGACAAGCCAAGCAACATGCCGAAGAGTCCTTACAAGGAGGCCTTCGAGAACGATGTGGAGACGCAGACCGTGCTGAACTACATTTATTCAGGCAACTACAAGCCAGGACTCCGCCAGTCGCTCATGCTGAAACTGATGCGTGATGTCATGCAGAACCGCCTGCTGAGCATCTTGCGCGAAAAGATGAACATCGTTTATTCTCCATACGCCGATCTCTACTATGCCGGAGTGCCTCAGGCTAAATACAACTTCTGGCTGGAGATTGCGCTGAAGAACGAGAACCGCGACAAGGCTATCCAGGCTCTGGACGGAATCATCAAAGAGCTGCAGACCAGCAGAATCAGCGAGGGAGAACTCAACAAACTGAAGATGTCGTTCCTCGTTACCAAGCGCAAGTCGCTCTCTGATGATGCACCGGCAGAATGGAAGAACATCCTCACCACCCTCTTGCAGAACGGCGAGAGTCTGGAAGATTTCGACAACTACAGCAACTGTCTGAAGAGCATCACTACCGAGGATATCCGCAAGGGATTCGAAGAGTATGTGCGTCCTGAGCGCGTAGCTCTGCTCTATAAGGGCAACCCATTTTAAAGTTTAAACAACCCAAAGAAGAAAAGATATGAAGAAGATTTTATGGATGGTTATGCTCATGGTGAGCATGACTGCCTATGCACAGAAGGCACCTGAGATATACCGTATTTTCGATGCCAAAGGCAAGGAAGTTACTTACGAGAAGATGATCAAGAGCGTAGCCGGCAGCGATGTGGTGTTCTTCGGCGAAATCCACAATTGCGTCATCAGCCACTGGATGGAGCTGAAGGTATTGGAGTCGCTGGCAGAGAACAACAGTAAGCTGAAGGTGGGTATGGAGATGCTCGAAGCCGACAACCAGCTCATCATCGACGAATATACCAGCAGCGTAATCTCATCCGACCGCTTCGAGGAAGAGTGTCGTCTCTGGCCTAACTACAGTACCGACTATGAGCCATTGGTTTACTATTCCAAGCGCCATCATCTCCCGCTGATAGCAACCAACGTGCCTCGCCGCTACGCCAGTGTGGTAAAGGAGAAAGGTCTCGCCTATCTCGATTCACTCTCAGCCGAAGCCAAGCACTATCTCCCGAAGTTGCCTATCAAATATGTGGAGAATGAGAATGCCCAATCAGGCTTTGCTCTGATGGGACTGATGGGCAAGGCTAAGGATTCTAAGCCAGAACTGATGGCACAGGCTCAGGCTATCAAGGATGCCACGATGGGCTGGTTTATCGCCCAGAACCTGAAGAAGGGTGAACAGATGATCCACTTCAACGGCACCTACCATTCTGACGGAAACAACGGCATCATCCCTTATCTCAAGGAATATCGTCCTAAGACTACCGTCAGCACCATCAGAGCGGTGCGTCAGGAAGAGATTGACAAGATAGATGAAGATTATCTGGGTCTGGCAGATTTCTATATCTGCATCACAGAAGATATGAATATGTCATATTAACCAAGCTAAATACGCAACAATAAGGCCCCCGGTGCATCACGCATCGGGGGCTTTTTTACCTTTTTACCCTTTTACTTTTTTACCCTTTTACTTTTTTACCTTTAAAACTCCTTTTTACCTTTAAAAGGTAATTAATACTTAAAAAGAAATAAAAACTTTGCGCGCTCTGCAGTTTTTTTATTACCTTTGTAGACTGAACTTAAAAAACGTAAAATTAGAAAGTATGATTCACTTTTTAGAACAGAACTTCGTTGAACTAGTAACCATAACCAGTATGATCTACCTGATGCTGGCTATCATCCTGTTTCTCTTCAAAACACCAGATACAAAGGTATACAAACCCTTCCGCAGATCTAAAAGTCTGATGGCAGGAGGGATGCTGCTCATCAGCCTGAATATATGGGTCTGGATTGCATCTTTTACCGGAAGCTGGACGAAATATAACAACTGGGTTCCCTGTTTCGATATCATCCTCTTTTATCTGATGGGCATCTGCTTCAGCTTTTCACTCAGCAGTCTCCTCGACCCGCATTATATCTCCCGGAAACGCTGCAAGGTGATTGCCGTGAAGTTCGTAATGACGGCTTTTTTCGCCCTCATCGCCATGACGGATGCCCTGAAGGACTATCAGATACCCCTGCAGCTTATCGCCCTGCTGGGACTGCTGGAGATGCTCATAGGACATATCTACTACTTCAACAGGTGCTACCTGAGAAGCAACGCACTCTTTGAAAACTACTTCTCGAACAACAAAAACCATTTCATCAGATGGCTCAAGGTGAGTCACTGGCTCTTCTATGGCATGCTGATACTGGGCGTGATTTCCATCCGTACAGGTGCGCTGATCAACTGGCTGGTGCAATTTTATGTAGTGGCCATGAACCTCTATATCCTGATCAACATCATCAACTATGCCTCTGAATACGAGACGCTGATGAAGGCAAACTGCGATGAGGAAAAGACTGAGGAAGAAGAAGTGGCAGAAAAGGAAAAGATCGGAGAAATCAGCCCGAAGAAGGCATACATAGAAAAGTTGCGCCCGAGGGTAGCGGAATGGATTCTGGAGAAATCATACCTGGTAGAACAGTTCACGATAGATGATCTTTCTGCCAGACTGTATACCAACAAGACCTATCTCTCTACCTTCATCAAGGAAGAATTCGGCATGAACTTCAGCAATTGGATAACGAGTCTGCGCCTGGAAGAGGCCAAGAAAATGATGAGCGAGCATCCTGATGCCCGACTGAAGGATATCGCCTACAGCGTAGGTTTCTCCTCCCTGCCTTACTTCTCAAGCGTCTTCGCCAAATCAGAAGGCGTTACGCCATCTGTATGGATGAAAGAACGCGGCAGGAAAGCAGAAAGATAAGAAACAGAAAAAGCTTTCTCTCAACGGAGAGAAAGCTTTTTTGTTATTACAGTCTGCGTATCCGTCAAGGATACTCTGATAATATAGACAGTCTGGGACGAAGAGGAAACCGGGATGCTGACAGATGCTGCACCTTCAGCCTTTCTCGATGCCACCAGTTTTCCATCAAGGGTATAAACCTCCACCTTATTTAAGAGAGGCCCATTCACCTTGGATAAGACGATCAATCCCCGGGCTGGAGAATAGATCTTCACGTCACTCTCGCCCACCTCAGCATCTTCGATACCTGTGGTACTGCGCGTCTGGGTAAGGAAGTATCTGCCGTGCTCGTTTGCCTGCACCTTCACTTCCTCGCCATCCTTTATCTCCTGATACTTTCGGGTGGCAGCATCATAGAGATAGAGAGGAGAAGAGAGACGAGAGACACCTTCTATCTTCAACTCTACGGAAGAAGCCCCTACTACTCCCAGCGGCAACCAATCCACATTCGGCAGGGAATTCAGCGCTACAGCCTCATCGCCTGCCACCGTATAAACCACCGGAACTTCCTTCAGCTGGGCATCATAGAGCAGCTGGGCATCCTCGGCATCATCATAATCTTCCGAAGCTGATGCATCAAGAACGATTCTCGAACGGCTGCGATAACCCGATGCAGATGCCGTAATGGTAAGCGTCGTGAGATTCTGCCCCTCATCCGATGCCGTCTTCACACCGCCAAACACTTCTCTATCTACCGTCATCGCCGACGTAAAATTAAACTGCGATGCACTCTGCCCATCTTTCTGACGGACAAAGAACGACTGCATCGGCGAAATCTTCACATCGTTCTTCGACTCATACGTGGTGGTTGCCATATCCAGATTATTATAGAGCTTCAACACACCATTCTCATAGACATAGAAGCTGGAAGAGAGCGAAGGATTTGCCTTCAGGAACTTATACATGCTGAGCGTAGCCATATAAGGATTACCCACCAGATAGTAATTGTTGCCATCCGCCAACTTAACCAGCTTATAGCTCATCTTGCCCAAAGCATTCTCCTGAGCATCGGCATTCACTACCAGGCGATAAGCATTCTGCTTATCCACCTTCTCCGAAAGCAAACTCTGCTGCGAAGCAGATACATAAGTATATTGCGTATCTGCCTTCGGCAAACGGAGCAGCACATCGGATGCATTGCCAGCCGTATATTTATCTCCCATTCTGATAGCCACGCCCTCTAACGGCTGATACTTCCTATCCACCTGATTATATACGTGGCTCCAGTGGGCTGAAAGCGCATTGAGATTCTGTTTCTCAAATGTGATGCCGGTGCCTGCATAGTCGTAGGCTTTATATTTGCCATCCAGCGTTACTTCTTCGGCAGAAGCATCATCCCAGCTGCGCTGATAAACAGGACTGGTGATACGATTGTTTGCCGAGGATGAGAACGTGATTGGCTTGAACGCCTCCGTCTCCTGTCTTCCCGATGCAGCCGGCACATAGATGTCGCCCGCATAGGTATCCTGCAAAGGCGAAGTGAGGGCATACCAGGTGTTTGGCTTCATCTGCTTCTCCACCCACGCCTTGTTGTATATCAGATAGCACTGGTTGAGCAGTTCGCCTCCCGGCTTGAAGTAAATCTGGTCGCAGGTGTTGCCATAGAAGGGTTCACACTCCAGATTGCCGTCGGCATTCAATCCGTGATCTGCGGCATCAGCATTCCACTTAGCAAGCATGTCATACTGGATATTCGCAGTAGCCGCATCGCCCTTGGCATTGCTCAGACGGGTGGCGATGCCCGTAGATTTCTGATAGGCAATGTATCCCAAAGACGGGAAATACAATCTGCTCAAATCTGGAATCGTTACCTTGGTAAACTTCATCGGTACGTAACCGCCGCTGCCGTAATCCGTATATTCATCAGTCCCCTTATAGAGCTCGCCATGGTCAGAACGGCGCCAGTTGTCATCATTGTTCCATGCCGCACTCATCTTGTTATTGGCAGTAGGATTCCAGGTGGCGTATTCCGGTACTACCGCAAAGCGGATATAGGTTTCACCCGAACAGAGCACCGTGGTTCCCTTCTTTCCATTCTCACGGAATATCAATACGCCTTCGTACCAATATCCCTCATGCAACTGCACATTCCTGGAGGAGGAAGATGCAGAAGATGTGAACTTCAGCTTCAGCTGGCTGGTATTACGCTCGATGTAATTATCCTGAAGCGTAGCCAGCGTCAGACTCTCCCCTATCCTGTTCTTATAGGCAGGGTCGTTGGTATCCGAAAGATACATCACCTTTGTATATTGCGACTCATCCAGTTGGTCCTTTCCGCCAGCCACAACAAAGTAAAGACGCTTGGAATCATCTGCCACAAAGTTCTTGCCGCTAACCGGAATACAGAAGTATCCACCCTTGCCCTTGGTTTCCTGTTGAGCCAAAAGGGCTACCTGCGGCAAACCGATGCGCACCGTGCGAACATAATTGTTAGGATATGCCACGCCGGGACGTCCCAGATCCAACTGCGGTCCGTTCTTCACGACACGAAGCTTGAACGACATCTCATCGAGACAAATCTGATAATCCACGCCACCCTGGGTGATGGTAGAAGATTTGGTGGTAGGTTGCACACGGATGGTATGTTCGCCCACACTCAGTGGGATGTTGCTGAACTCTGCGCTGTTTCTTAATCTCGGAGTCGTTTCATCATCCACATACCAATCATAAAGCACACCATTCAACTGGATGCTACCGCCATTGTTCTGGTCTACGGTCTGCAACTGTGCCTTGATATGATATTCAGGCGTAGCTTTGTCATCGCAAGGAATGGTGACGGTGGTGGTGATGCTTCCGTTGGCATCGGTAACCAGCACCTTCTGCTGCACCATCTGGAAATTCTCACTATAGAGAGAACATACATCCGAAGGCTTTCCCCACGAAAGCTGGTTCTTATCCGTTACCCCATCCTCATCGAAAGCAAAACTTACATAGTAAATCTGATTCGACTGCAGATTGAAATATCTGTTGGCAAGCACCACGTTCCACTCGTCATTGAGTTTCTCGTACATCGGTTTTCCATCCACCAGTCGGCTTTGATCCACATAATTATAGATGGTGGTGGTTCCCCAATCGTAGCAAGGATTTTCTGCCGTGCCATAGTTTACATTCTTCACCGGACTACCATCTGCATCAACAAAGCGGAAGTAGAGTTTCTTTACCGAATTGTCGGCAAGCGCCGCCATAGTTTCCTGCAAAGCCCTCAACTTGATGAGGATGGAGGTAGAAAGAGAAGAATCTTCATTTGTGTTCTTGTCAGGGCAGATAGGCGAGCTCTGAATAACATCCACCTTGGAAGCCTTGGTGTAGATGCGGAGATCATCGAAGGCATAGTCGGCACCAGAGGTAGATTTACACATGTTATCCACCACCAGTTTGAAGTCGGTGAAATTATTCACTCCGCTCTCCTTCTGCAGCACCATTTTTCCGTAAACCTGATACCATTTTCCTACATTGGCAGCATCATCCCCCACACGGTTTCCTGAGAAATTACCGGATGAGAACGAGTGCAGCAACCTGCGCTCCGTTTCCTGATTGTTCGCATCATAATTCACGCCATAGAGTTTGAACAGCAACTGCGGGCGCTGCGCACCGGTGGTCATATCGGCAATGGCAGCACTGAAAATCACCTGCGAACCCACACAGAGGTCAGCACTGAAATCTGCCTCGGCAATCTGACGACTTTCATCGGAGGCATCTATATAGAGGAAATGACCGTATTGAGCCCCATTCGTATTTGCGTAGGTACGATCGTAAAGCTGGACAGAAGGCCACCACAGGTAACCATCAGTTCCAGTTAGACCATCTCCAGACTTTCCTTTTACATTCGCAGATTTATAAAGTCCATAGTCTCCATGCAGCGGTGAATGCTTAGGATTTACATACATATTGCCTGCCGGAGCGGAATTCATCAATTCACGATAGACAAAACCATAACTTCGCTTGTTCCATTTAGAAGGCAACCGATCCTGATTATCATCCGGTCCTGTAGGAGCCAGGAGGGTTTGTTCATCATCATCATTATCAAAAGAGACGATATTGACAGAGCGATAATGATTATCCAGATAGGAATTCAAACGGGTATTCTGATTTGCCGCCTTCAGTTCGTCTATAGTCATCGGATACTGGTTCCATAGCTGGCAGGTGAAATTGGCGATAGGGCACATTTGACCGCTGCTGGAAACGGCTATTGCCACCACATAGATACGGTCGCCATACTTAAAGGTCTGCTTGCTGCTGACTCCTCCGCCATTCAGATTTCGCCATGCGCCAGTGCTCGTTTCATTATTCAGTTTATTCAGGCTCAAATCAAAGAAACGGAGCGGATAATTACCTCCTCTATGAGTCCACCAGACAAACTGGGTTTTATCGGAATTATAGACACGCCACTGCACAATGCTAGCCTGCACCACCGAAGAACTGAAATCCGACTCCTTAATCTTATGCGCCTCATCCTCTGCAAAGACATGATGCTTATTGATATTATTCATTGGATGGAAATAATAGTTGGATACATCATTCTGGTTGAGGCGGAATGTCATAGAGGCAGAAGCATCCTTCAATCCTGCCGAAATACCCTTTCCATCTTCATAAGAATAATCCCTGGCTATTCCAGTTTCCAGGAGTTTCTGCTTGATATCATCCGCCATCTTTTCTGCCGGCATGATATGGAAGATATATCGGATAGAAAGGGTTGGCTCATGGGTAAAGGTACCATTGCAGCCATCCACATATCTGCTCACATCGCAGGCGATGGTCTCCCCAGTCCAGGAAGTACCAGAGGGGCGGGTATAAATTACGCCCACCTTTTTGCTATTTGGCTTGGATGAAAGATCATAGGCAACCAAACCTTTATCTACGCCACGGGAATCCTTCATACTTTTCAACTTGCTGCTGAAAAAATTAGAAGATTTCTCCAACTGATCAGAAGCCTTATCTGTATCGTAATTATACCATCTGAAATATCCTCTAGGTTCCAAATCTCCACCATCGCCCGAATAGCTGGCTAGCGGCAGCGATAATTCCTTGCTACCGCCGCTAGGCAGGGCGATATAATAATGAACCACATGCGTTTTCTGGCGAAGACAGTCTGTTGAAGCATCTATCACCTCGTAATCGCCTTTCTTATTGGCAATACCTTCAAAATGCTTAAAGGTCTGGGAATAAGCCATCCCAGGCATCAAAGAGATGATGCCCAGGATGAATAAGATGTATTTTGAAAATAAACTGTTTTCTTTCATGCTATTTTAAATTAACGGGGTTCATCACAAATCTCACTTTCCGTGACAGAGTCAGCCTGTTGCCATTCTCATTCAGCGTCATCTTCAGCTGATAGACCGAGGTGCCCGAGCGGTTGCCCATCTCGCCTTCTATACGCTTGGCTGCCGAATTCCAACAAGGTTTGGCATCGAAGATGCAGGTTCCTGCATCACCGGCTGGCGTAGAAACCACTTCCGTCATCTGCTGGTTACTGATATTCCAGGAATCCACCAACTGCTGGTTGCTTATCTTCCTGATTTTCGGAACGATATGAAACTCGCCGTAATAGCCGAAGGTAACCGTGAGATTGTTGTTGTCTTCCTTTACCTGCGGCAACACACCGATAGGTGTAAACGCCTCCACCTGCCACTCGATGGCATAATCGTCCAACTGGATGGGAATCATGCGGAAATCGTTGCGGCACATCTGTCGCCAGTTGAGCATGGCATAGCGGCGGGTCAGCTCCCCTCCGTTGCCATCATCCGTATGCAACTGGAGTACGAAATACTTGTTCTCTTCAGTGGCCTCACTTTCGTTCACATAGAAGCGGATATACTGCTTGCCGCCTTGGGCACTCACTGTATAGCCTTGCTTGTTGTTCAACCCCTCGTAGGTAACCACCTGCTTCTGCTGCGTACAGAGATTCGGCTTGCCCACATGGGCTACTCCCTGGTTATCTACTTCATCGGCAGCAGGGAAAAGCATCAGATTCTCCATGGAGTTGGGAGTCTGGTCGGAGAGTACCACCTTACTGATGGTAATGGGATGGCTGGAGGTATTGGTGATGCTAAGCTCCACCTTCGCCACCATTCGGATAACTTCCAGACTGATGGATTGGGTATTGCTATCGATATTCATCTCCTGTCGGTTGCTCATGGGGATTCCATTCTTGAAGAACGGTTGGGATTCATCGCCGAAATCGGTCCAATGGTCGGCAAAGGCAAGTTGGGGTATCTCCACATGATACTTATACTGGTCAAAGCCGTCCGGCAGTCTGTCTCCCTTCTTCTTTCCCTCCAAGCCCAGTTGGGCAGGCTGGATATTGGCAAAGGAATAGAACACATGCTTGCCAGGCTTCAGCCTTACCCAGCAGTCGTCCAAGGCTCGTTCCTGTTCGCCCGAAGCATAAGGATGATTGGTGATAATAGTATCTATCTGATGGTTGCTGGCAATCACCACAAACCAGCTTTTCATCCATTCACCCGAAGAATTGAAACTATCACTATATCCTGCACGGGTAGACTCGCTGCTAGCGGCAACGCCCAACTGCAGTTTCACGGAAATGCATTCGCCCGATGCCGGTTGCGGAATCTCTTCCGGACCGCCATCGGAACCGCATCCCATCAAACTGAAGATGGTAAGCATCCCAAAAATATATGATAATAATTTCTTCATGAATTTACATTATAACACTTAAGACGAAACTTCTTACATGATGATATGATCATGCTCCGTGTAATACCACTTGCGCACGTTCAAATCAACATGCAGGATATCGTTGTCGCCTTTATATAACAGAAACTGATAGTAATGATTTCTGAGAATATCCACAGCCTGGGTGGTTGGAGCCCCGCTGGCATACTCCACAAAACGGAGCTGATAATCCGTCTCCTTTCCAAAGCGATCTCTGAGCCGCAGACGGATAACGGCAGGACTGGTGCCTGCCGAACCGGTAACTCCATCTCCGCTGTTGCGATATTCAGGAACATAGGCATCCCCCTGCAGCAAATCTATAGTTTCCATTGAAGGACTTGCCTCATGGAAATGCCCCATTTTCGCATCAGGAAGCAGGTTGGCATCTTCCAGATGGGCAATACTGCCAAATGGAGGCAGACAATAGCCCTGCATCTGATGCCCCACGAGGTTCACCTGCTTGAGTGTATACCCCCTGTCTACCATATCCTGGCGAAACGACACATGGATTTTGGCTTCGGCACGGAGCAGATTGATGGTCTTGATGTCATACTGCTCTCCTGCCTCGAAAGGAATGTTTTCAAGCACCTTCACTCCCCACATCGGAATGAAATGGGGCGTGGTAGGCTGATAAGCGAAGGTCAGGCGGTTCAGATTATCTTCCGAGAAATCGGCAAGTTCGTCCACGCCATCGATGTTGGCATAGACCATCACCTTTCCTGTGAAACCGCTATGGGTCATCTGCAACTTATCCAGCTTGATGGAGCCGGTAACCTGATACTCATTCTCCTTCTGGGTAGGCAGAAGCACAAGATGCTCTACCCCGCCGATGGCACGGCCGTCCTTATTATAGAAGACGACGTGCAATCTGCTCTTGTCTATGGCATATTCCCAATCGTTTTCCCCTGCTCGGGTCACCACCGACGAGGATGGCATATATAGCTGGAATACCACCCTTACATAGCCATCAGCCGATGCATCATCTGCAGAATTGCTGCATGCCAGGCAGGTGAACACACCTGCCAAGGCAAGCAGATATCGAAAAATCTTATTGATGCTCATCTATCTTATTGATACTCATCTATCTTATTGACACTCATCATTTTGTAGGTCCGAAATCGGAATTACTCAATACCACTCTCCACGAATTGATATAGATGGTTGTAGCCAGCCAATTCGCCTTTTCGTCGAGGAAGAATACGAGATTGTATGAATCCTGACGGTCAAGATATTCCTGATCGTCCATCCTGCTCTGATAATTTCCCTTTACCAGCAAGGCATAATCTATCAACGGGATGTTGATGATGCTTCTGCCCGTGGAATGCTCGTATACATGCAGGCGCATCTGATGTCCTTTCACGAGTCGGCTGGTTGTCAATTCAGCCAAGGCTGCAGAAACGGAGGTCTGCTCGCCCGTATTCCCGTTCACACCAGCCATGCCTTCATACTTGCTCCATGCAGAATAGGCAAGTTCATCATCAGGCAGGAGACTGTTGTCGTAATCCAGATAGCCATTGCTATCCGTGATGACAAAGTCGAAATCTTCTGCCCTCAGACTCTTGCCTGAGAGATGCTGCAAGATGATCTTGAAATGGTTGGTATCCTTGGTGAGTCTGACGGTTACCTCCTTGTTTTCGCCCCATACGGTGGTGAGGTCGGCATTTCGCAGGATGCCATGAAACAGGGGAGTAAGGTCGTGGTTTACCTGATGGTTGTCATCCCGATTCACAAGAACCTGAAAATCTGCCATACTAGCCTTTCCCCAGCCATCCTTTCCATCTACACCTTTATATATATAGGAATCAGGATGGCGTTCGTCGCCTTCAGCCCAAACCTGAAGATCATATACCCCCGAAGGCATATCATCTACTTCCATGCCATTCTGGGCAAGAATCTGGGAGGCTGGAGCCGTCTTGGCATAGACCAGCTTGCCCTCCTTGTTGAAGGCATGAAGGGTGACGGTCTTCACCTCATGGGCAAAGGCATCGGCATAGAGCATGTTCATATCATAAACAAAACGAACACGCCTGGTAGCCTCACACCCCTCCTGGTCGTCGTGCCACCAGGAGCATGACACGAGGGTCATGCACAGTGGCAGCAACAACCCAGACAGGAACGTGCCCCATGAAAGGGTACGAATCTGCATCTTCATTATTTTGTCTTATCCAAATCTGCGTTATACTTTACAACACGCCAAGAAAGCACGTTGATGCGGGCTGCAAGGTAAGTGGCATCGTTAGATGGAATGGTTGGGTCGATGGTCTTGGCTGGGTCATAAACCGGTGTACCAAAGCCGAACATATTCTGAATGTTGATGCTATACACATGGTTGCGCACGATACCATAGTAGCCCACCTTCTTTGGGTCTGTACCCAAGTGGCGGATAGGAATGAAGTAATATGCCTTACCATCCTTGCGGATCTGGGCAGGCTCTGCGTTCATCAAGGTCTGGAGAGCCTCCTTGGTTACATCTGTGTATGAAGATTCATCTTCTGTGGTTCCCGTTTTCTTCTGCAAAGACTCATCAGCAGCCAAAGTACGTAAGGTGGCAACTACCTGATAATCCTTGATACCAGTTGCCATGGTAGTGAACTCGATATCAGATGCCTGCAACTTGGTGCGGGTACCATCATTTTTTTTGATATAGTAATCGGCAAAGTTGTTGGCTACTTCTTTCTTCAAATCATCTATATGCAGGTATTGCTGACCACGATAATGGCAGATTTCAGCATTTTTATAAACTGTTCCGTCCTTATAAACCAGATGAGCGGCAAGCACCATCTTGGTCAAAGTGCTGGCATAAGGGTCTGTATCTACAGAAGTTGGCGCATTTGGCAAGGTGTAGGCACAGTCTGTTAACTTGCGGGCAGCATAATCATTATAAGAATGATTAACCGGCGCATTAGCTTCAGTACCAGCCGCAAAGGCTACGGAAGAAGTCCAGAAACAACGATGGTAATCTGGCGATGTCCATACGTTGATACCCAGATTTGTATCATTCCATGTAGTTTTTACCTGCTTTACCAGCTCGGCCTTGCCATTCTCATCGGCAACACCCCATCCGTCAACTACGGCATAGATATCATTGGTGGCATAAGTACCCACCTTTATGGCATTCTTGCCATCAATCTCAATCCATTTTCTGCCATCAGCAGCTGTGTAAGTAGCATCGATGGTAGGCTGAACCTTAGCCACAACACGCTCTACATACAAATCTACAGGACTATTCTTGGCAGCATCTGCAGTGGTAGCAACATGTCCGGTTACGACGGAAGTACATTTCTCCACACCATTGGCTACATAAACAGAATTGCTCATCACGAAGTTCTTGTTGCCGGTGGCATAGAACGTAGAGTAGATAGAAGAACGCTTCACATCATCCAAAGTCTTGGCACCATTACCGAGCTTATCTCCATCCAAGGATGTAGGGTTGATGACTGCAATCATCGCGGCTGGTGAAGCTCCGGTATTGCCCTCGATAACCAAAAGAGGATTGGAAATCATAGACACATTTGGATTTTGCTTGTCCGTAGTATTCAATTCATCGGTCTTCTCCAACCAGTTCACGCCTGTTGACTGTCCGTTTTTCTTCAGCATATAAGGAGTTCCGTCAGAATTAAAGAAATAGAATCTTACACTCTTGATATAGTTCTCATCTGCCGTACCATCTGCATAATCACCTGCTGCACGTGAACCGGCAACAGAACCTACATTGTTAATTCTGATGGCGAGATAAGACTTATCGTTAGCATCTGCACCACCACCATTCAAGTCATCGCTGCTTGAGCAAGACATCACCGTCATCATCAACGCTGAAGCCAGCACTGATGAAAGTACTCTGAATTTCTTCATAATTTTATAGTTTAAATTGTGTTTATTACTTTATTCTTTTATTTATTACTTTTCTGTTATTGAATCGTCAGCACCTGATACGCCTTCCTTGCGGCATCGGCTTCCTTGGAATCGCCGGCTCTGTCCAAATATGGCTTGGCGGCCTCTGCATCACCATTGTTCAGACGGATGATGGCGGCATTCAGATTGGCGGTTTCATCCGTTGGATACATGCGCACAGCCAGCTCCATCACTTCGTTGAATTCCTTGGAACCTACCTCATAGGTCTGGGCAACCATAAACAGCTCGTTGAGCGACAGCAGCTGCGGCTTGGTCTTCATCACCTGCTTTGCCTCTTCCACATCAAATGGCTTAATCTTATAAGTAATGTGGTAGTCGCTATGGCGGAGAGCCGGATAGCAAAGGGTGAGCAGGGTGCGATACTGCGCCGGGTATTGCTTCTTCAGCTTTGCATCTCGGGCATCTGGGGTCAGAGTTTCATCCTGCGCTATCGCCAATATCTGCTGCTTCTTCTCCAAATCACTCTGCTGGATATATTCACGCAAGCCATCCCAATCCTCGGCGGTAGATGATACGGTGAAGATGCTGTCAGGCAGATTCACCATCTTGCGAACATACTCCGCCAAGGTGCGGGCACGGTTCTTTGCCAGGTAATCGTTGTGCTGATACGTTCCTTCTGGCGAAGCAAAACCATGGACATTGATTGCCATCACCTGCAGGTTCTTATCTGCCTTCAAGGCGTTGATGGTGGTGATAATGCTATCCAACTGGGCTGGATTGCGGCGATAATCGGCACGCAACTCTATCCTGTTGACCGGGAAGTCGATATACGCACGCTTATCCAGATGACGAATCTTCGGAGCCTCGGCTACTACAGCCTGCAACTGGAGAACAGGCTTCAATGCATTCTGCTTAGGCTGCTGAATGGTCTCGATGATCTGAGGCGCATCCGTTTCGCGCTTCTCTTCTGCCTTACCTGGAATCAAGTAAATGAGGGAGAGAGCCACTTTGGTAGGACCCACATAGTTTTTATGGGCAGATTTCATCTTTTCGCCACAAACTCCGCATTCATACTTATCATAGCGGGTGTGGACATAGCCCAAACCGAGCGATGCCTCCAGATTCCAATGCTTAGAAAGATTCCATTGTTTTCCGGCTGTGATGCCGCCTCCGGCATACCAACCTTCATAGCGATGATTACGCATTCCTTTCAACAATCCGAAAGGAAGCTTTACGCCACCTACATTATATTGACCACCCAGAGCATGGGCGCCGATGAACCATCCCTCGAAACTCTGGTTGAACCAGTAACGATATTCAGGCATCACCAGCCAATGACGAAACCGTGACCGGTCTCCGCCACTTTGCTTCCAAGGGTTCAGTCCGAAGAATACCTGAGCGGTATGCTTCTTGCCGACCTGTGTCTCTATCCCGAGGTTAGGAGTTGTGGTAGCCCAATAAAGTGCATTAGACTTGATGCCAATCTGCTGGGCACGCACCGACAGGACGCAAAGGCTCATCAGAATAGCAATAGTCATGTACCTATTTACTTTCATAATCTAATTATATTTTCCCTTCTGTTTATTATATCTGTTTATGTCTATAACTTTTCTGTCTTCACGCATATTTTTTTTTTAGAAGCAGATTTGGGTGCAAAGTTAATAAAAAAATTCCATAGAACATTATAAAAAACAACAAAAGTAGATGGATAGTAAAAAGTAAAAGTAGATAAAACC
>ERZ1026901.672-NODE-672-length-25138-cov-29.070008_pt1 | contig 25138 bp, 32 predicted proteins | sample MGYA00380179_ERZ1026901 | MGnify/ENA primary metagenome ERZ1026901 (study PRJEB33269, sample SAMEA4719815) | human gut metagenome | biome: human-associated habitat; feature: organic feature; material: feces | place: Cameroon | collected 2013-10 ... | reverse complement strand
TATGCTCAGATTGGTTCAAGCGGTTACTATGCTAAGATTGGTTCAAGCGGTTACTATGCTAAGATTGGTTCAAGCGGTGACTATGCTCAGATTGGTTCAAGCGGTGACTCTGCTCAGATTGGTTCAAGCGGTTACTCTGCTAAGATTGGTTCAAGCGGTTACTCTGCTAAGATTGACAGTACAGGAGAAGACTCCGTTATTATGTGTGCTGGAAAAGAATCTAAAGCAAAAGCAAAGGCTGGATCATGGATAACATTATCAGAATGGAAATGGAATGATAAGAAGAACCGTTATGTCCCTGTGTGCGTTAAGACAGAGTACGTTGACGGAAATAATATCAAGGCTGATACTTGGTATCAACTCCAAAACGGAGAATTCGTTGAAGTAACTAAGTAACTAACCGAGAGGGTGTGTCATAAGTCTGTGACGCACCCTCAAAAAGAAGAGAATATGAAGAAAATTATGTTTAACGATAGATACGGTCTTACGGAGGCTGTACTTGAAAGAAGAAAGACTCAAACAAGACGCATTCTGAACCCAACGATGCTTTTTGAACGTCTTAATACGTATGAAGGATGGGAAAAGGAAGATATTGCCGACTGGAAGAAATGCTGCAAAGATAGACTTTATAAAGCAAATGGGGAAGAATTAAAGGGAATGCTTAATTATGCGTTGTCGCATTCGATATATAAGGTTGGAGATAAGGTAGCAATTGCTCAAAGATATATAGACCTTGCAGGCAATGATGAGTTTTTGCGCCTATGTGCTATTCACGGAATGCCGTTAGAGTACCTTAAATTTGAAAAAGGTTACAATAACAAGATGTATGTCAAAGCAGACCTTATGCCGCATCATATACGTATTACGAATGTAAGAATTGAAAAATTGCAAGACATTAGTGAAAAAGATGTAATTCGAGAGGGATTCGATTGGTGTTGTTGTAATCTCAACATGGGTAATGCTGCATCACAATGGGAGTATCACTTAGAATATTTTGATAATCTTGGACGTTCGAGAGATATTGGCAGCGTACACGCAAAAGAAGCCTATTCGTTTTTGATTGACCATATATCTGGAATAGGAACATGGGAGAATAATCCGTTTGTGTTCGTTTATGATTTTGAGTTATTATGAGTAAAGAAAAAGCGATAATTCATATCAATAATGTTTCTAAGATGATTGGTTCAAAAAGAATAAAGTTGAGTGAAGGTAGACGATTCATATTCAAAATGAGTTAGTATTGGCACTTAAAGAATTGGAGGACTAAGCAAGTCTTGTGAGCTGTATGAACTCAAGTAAAAAAGGGGTAGTTGCAGCTACCCCTACAAATGAAAGACAAGGACTAATCCTCAACCCAGAAGGCAAGCATTCTGCTATTCTTAGGATAAATAATCTTTCCGTTTCTCACAACGTAAGGACGAAAGATTAAGTGCCTCTCGTTTGTTTCTGAATTGTTCTTCATACCAAAAACTATTAAGTTCGCTACCATAGGATAGCTGCAATACCGCAAACCTCTTAACTGCGGTACATGAAAAAGCCCCTATGCTGCAACAAAGGGGCTTTGTAAATCTCATTTTGTTTGTTCCATATCTAATAGGTTAAAACAAGAGGTTTACCTTAATAGAGTTTGATACTCTAAACAATTCGTGTGCAAAAGTACTAACTTTGCACTAATGCAACAATAGTAGTGCTGTTAAAATTAGTAAAATAAGGTCTTATTTAGACTGCTGTAAAATAATATATAAATTTAAAGTTGAATATGAACAGAAATCAAGCAAAAGAATTATTGCCTATTATTAAAGCATTTAGTGAAGGAAAGGTAATAGAAATGAAGTGTGCAGAATCTTGGATAGAAATAGAGGATGTTTGTGATTTTCATTCTTCTTCTACTTTCCGTATCAAGCCAGAGCCAAAATATAGTCCATTTAAGGATGCCGATGAGTGTTGGCAGGAGATGCTGAAACATCAGCCGTTTGGGTGGATAAGAAACAAGTTTAATACTGGTGGAGTTATTGCAACTATTGTATTTTTAGATAGTAGAAAAGGATTTAAAATATACACAGACTTTGGTCAAGCAAATACTCCTGAAGATATGATGAATTCTTTTGTTTTTGCCGACGGAACTCCATTTGGAATTTTAGAGGAAGAATAGCTTATGTACAGACCTATTACATTGTATCAGATTGTTTGCGACAGATGTGGAAAAGAGTTTACAGGAACAAACATTTATCCTGAGTTATTCTATGACAAAACAGTTGACATAGGCAACAACTCTGATTGGGAAATGATAAATGGCAAACACTATTGCCCCGATTGCTATGAGGTAGAGGTCATTAATGGAATGTATCACGTTAAAGCAAAATAGTATGAACAATAAAGTTAAAGAAGCATTGGGTATTCCACAGGATGATAGCATTACAGACTTCGAGCGAGGCCAGTGGTCAGTCATTCAGAACGTTATTGGCTATGTCGAAAACTATAGCTTGGCGGCAGAACTTTGCCGTGAAGCAGGTATTGGCTACAAGAATATAAAGGCTCTACAGAAGGATTGCGGTTACTCCTATAAGGAAGAAGTTAATAACTTCTTAAAGGAAAGTCGTAATGGTGGAACTGATTTAAAATTGGAGGAATAGCTTATGATAATAGAAAAGAAGAAACAATTTAACTACGTTCGTAATCTTTCATACCCTGTTGCCGATGCTATTCAGAAAGATTTGGATGACACGGACAGTATAACATTCTCTCGCTGGGTGTCAAGAAAGTCTGTTGTAATGTGTGCCAATAGATTAGAACATATTTTGGCTAATAATCCAGATAATTTCGATCTTGATGTTGAATTAAGTAATTTATATGAAACCTTGCGATTTGCCGAGAAAAATCTTATAGTAGCAGGTGGAACAGAACTTAAAGAATTATAGCTTATGAAAATAGAAGATATCAAGTTTAAGGCTAAGCGCCTCGATAACGGAGAATGGTGTGAAGGCTATTTCTACGAGGAAAATGGTAACACATACATCATTGAGAATCGTCAGAAAGAAAGTATGCTAAACCGAAATGTTACTCATCAGGTTGACTCTAAAACCGTCTGCCAATTCACAGGACTGAAAGATTGTGAAGGTAATGAGGTCTGGGAAGGTGACATTATTAAAAACCATGATTTTCCATTTGAAAAGAGAACGGTAACTTGGGCTAATTGCCAATCATGCTTTATTCCAACCGATGAAGATGGAGGGCAAGATAGACATCTTTCTTTCTTGGTCTTGTTTAAAAAATGGACTGTTGTTGGTAATAAATTCGATAAGGAGAAGTAATATGGAAAGACAAATAACAATCAGCGTAGAAGAGTATAACAAGCTCATTGATATGCACACAAAAAGAGAGGAACTTCCTAAAAAGATAGAAATAAAGAAGTTTCCTTCAAAATGGTGGAGATGGCTCAAACAGGTATCATATTCGCTCTTTCATTACAAAAAGAACGTAGAGCAACAGAGGCTCATCAAGCGTTGCATCGAAGAAACGGCAAGCAAAATTCGATTTAATTTAGTAGATGGCTATTGGAGAAGCGATTTGTCGGAGTATTTTAAGGATGGAAATTTCGATGTATCATTAAGAGTTTACAAAGATGATGCCTACCGTAATATAATGGAGTGGTTAGATAAAAAGAAGTAGCGTATGAAGAAGATAAGTTTTAGTTTCAACTATCTTATAACCAAATACGATTGGTGCTTTTATCTCATTCCAAATTTAGTCGTATGGAAGGTTTATGATGGCGTTTATGAAATTAGTGTAGGCTTTCTGTTTTGGGAGCTTGACATTAGAATAAGAACTAAAAAGAAGTAGCGTATGAAAGATAATATATTTAATCTCATTTCAACTTTTATGGTAATGCTTTTCGGTTTAGGCGTGATAGGTATTGTGTGTTGGTATACATCAAAATGTAGCGATGAACCTATTGAAAAAGTTAGCATAACAGTGTTCACAGAGAAAGGACACGACTATTTGTTAGTAGATACAAAACATGGTGTTTGTACCATCCATGCAGAGAGTTGTCCTTGCCGTAAAAATAAGTAGTGTATGGAAAAGAAAGTATTGACACTTAGAGTTAGTAAGCGATGGTTTGATATGATTGTTGCTGGCGAAAAGACAGAGGAATATCGGGAGATTAAGCCGTATTGGGCTTCCCGACTGGTAAACCAGCAAGCCGAAAGCGGTGAGGTGCTTTTCGATGAGTTTGGCGGTTATTGTCGTGTGATAGGTAAGCTGGAATGCAAACCCTTTACCAACGTTCTCTTCATCAACGGCTATCGCAAGGATAGCCCACGTATCGAAAAGGAGATTGAAAGCATCAGCATCGGTAAGCCTAAGAAAGGTATGTGTCCCGACAAATGGCTCGATACCGAGTTCTTCATAATTAAGTTTAAGTAGCGTATGACACTGAAAGAGATTTATGAACAGCATCATGGTAAGGTCGCTTGTTATAAAGGAGAAGAGATTGGTGCTTTTTTAGCAGGATATTGTGGTGATAAGTATCTAATTCTTGGTTTCAAGGATGAGACTGGGTGGATTCGTAAGTTTACACCCAACGTGGTTGTAGATAATGGGTATGTATCGTATAGAATTGCCTTAGCAGACTACGTTGCTTGGATAAATGGATAAACACCGAGTTTTTTGTCATCAAATTTAAGTGATATGAGCTACAAAGAAATAGTTTTAAATTACATAAAAACTCACGATGTTCCGTATCATCTTAAGGAAGATATAGAAGACGGATTACAAAAATGCATATCAGACAGCGAGGTGTATGAGTTAATTCTTAGAATTAATCATAGGCTTAATATTGCAAATTGCTTCGAAAGGGGATTTCGTGGTCATGTACCTATACGTTTTGCAGACGAAATAGCCAGTTATGATATTTTGACAGTATTAAATAAAAAGATGCCCCCACCCGGTCATCACGACTGAGTGGGGGCTTTTTCAAAAAACTTAAAACATAATAGCTAAAACCCATAAAACTATAACCTATTCACTAACCTATCTAAATATTCGTCCAGTTCTTTCGGGTACCACACTTTTTCGGTAAACCCGAGTCGTTTCTTTCCAGCCGGCAACTTGCCATCCTTCACATATCTTCTAAAAGTAGAAGATGGCAGCCTGGTATATTTACAAGCCTCAGCAAAGCTGATAGCCTCGTCCTTGTTGGCCAGCCGATGGAGATAGTCAAACAGAAAGGCCGACTGCATTCTGTTGACAAGACATCTACCCGACCTTATCCTGTCGTGAAACTCCATCAACAGGTTATCTATAGCCTCCAGTTCCTCGCTTATCTTCACCATATCAATGTCGTTTATACAGCTTCACACCAATCACGAAAAGCAGCGCAATCACCAATGCGGCAGAAAACTTCCCCATCGCTACAAAGAGCCTTTCGCTCCTACTCATCTCCTTCTCCACAGGGTAAGCTACGTTAACGCTGTCACGCTTCACGATAGTGTCCGTCTTTACCTTATATATATCATGATACCTGTCCCTGTACAATGTCTTGTTTACGTACAGAGTATCTCCCTTTCTCTCCACATATACCGAGTCTTTCAGATACACGCTGTCCCTTCTTACGGTCGTGTCCACCCTCGTTATGTACTCAGTATGGATCTCAGGCACACTCACGTACTTCGTCTTGCAGCTTCCGAGAGTCAACCCGGCTAATACCATTATAACTATATTCCACTTCATGAGCACAATACCTTTTTACATTTTGCCAACCATCTTTTCCTGCTCGCCAGGCCGTTGGTCCCTCCGTTAATGCGTTTCGTCACAGCCACCACATCGTCCTTGTCGGCCAACTCGTTCAGCCCGTGCTTCCACCACCACCAGGCACCACTCTTTGTAGCACCGAGCGGCTTTTCCAGCAGTTCCGGATTCTCCATGATGTCGCCCTTGCAATATCCCGAGTCCTGATAAGCCTTGTAGTTTGCTCTGCCTGTAATGTGCATCAGCCCTCTGCCCTTATATCTCGCGCCATCGCCCTTCATGGTGTTTCCGAGCATCTTGCCAAGCCTTCCTTCCTCGTATTTTCTGAAGTACGATGGCTTCCCGAGTTCTCTCATACATCTCAGCCCGCTGGTCTCATGACATACCTGAGCCATGAAGTGAGCCATTCTCAGGGGTGTATTGATATGAAAAACATCACACCACTCGTTGATATAATGCAGAAAGTAGCTCACTCTGTCCCAGTCTTCCAGGATTTCATACATCTGCAGTCTCGTTATCTTCATTTCTCTGCCTCCTGCTGTTTCTTTAGCACCTCAGCAAAAGCCTTTGCCAGGTCGTCTTTGTTCTCCAATAGTATGCTGATTGTCTTTTCCTGCTTGCGTATCTCTGCCTTCTGCCATGACTTTTCCCTCACACTCATGAATTCGCAAAACACGCAGTACCCTGCCCATATCATCGAGAATACCGGGAACGGCATCACGATGCAGGCTATCAGGTCTATGCACACCGTTACCATGAATGGCGAGAAATACTTTCTTGCCTTGTCGCAGGTTTTCTTTAGCCCCATGCTGGTCGTAGCCTCTCCGTTCTGTCTCGCTTTCTTGATGCCGAAGAACAGGTCTACGGCCATAGATACGATAAGAGCACCCATACAGATAGCTATCACCAGCGCCGATCTGTATAGATGCTCTTGCAAAAATGTATGTATTATCTCTGTCATATCTTTGATTTTTGTTGCCTACAAAGATATGCGCTTTTCTTTTACCTTTTTCTCTTAGTAGTCTTACCTATCCCATCATATACCAGAATATCTTATCTGTAGGATGGACAGTATCCTCGTCCGTCAGAAAACTTACCGCCAACTCGCTTATCCTTCCTATAAGACTACCTTTGCCCTTCCATTTTCTCATCACATCTATGTGGTTCGAATACATCAGGTTCATCGTTACCGCGAAGTCCCATAGATTGTAGTCCGGTATGTCCTTCCCTACGCGTCTGTACTCCTTTTCTATATCCTCGTAGCTCACAAATGGAGCATAGCTCCTGTGGGTATCACTGTCGTAGTAGTACATCTGTGAGATGCAGCCTCTCGCTGTCGACTCGTCAAAGTGGCTCACTCCGTTCTTGTAGTACTGTATGGCTCTGTAGGCATTTTCCTCCTGCTCCTTACTCATACCACACTCTCCTTCTTCCAACATTCTAAGCGCATTTCGCACCTCGCTCAAAAGCAAGTTTAATGAATCCATAAACGTAAAGTATAATTGTGAATATAATAAATATATGATGTGCCTCTATCTGTTCCGGGCGTATCATCCAGCTATGATAGTAAATTCTGATGGCGTTGATGCCGAAAAAATAAAGGAAGGGTATTCTGAATATCCAGCAGTATTTGTAGAAATAACTCGCTGGCAGCATGGCAAGCGGCATATATACATAAGCCAGTATATAAAGCCATATCACGCAGTTTCCGTTAACATCTGTGTCAAGAATAATGGGACGTGAATACCTCGAATAGTCCCAGACTCCGTACCAGTGGCCGAGCATTAGCGGGATGGGCATCCACTTCACCCCAATCTCATACAGCTTGAATATACCTCTGTCAAGCCAGCGCGAACGTATCGCACGCCGCTCTTCTTCCGAAAGCGGCCTTTCTTCTTGTTCTGTTTCCATAACTTTCAGTTTTTATTTATTTTTGGTTAGTTTGAGTTAATTATAAACCAAATATACCTTTTACGTTACAATTCGCTGCAAATATAGACATTTTTACAACAACTCATTGCTAAAATAATATCTTTTTAGAATGTTTAACGATAAATATACTACTGCTTATTTGGATTTTATCTAAATAAGATGTATCTTTGCAGCGTACTATAATAAAAATAACCTATGCCAAGAAGAGGATTTGAACTTACGGTTGCTATGAGGCGAGATTTACTCCACGCCTACCGACAGGTCTACACCAACTGTCATTCTCAGAAAGAGGCTTGGATCAAGACGGCTTGTCATGCTGCCCCTCGTTTCTATGTCTCACCTAAAACGGCTTACAATGTCCTTAGGTATATGGTACGGGGAGATTTTTCCGTTGTCGACTCCAAGAGTCCGCGAGAGCAGCGTATGTACTACGAGTTGTTCCGACGACTCGATAAGCTGTCTCAGCAGAAGGAGTTCATCGGCAAATCACTGTGGTTCATCACCCCATTCTTGGTTTCTCAGTCTGCACCTGAGTTCTATGCCAGCATAGAGACGGTGCGTAAGGCTATTAGTTGCGGAAAGAAATATGGAGAATACTATCATCACAAAGAAATCTTTGGCAAAGACAAACTTTCTGATAAAGACCTTGCTCACTTGCGTAAGTCTGGCGGTTTTCATCGCCCGTCCAGATAATGCAGGCTTCTTCCCTGGAAGTAGCTTCGTCTCTCATCTTACATATTCGTTTTGTCACGCCAACATATTCCATCTTGCAGCCAACCTCGTTGTTCTGTGGTCGTTGCGCAATCGTATATGTCTTTGCGCCAGCTTCTTCGCAGCGGTTTTGGCGAGTTTCTTGCCAATGCATGTTTTACAGCCCACTGTTGGACTGTCGGGAGTTATCTTCGCTGCCATAGGTATCATGTGGGGAAAGACGGGCAGATTTTGGGATTCCTGCCAAATGGTTATGCCTTTCATCGTTCTCACGATGCTCATTCCTGGAGTCAACGGCATACTTCACCTCTATGCATACATCATTGGTTTTATCATCGGACGTATTGTTACAAAATATTCACGCATTCCATACTTTTGAAGTAATTTGATATTCCTATTAAAAGAGGCGGCTGCTCGTGATGAGTAGCCGCCTCTGTTTTTATCTCATTTTGTCCTCTCTTCGCTTCTGCACTTCTACCAAGGTTCCTGCGTACGAGTCTGCTGCTTGGAATCCTGTTAGGGTGTATCTAATCTTGAAATACGCCCAAGGCTTCCCTCCAAGGCTGTTCAGTTCCCTCCAGTGCTTGGCATTGTTGCTGCCCCAAACTTCCAGCTTCACCTTGCCGTTGTCCGATGTGTCCATAAGGTGCTTCACGGATCTCAACGATTTCAGAGTAACGCTTCCTCCCAGCTTTAACGCCCTTGTCGTAAAGCTGCCATCATACGTGTTGCTGTCCTGGCTGATGTCTGGCTTTGCGGTAAGCGAATAGATGTTCCCGTCCGTGTCTTGTATCAGATTGTCTGGGTAGTCGTTCACTACCGCCTTGGCCTTCACTCCGTTCTCTACTACTGCAAAAGTCTTGTCCACCATATTGTAGATATACTGCCAGGGGTAAATCTTGCTGTACAATCTCAATAACGAGTCCCTGTAGTCGTAGGCTATAAGGCAGTCTTCCAGATACTTCGCAAAACCTCCGTCAGCCATATTGGGCCTTCCTCCTTTCAGTTGACCGCTCATGAGTGCTACTTCTGCTCCGCTCGCCGCCATTAATCCCTTCTTAGATACAAAGTACACCAGTTTGTCAGTAGGCACAAGTGGAGAGTTCTCAAGACATACCTCTCTCGATATGGGGTGTATGCTGCCATACATACCTTCGTTCGTCACACTCATGGCGTATATACCTTCTGATGTGAATACCATCAGTGGGTATTGACCAAACTGTCCTTGACTGATAGCCTCTGTGTTTGCTATAATTCCCTCTATGCTTCCTGTTCCTACGGTGTTGTCTCCGCTCGCCTCAAACAAGAACGGATTGTTCACCACAGAAGTGTAGATGTTTGAGCCCAGCGTCTCGTGGGCATTCTGATCCACCTCCGGCCTTGCATTGCTGTCCTCAAATCCGTCATACGTTATTCTCGGGAATGGCAGTTTGTCAAAGCAGTATGCTCCGTTCAGCCTTGGGTGTGCTTTCAGCTTTATGTGGGTTGCGTGCCCGGTGCTCTTGTCTATAATCAGCATTTCTGTTGCATTTGGGTCCGGGTAGTATATCCAGCTGCCTATCATCTCCGGCAAGGCAGAATAGTAATCATCTGCTTTCACCCATGCGTCCATGCCGTTAGCTACGATATGTGTGTATACTTCATACTCCTGTTTGTCATGGTAAGGATCAGACGCTCCTGGCATGTCTGGCATCTCTCCTGTCGTAATAGGTATAAAGTCGCTGAAACCGCTGAATGGTTTTCTCGTCACACCAGTCATGTTCAGACAGTTGTTGTATGGGTACACTTTCTTCGCCACCATAGTTGCCCATCCGTAGTAGTCATCCGTCTTTAGCTGCTCTTGCTCTGTCAGCGTTTCTACCACGTGTTTTTCTATGGGAGCATATTCAAGTTTGCCGTTCGCCTCATCTGTCTTTATCGCAAAGAGTTTATAAAACTGTGTCTTGCCCAGCAGCTCTTCTATGATTTTTTGATCCGTCTTTACCGCCTTTGGCATGATGACCGAACGTGCCTTGTATGTATCATAGGTAAACTCGTAACTATAGTTGAAGTCTATAGTAATGCTGGGCTGCAGAGGCGGCAGAGGCCCCGGAATGCCTTTTTGTTGACCAGAAACTTGGTTCAAATAACAGTACCCATCCATCTCCAATGGTTCCTTGAACTCAAAATCACCGTCAATATCAAAAGGTCTTACTTCATCGGAAGCAAACACCACAATCTCTTTCACGATGTCTTTCCATTTGTCAGCACCCTCTATAGAGGCTTTGTAGTATAGGTCACTATGCCCGATGGAGTATATAAAAAAAATAGCTGCACTACTATTAATGTTCTCTAAGTCTAATGTCTGCCCGTTAACAGCTTCTTCATATTCTTCCCCACGTAGACGGTATGGCGCTATTTTGAAGTTCCTGTTGATTGTCGGACATACAAGAATAGGATTGCTGATTCTTGCATAAGAACCATCGTGCAGTTTTAGAGCATATCTTACAAAGAATGGGAAACAGAACTCGTTCTTTTCTTTTTCCATCTTTATTACAGACGCAACATGACCCTGTACGGCTGTTTGGAATGCTTTCATCTTGTCTACATCGTTTACTGGCTTATAAGTCCAGTAGGTGGAGGTTTTACTGGTCGTTGTGCTGGTCAGGCTTCCAGAGTCGTCGTAGTAAGCTTTTTTCTTGCTTGTTTCGCAGAACTCACTTATATTGAGAGGAGTTACCCTGCCGTTGCTTTCTATCAGGTTGGTGGCAAACGTACTGAACTCCACCTTTGGCTTGGGGAGTTCTGTTCCAAGGTCTACATACTTCGTACCTTTGTATAACAGGTAATGTATGCCGTTCTCCGTAACACATATCAACGTATTGCCCACGCTCGTTATCTCAGAAGGTTCTCCTATACTAAACGTCTGGCCGCTATCCTTGTCTATCCCGTCATCCGTCATTTTGTAGCAGATGATAGACTGCGTATGCTCCAACTTTGTGATAAGGTTTTTGTAATCGACCATCTTGTGCACATACATGATTGTACAAGATGTTTGGCCGATTTTCACTGGCTTCTGTATCGGCTTCATCTCTCCGTCTCTGTAGATGAATCCGTCACAGGCCTCCAGCTCGTTGTCCTCACTCATCATGTCGCTCGGCACATTGGTCATACCCTTGCCGAAACTCAGTACTTTTCTTTCTGTATTCCTTTCCATAGTCTTTCGTTTTTAGAATTTTGCCATCGAGTGTACGCGGTCTCCCTTAGGCGTGTCGCTCTTCTTTGGCATCCACCTTGGTTTCTCCATGTCGTTTGCACTCACCCATAGACCTATTGCTGTACTCATCAGCACATCATCATGGTTGCCGTTACCTACAATGTTGCCAAGACTGCCATCGTCATGACGCTCGTATATCCTCAACTCATGATACATCTCCCTGTCTGGCTCCTTCCACAGCATATCGTCCACATACTGCTCCAGGTTGTCTATCACCCAGCCTTTCGTTAGCTTGTTCGTTTGGAATCCGTACTTAGCCAGCACGTTGTCCTTCACGTCCTCAGGACTTGATGTTCTCTGATACAGATTGTCATAGTAGTAGGCTATCTCGTTGATGATACTTCCAAAGTGATCGCCCTCTGTGTTATTGTTCTTCTCGCGGTCTGCCGTGTTGCTTTCTATCACCAGTAGCGCATCGTCATAGAAGTGGGCCAGTGCTGCCGCCATCCATGCTATGCGGTCGTGCCTCTCGTGTCCTCTCCATCTCGCCACCACCTCTGGCTTACCTTTTATCGTAGGTATCATGCCGAAGCGGTCTATCACCGTCATCACCGTATAGTCAGATGTCGAGGCCTTGCCGCCAATATCCACGCTCACCACATATCTGTTCTCCACCTTCAGCTTGTTGGGCGCCGCCCATATCTTCAGGCATCCCGTCCCGTCATTTCTTATACTGATAGACGATTTCTGTATGGTGCTGTCGTTCTTGTTTCCGTCTACCACGATGTCTGCTGTGTACATCGGGTCTTTCTTGTAGCGTTTCTGCAGGTCGTCTATGCTGTATGGATTGAACACGAGGTTGCCTGAGTTTCTAAAGGCATCCTCCTCGTCTATTGGTGCCTCCGTGGCGCAGAAGGAGTGTGTGGTGAATTTGTTGCGGAAGTTCCTGTACCACTCTATGGCCTGCATACAGGCTCCCTTCTCCCACATTCGCCAGAAGAACTTGCCCGTCTCTCTGTATCCTCTTGGGTTGGTACTTCGGTCTCTGTTCTGCAACAGCCATCTCGCAAAGGCTCGCTCGTCCTTCACCTCCTCCATGTCGTGCTCTATAAAGTAGCAGGGTATGAAGATAAACGAGTAGGCATCGTTGTTGTCGGGGTTCATGGCGAGCTGACACTTGTCATAGAAGAATCCAGAGTTACCCTTACCTGTACTCTCAAATACCTCAAGGTTGTCTTCCTGGTTTCTGATACCTCCAGAGATTGACGAGATCACACCCTCAGGGTCGTGCTCTGGCGTTTTCTTCCAGTATGCCACCTCCGAGTAGTGGGCGCAGTGGAAGTTGCTTCCTCGCACTGAGTCGAAGTTCTCAAATGAAGCCACGGTCAGCGTACTTCTTCTGATGGCTCTCATTCCGTCCGTCACCTGAAAGTCATCGGGCGAGTTCTCGTAGGGCGAGAATTGCAACTTTGCACCGGGACAACCCACTGTCCATCCTGGCTGGTTCTCCAAGGCTTTTCTGTACATAGCCTTTATCTTCTTTGCCGTATTCTTCTGTTGGGCCAGCACAATAGCATTCCATCCATCCCTTCTGTAGTCTTGTATCCACTTGATGTATAGCTGCGTCAGGGTCGAACCGCCCCATTGTCTTGCTTTCAGTATCACCACTCTGATGGCTGCTCCGCTGGTGCGCAAGTCCTCAAATATCTTTAACAGCTTTCGCTGCGGATAGTTCAGCTTGAAGGGCACCATGTTTCCCGTTATCTTGTCCTCTATCTTGTCGGTGGCGTACAGGGCAAACTCAGGGTCTTCTCTGAACCTTACCTTCATAATCTCAAAGGTCAGTATCATGATGAGCTGCTTGGTGTATCGGCTTCCCTCATCATAGTCACGTCTCCACACACGGACTATAAATTCCCTCAGACTGCCCAACTGCCTTAGCTGCCTGTACAGCAATGTGCGCATACACTCCTTCGGTACCCACATCTTCTTGATCATGAAATCCGAAAGCTCCAGCACCTCCCTATGCTCAAAGTCATAGCAGTTCTCGCCAGTCCAGGGGTCATACGTGCCGTAGATTTCTTCATATCTCCGTCTGTTCTCCCTTACCAGTTCGTCTATCTCTGTCTCTTTAACTATCGCCATCTGCCAATGATTGTAGTTCCTCAAAGTCGGCGTCCTTTATCTCTGGCACCTTCGACACATCTATCTCGTTGTTCTCTCCTACCTTGGTCATGCTCAGCGCTGCCAACTGCTTGAAGTCCTCGTCCAGTCCGTGCGTCACACTCACCTCGCTCTGCTTTGGTATCATGTGCTTCATCAGGTCTTTGTATATGGTCGCATAGGTCTTGGGGTCATACTCGGCCAACTGGTTCATGCAGTCCTCAAACTTCTCTTGGTGACGGGCAAGAAAGTCCCTCAGGAACTCCTTTTGGGCGCTCTTTGTGGCTGGCAGTATACGCTTGGCCTTCTCGCGCTTCTCTGCCATTATCTCTCTCACCGTCTTTACATCGCTGTAGTCCTCCATGTGCGTTAAAAGGGTTTATAGGGTTTATGCACACTGCCTGGCTTCGTGGCGTTCGATGCATCCAGTATGTCTAATTCTGCATCTTCTACCTCTGCTGCCTTGTCTGTCGTCAGCGGGTCTTTGCTCGTCAGTGTCAGTTTGAAATATTCATACAGCGCTCCTGCCGCTATATAGTTATGTATGGCCTGCACCAGGGAGTCATATCTCGTATCATCCCAGTAGTCTGGCATCCTTAGCCATATCTCCTGCTCGTCCCACTCCTTGATGGCATTGTCTCTTACCACCCCCTCCTTTTTCATCAGATAAGCGGTCAGCAACCCTTCTGCCTTCTTCATGTACTTGTCAAACCATCGGTAGAACAAAGGCCGCTCGTGGTCGTTCTCGCTTGTCGGCAGGGTGTCTGCCTGTGCGTCATTGATTCTTCTGCGGCTTCTGCTCAGCAGGTTGGTAGTCGCGTCTATGTCATACCACAACTGGTTGGCATAGACAAAGATGTGCTTGTCTGTGTGGTAGCGGGCAGTCATAGGCTGCTTCGGTGCAAAGGGGTTGGGCGTTGCTTCCCATCCTCTTTCCCTGTCATGGTGCATGGGGTGTAACGTGTTGAATTCCATATTACTCCTCCTTTGTTACGGTTATCTCCACTTCTCTCTTTAGATTGTCGCTATGACGGGAGAAAAGGGTTACGGTTGTCACACCTGTATTTATAGGCACGAGACAGAAAGCATGAGGCTCAGCACTTCTTTGTACTTCAAGAATGCTTGGGTCGCTGCTTCTGGCTTCAATATCGTCTATTGCGCTATTGTCAATAGTGTATGATAGTGTAGTCTCTTTGTTGCCAAGTTCTATGGTCACACCGCCTCCATTGTCGCTTCCATCTACCTTTGCTGTCAGCGTCTTGGTGTACGGTATGGTTGGAACGGACGGACCGCTCAGTACAAAGCATCTGCGAATGTTCTGCTCGTCAAATGTCAATGACTGCAAGTAAGGTTCTGCCTGTTTGAGATTGGTAGTTTTTAACCACCACTGATATATCATGTAGTCTTCTACATACTTTGCCACCAATCTTGCCAAAGTGTCAGAGAGAGTTCCGTTGCATCTGCGAGATACGACAATAACAAACTCTACTATATCATCCTCCTTGTCGTTGTAGTAGATAACGTTATCGCCTGATGTCTGAGCGTTTGGAGCCAAATAGTCTGCCAATATGACCTTTGTAATCTCCAATGCTGATTGGAAATCGTGCGTTAACGTATTTTCATGCACTGCTTCGTCGCCAGCAGCTTCGTTAAAGCTCATCTTGATGGCTCTGTCGTCTGTAGCACCATCTATCTTGGCCTTTAGGTAGGTTGCCCTCTTTACCTCGTCAACTACTACCGATTTGATAATCTGAAATTTTAATATCATGTCTTTCCTTATTTAATGGTTTCTAACTGCGGATCACTCTCCATGGAGCCTGTCATATCTTTCAGCGTTTTAGCTCCTGCCGAAGGAGCCTCTTTGTCGAACACAAGTTTTATTGCATCTTTCAGAAGCATATTTGCCTCGTCCGAATACACTTTGGCTTGCTCTGTACCACTCAAAGTCAGCACCATATAGGTTGTGTATGCCCTTACATATCCCATAAAACAGCTTTCAAAGGCATTCTTGTGTCCGTCATTCAACCTGATTACATTGAACGTAACCAATGCAGGAAGAGAAGAATCTATGTAGGTTTTCACAACAGGAGCCAGTTCTCCCGCAAAACTGCGAATTGCTGATTCTATGTATTGCCTTATCACCGTTTTCTCTACTGCTGATAGTGTAGTGCTTCCAAACAGAGAATCGCCTGACTTGTCTTTCTGCCTCTTTGCGATAACGGAAACCTGCTTCATCACATCGCTTTCGATGGAATCCATGCTGATGGTTATCAATTTTGTCTCTTCTGCCATACCTCTTTATGCTGATTGTAAATACTCTTGTGCTTGGTTCACCGTTTCTTGGTTGGCCCCCTGCACCACTCCGTTCTCTATCTGTCCACCTCCCTGCTGTGCCGCCATCTGCTGTTGCTGCTGATACATCTGCTCAAGCTGTGCCTGCTGTTCCTGTACGCTCGCCAGCAGTTTGTCCGCAAACGGAGCATTGATGTTCTGCAGATACTGCACCACATTGATAGCACCCATTTGCAGCAACTGGTCAAGTCTGTCATTGATCTGCGACTGATAAGTGGTCGAAGCGGCTGCATTCTTGATGCTTGTCTTGAAGTGTACGTCTCTTGCCGTATATCGGTCGTAGAATATGGTGCTGTTGTTGTCCTTGTTCAGTATCTTTCTGCCGTTCTCGTAGAACTGCTGTATGGTCATACACTTCTTGGTGGCGAGCTTCTCTGCGAACACGTCCATATCCGATAGGATTGAGTACAGCGAGGTGGTGGCGTTCTGTGTCTCCTGTGCGTATCTCGATGCCGATGTTCCTGCCGATGGCGTCTTGCCCTGCAGCGCTCCGCTCACGTTCGACACTTCATGTATCAGGTTCAGCTCTATCTGCAGCAACTCGTTGGTGCCAATGTTCACCGCATTAGAGGTGATGATGTCTGGCTTCACTTGTGGCATATTGGGTCTTGGTGTGTAGAAGCACAGCCCGTCATACTCCACTATTTCTTCGGCAAACTCTGCCGGACTCTTGCCGCCAAGTACGGTGGTTGGTATCATCCACACACCCTTCGAGCTGCTTCTTATCGCCATGTCGTTCATCACAATCAGGCGGTTGATGTATCTCTGCTGGTCTATCACGTTCGCCAAGAATGGGTGTATCTTGCCGTTGAGATACGGGAATAGCTTGATTGTAAACGGATGACTCTTATAGTCGTATGGGGTTTCCCCCTTGCACAGCACGGTTCCGTCTGGTGCCATATAGGTGTAGTACCAGTATTTGTCCGCTACTTCTTCCGATACGATATAGGCTCTCTCGTCTTCTGGCACACCCCTGTCGTCATACATCTTCTTGCGCTTGATGTTGTCCGCTCTCAGCTTCTCTATCATGGCCGTATCGTCCATGTCTACCTTGAAGTACGAGTTGTTGGCGTTCGTGGCTATAGGGTCGAAACATTGCAGACGCATCTTTGTCTCAGTAGTCCATACCTCTATCACTCTCACGTAGTGGTTCGACTTGTTGGTGTGGTCAAAGCTCACGTTACAAAGGTTCTTCTCCTCGTTGAACTCATACCCCACTCCGTCATCACTTACGTCTTGTATAGAAAAGATACTGTCAAGATCACCTATCGTCAGCCCAAACTCCGGTCGTGCAAATTTCTGATACAAATCTTCTCTGCTCACGTCATGCAGGCACCCTATCAGGCTGATGTCCTCATGTCTCGGGTCGCTGCCGCACTCGAAAAACATAAAGTCAGGCTCCATAAGCTCCGTCCATGCGTCAGGAAGATCAAGCTGCCTCGACTCCCAACCTTCTCTTGCGTACATTTGTCCACCTATCACATAGTCCTTGATGGCGTGATTCAACAGGTCTTGCATATACGTTGACTGCCAGTTGCATTGCAGGGTCGCGCTCATCATGTCGTTGATAGCTCTTGAGTCGTTGTCCCTTGCAAAGCACACGGGTTCTGTTCCTTGCTTGGCATAGAGGCCGCCTATTGACTCCAGTATGCTCGCCATCACGTTATTGCTCATCGGTGTAGTGTTCTTTCGCTCCATATACTCCCGTTCCGTCATGTAGACGTAGGAGCCGTGATCCCACACCTTGATGGTATCTCCCCATTGGTCTCCCATGCAGTATCTCATGGTTCTCGCCCTCGTCTCTCTTACCCCGCTCAGGCTGTTCCATGCACTCCTGCATCGCTGCAATAGCTCCATGTCGTTACCATGCGCTTGCCTCGATGCCCGGTTGTTTACCGAACTGTACAGCTTCTTTCCAGGCATTACCCTGCTAAGAGTCAATATCCTTGCTTTTGTCATTTTTATATACAGATTCTTGTTGTTTTAGCGCAAAAATAAGAAATGTATATGCTCTCTTTGTTCATTGTTCCCCCTGTACGATTACCCTTGGTTACTAACGGAAAACCAAGCCTGTTTTTTCATGATATTTGCAGAAATATTATTTACATAATTATTTTTGAAAATGACAAAGGAAGAACAAGCTAAAATGATGGAAACAGAAGAGACACCCAACGCCCCTTCTGCCGGAATGGAGCAAGAAGCTCCTGCCGAGGATGAGCGCCCTAACCGTACGGCCTTCTCCAAGCGTTTCTCTAAGCGTCATTCCGACATCGACTTCGAGGACAAGGAGGCTCGCTATGGCGCCATGAACGACGATGCCGATATGCTCTCCAAGTACGAGGATAGCGGAAAGGCTCTCTCAAAGATGCTCGACAGCAACAAGTGGCTGGCGGCTATGGTGCTCGACTCTACACGGAAGAATATGCACCCATTCGAGTGGATGGCTTCTCAGGGTATCGACATCAAGGCGGCTCTCGAAGACGAGGAACTGGGCAAGAAGGTAGCTGCTCAGATTTCCAAGTTTCAGGAAAAGGTGGCTGAACAGGAGAAACACTCGCAGCAGCTCGATGACAACCTCCGAAAGTCTTACGAAACGTTACAGGGATTAGGACTCTCTGACGAGGAAACCAACGAACTGTGGGGCAAAGTGTTTGGCGTCATACAGGATGCTGAGGATGGCAACATCTCTGCCGAAACCTGGAAACTCTTCAAGAACGCATACAACTACGATGCCGACATCTCTTCGGCTCGCGAGGAAGCTGCCATGCAGGCTCGCAATGAGAAGATACAGAACAAGGTGCGCTCCTCTAAGACAGAGGGTGGTATGCCTCCTTCTCTTGCCAATGCCGGAAGCGGAAACGAGCCTGCTAAGACCACAAAGCGAGAGAGTTTCTTTGATGGCATCAGAAGCAATTAACAAATAACATTTTTAAATAGTATATAACATGAAGAAAGTAATGAATTATTTTTCCTTTCAGTCCGTCTTGAAGATGGTGCTGATGTTACTCGCAGTTGTAACGGGTGGTGGCGTTCTCGCTTTGGCCGACAATGTAGAACCTAAGATTGGTAACGAGGGAGTTGAACCTGCTTCCAAGGAGACGGTTGAGGCGAAGGAGCCTGTTAATCCAGAAGGCAACGATCGATTGAGTCCGGGCGGCAAAAAGGATGGTCAGGACCTCGCAGGCTCTCAGGCATCTTCCACTCAGCTTCGCGAGGGCGGTCTGCTCGACAAGGAGTGGGACTCCGAGATTGTTAAGTTCTATCCTTTCAAGACTCCTATCCTCTCTATCGTTCGCCGGATGGCAAAGACCGTCAATATCAAGAACTGGTCTGTATCTCATCAGCGTGTGGGTGGCGAGACGCTTGATGGTCAGGTTACTCAGAAGATTGTAGCTGGCGATACAGTAGAAATCAACTCTACCAACTTCTCTGGCTCTATCCGTCCTTTCTACAAGGGTACAACTGTCATCGTGTCGGGTGTCCCTGGTTACAAGGAAGGTTCTAAGACCAAGACAGAGGGCACGCTTATGCTCTACGTCATTGAGGCTAACGGCAAGAAGGCTGTCATGCAGGCCGTTAATGGTATTCCTAAGAACGAGGGCGATACGCGCGAAAACCTCGACAACATGACTTGCCCTGAAATCCCAGTAGGTACTACTCTGCTCGCTGCTTCTTCTGCGGCTTCCGAGTCTCAGCTTACCATTACCCCAGAGAACTTCCAGCCTCGCGAGAAGTCTGTCTATGTACAGAAGAAGTTGCTCAACATCGTCTTCACTGACGACTACGAAAAGGTAAAGAAGGAACAGCCTATCACGGTGGCAGACCTCAAGACCGATGCTATCATCAAGTACAATCTCCGTGCTGAGCGCACGTACCTGATGGGTGTTAAGTCTCGTTTCAAGGCTGAGACTGGCGATGGCCAGATTGAAGATGTATACACCTCTGAGGGTATCATCAATCAGCTCACCAATACTTATGCCATTGGCGACGAGTACACGCTCTCCGACTTGATTGCTATCTCCAAGCTGCAGTTCACAGAGTTCTCTGAGAACGACCGCTGCTTTGCTTTCTGTGGTAAGAACGCCATCGAGAGACTGGAGAATATCAAGCTTGAGGGCAGCCATCAGAACGACTTCATCAACCACAATGAGTTCGACTTGTCGTTCAAGCGATTCAAGGACACATTCGGCTCTCTCGACTTTATCTGGGCTCAGACGCTCGACCTTATGGGTATGTCTGACTTCATGGTCATCTTCGATCCTAAGGCTTCACGCCGTTACGTCAAGATTGGTAAGCGCGAGCAGACCAATGATATGTCCAAGGGTGGTGGCGAGGTTCGTGACGCCAAGCGTTGGATTCATCAGGAGGCTGACTCTGTGGCTCTCCGTGGCTACAACTCTATTCTTGTCGGCCCTGCAAGCAAGATCAACAAGATTGCTACCGAGTCTTTGGGAGCAATCATCTCTGCTGCAAAGCTTCCTGACACTCCTACAAAGGGCATGAAGGTGGCTCTTACCAAGGACTACACCAAGGGCGAGACAACCTACGAGGCTGGTACTGTCTATTACTACGATGGTTCTGCTTGGTCTGTATACGCAGGTCAGGATGTGGCAGCTTAACGTAAGCTCTTTTTCATTTCAAACCAACATATATTTATTCTTGGGGGCGGGTGCGAAAAAGCCTCGCCCCCTTTTTAAAATTCCAAAAAATATGATTAAAACATACAAGGCGAGAGTCAACAACAATAATGTCAGCTATCTGCTTGAAGGAAAGCAGGGTAACAAGGTGCGATACAATTTTACCAACGGCAATGTGGTTATCAATAAGTATCCGTCACTGACACTTCGCAACAGATACTGCCAGGAACTTCTGGAGTCCAACCCCCTTTTTCTTAACAACACCATCATTCTCGAACGCTCCGAGGAGGAATACCCGGGCGAGCAGGCTGCTCTTGATAAGGAAAAACAAGAGACAGGCGGTGTTCCTGAGACAGAGGAGATTCCCGCAAAAGAAGCCAATGAGAAAGAACCAGAGAAGGAACGTGTATTGGGTGTCGTTTCCACGGCAGATGTAATCGACTATGTAAACAAGCGATTCGGCAAGGAGTACCGCAATCTGTCAAGTGCCATGAAGCAGGCATCAAAGTACAACATTATCTTCCCCGACTTCGAGCCATAACCCATTATATATATATATAAATAAGGTATAATGAAAGTAGACGAAATCATAAAACAGGTTCGATGGTGCATTGATGAGGAGACTTCTGGCACCGCATATCTCACAGACAATAAGGATGACGTGTACATGGAGAATATTATCCGCGCCAAGATACCGGATGCTTTGCATTGGATTGCTATTACTGCTTCCGCTTCTTCGGTACTTTCGTCATCTTCTTCTACACAGAAGAATGCTTCTTCCGATGTGGCATCTACCACCACCACTATGACGGTAACTTCCTTTGATGACCACGAGGATATTGGCGTCATCACAATGCCTTCGTCTGTCTCTGTGTTCAATATCAACCGTGTGCGTGGCAAGGGGTGGCACAAGGCTGTAATTCCTGTAGAGGACACCTCTGATGAGGCGCTGATGATGTTCGATGATACTTCAAAGGGAACCATCGACCGACCGCAAGCTGCTATCATGCGTGTCAAGCCACTGCAGGTATTGGTGCAGCCTATGCCTTCCGATGGCACCGTATCCGTGTCTTATGTGGGAGTACCAACTGACATAACAAAAGGAGGCGGAGAAGAAGGCGATTCTGTCGAAATCTCCGACAACTTCCGTGGTGTTTTCATCTACTATATTGCCTTCTTACTTCTTTCTGCCTATGATGATTCTAAGGCTAATCAAATGTATTCTATTGCTCTGCAGCAACTGGGTGCTAACCAAACTAAATAAGATGGAAAAGGTAGCTACTTCATATAGCAACGAAGAAAATGCTTGGGTTTCCGAAGAACTAAGCGTTCATCGCAATGTGTATCTGACTGTCAATCTTACATCTCCAGGAAAGGTTGTTATCAGGCAAAATTGCGGCGATGATAAATGGTATCGAGTTCCAATAAAGAGACACAAGGATTATAAATCTTTCTGTTTCAGAATCCGCATACCCTCCCCTCAATTCAAAATTAAGATATTTACATCAACTCAACCAAAAGAAATTTGTTATGCCTACATTTAGAGAAGATATTAGGTTAGGAACGAAAGTTCCTCAAATGAAAACGGAAGATTACGAGGATGGCTCTGTAACAACCGAAAAGTTAGCGGACGAAGCTGTTACTTCCGAAAAACTTGGAACAGGTGCGGTCCTGAGAGATAATATCCAGGATGATGCTGTTGGTACTGACGAGATAGCGAACGATTCCGTAACAACCGAAAAGCTCCATGATGAAGCAGTCACGGAAAGAAAACTGGCAGAACACGCAGTTACTTCAAGCATCCTTGGAAATGGAGCTGTAGAAAGAGTCAATATCCAAGAAGGCGCAGTAGGCACTCAGGAGATTGAGAACTATGCTATCACTATCGAGAAGATTGCTCAGGCTGTATGGGATAAACTAAAAGACGAATATCTCAGGCTTGATGGTGGAAACAGCATGAAGAATACTCTTGATATGGATGGTAATAGTATAGAGAAAGTCAATAGTATTGAGTCCAACAGTAGTTCTCCTGTTTTTATTAATCTAAGAAACAATGAAGTTATAATAGGTGCTAATGACGATGAAGATCAAGGCGTATCTGTTCCCCAATGGGTAGCTATTTGGAGAGACACTTCTTTCTATGGTAATGCAGAGGCGGCAGGCTTCAAAACCCACGACCGTTCAAAGCTTGGTCTCCTTAATAACAATGGAGGAGTAGCCAAGCCTTTGAATAGCGGTGAAATTCAGCAGTGCTTTTTAGCAGCATTTGGTTAATTTAAATAGTTATAAATATGAGTAACGAAACATATAACAGTTATCTTGACGCAGAGGGACTTGCATTGGTTCTTTCTGGTATCAGAGATAAGATAAACGCAGCAGCGAAAGGAATTACAAACACAAAAGGCAAAGCTAATGGTATTGCCTCGCTTGATGCTGGCGGTAATGTCCCTCTCTCTCAGTTGGGTAATCTTGACACTACCTTCTTTGAGATAGTAACAGAACTCCCTACTGATATTCGCAATATAAAAAAGCACATCTATATCCTCAAAGATAGCAAAGATGGTGAGAACAACAAATATGCTGAATACATCTATACAGGAGAACTGACAGACGCAGGTGACTTAGCAGGAGATGTTGATGCAAGCAATTGGGAGAAATTGGGTGACTTCGTGCCAAGTTTTGACCTTCAAGAATATGTCAAAAAGGCTGGAGCTGTGGCTAAGTTGGAATTTTATGACCCAGTTTGGGATAACACATGGACTGGCGATGATGATCAACCATCCGAAACTGCTATTAGAATTGAGTTTGCCGATGGTTCACACAAATATCTTGTTGTCCCTGATGCCGTAGCACCAACAAACACATCACGTTCTAACTCCGAGTTAAGTGACAGCGAAAAAAGCAAGCCTTTTATATCTCCTGGTCGTGCTGGCTTTATGTCAGCAGGAGACAAGGGAAAACTTGACAAGATAGATGTTAATGCCCTTACTGCATCTATCAATGCTGCTAATACTGCTGCTGACAATGTGAATACAGCTATAAACAAAGCAGAAAATGCTGCCACAGGTGCAGAGAAAGTCAACGCAACCATTACAGAAGAAAATGTCTTTGAGGTAACAGAGAGAACTGGAGTTAAGAAAACTTTAGATTTGTCTGGTTTGGTTTCTGCTCAAAGTGATGTAGCACGCATACAGGAAAGCATGGGTGCTTACTCTGACAGACCTGATATTACCCTTGTTGCTAAAGAAACCAATAAAGCTATTAGCGCAGATGGTGTAAAGGTTGCAAAGACTGGTTGGGCTATTGCTGAATTTATAGCAGAAAAGGGAAACATTTATCTTTTCAAGCCTAACGAGGTGGATGGTGATGTCTGTATCTTTGCAGAAGAGATAACAAACATTGAGACACGTGGCATTGACTATACATACACATACAATACAGACGGAACTATTGCAACAGCAAAGGCTACTTATCTTGGGGAAACTCATACCTACACTTTCACTTATGCAGAAGATAAGAGCTACACTATTACAGACGAAGCAGGAGAAACAGTTGAAGCTCTGCCTATGACGTATGAAACTAAAGTTGGTTCATACTCTCCTTTAGTTCGCCTGAATGCTGATGCAGAACTTCCTATAGATGGATATTGTAGGTATATGAGCCATTTCAAGGGAAACTCATCTATCAAGATTGTAGTATCATATAAAATTGATGCTGCCGACCTTGTTATGAAGGTAGTACGTGATGGTGTATTTGCCTCTATCTCTACTCAGCTCGGAAATCTATCACAGAAGGAAGATGAAACAAGAAAGAAGATTGAAGAGCTACATGGGAGCTATGCAGAATTGGTCTTTATGACAGATTATAAGCATATGATAGTGGATGGCATAGTAGTTCCTGTAAAAAAAGGAAGAATACGTGTATATCCGAAGAAAGGGCTACAGATAGGTTTGATTGGTTCAAATGACTATGTTCCGTTGGCCTTTGCCGATATGTCCCATCTTGACACTTCCGAATTTACGACTATGGCACTAATGTTTTCAAAATGTAGTGATGCTATAATTGTTGGCTGTGAAAACTTTGACACAAGCAAGGTGACTGATATGAAAAGGATGTTCAATGGTTGTGCATCTCTTACAACTCTGAACATCAACGGTTGGGACACAAGCAAGGTGACTGATATGGGCATAATGTTCAATGGTTGTGCATCTCTTACAACTCTGAACATCAACGGTTGGGACACAAGCAAGGTGACTGATATGAACAGGATGTTCAATGGTTGTGCATCTCTTACAACTCTGAACATCAACGGTTTGGACACAAGCAAGGTGACTGATATGTACGGGATGTTCAATGGTTGTGCATCTCTTACAACTCTGAACATCAACGGTTGGGACAC
>ERZ1026901.670-NODE-670-length-25154-cov-8.103988_pt1 | contig 25154 bp, 24 predicted proteins | sample MGYA00380179_ERZ1026901 | MGnify/ENA primary metagenome ERZ1026901 (study PRJEB33269, sample SAMEA4719815) | human gut metagenome | biome: human-associated habitat; feature: organic feature; material: feces | place: Cameroon | collected 2013-10 ... | reverse complement strand
ACCCCGATGTAGTGGCTTATCGATGGGTAGAGAGTACCCGGCACCCTACAGAAGATATATGCGATGAATATGCTAAGGTAGATGCTTACGGGCTGGGTCCCGGAATATTCCCAAAGGATAAGGCACCGGAACTCTCGGCACACCCTCACTGCTTATGCCATTATGAGAAGGTGTATGCGAGTGAATTGGAACGTATTCGGGGCTTAGCCAGCGGTAAAATCGAATACAGTGACAATCATGTTACTGTGGTTAGAGAGCACAATATAGCGTATAATGATGATGAAGGTATAAAGAAGTTGTTTAATAAGTTTTGTGACGATTACAAAGATAAAGATATTGAACACGCGTTAGTGGTTACCATGGATGGAGAGGTTTATCATTGTATCGGAAGTTCGGGGGCTGTAGATATTACAGTCTTAGGGCCAAAATTACAGGGGGCTAAAGTTATTCATAATCATCCGGATGATGGAGATGTTTATGGGGATTGCTTCAGTTGTTCTGACTTTACTACTTTCTTTAGGTGTAAAATAAAACGATTAGAAGTAACGAGCGGACTGGGACGGTTTTCAATTGAGTATTATGGGGAGCCTATTACGGAAACACAGGCTTATTGGTTATACAAGCAAGGTTATAGGTATGTGCTTGCGGAATCGATAAAAAGCGGGAATGTTGTTGATTATGAGCAACGAGCAATAATGAGGTACTTAAGAGACTCTGTACCAAGTTTAAAATATGTGGAGGAAAAAAATGACTTATGAAGAAGAGCTAGAACTTTTTACACAAAAAGTTCTCAGAGAGGTTTCTGAAAGTTTAGATAAGATGCACGTTACTTCTTCTTGGACTCCAGAGTATCAACACTTAAAAGCAAAGTTTGCTGCTCTTCGTAAAAGACAAAATGAAGAATTTTGCAAATTGCGGGCCAAATATCATTTGCCTCCACCTAAAGTAGTAAGTTCTCTAAAAAATGAAGTTAATAATCACAAAGCTACAAATTGATTTTAAGCACTCACAAATGTGGGTGCTTTTGTATTGGAGGAAACGATGAACGAACAGAAAATGGAAGCGTTATTTACGTTGTTAGATGGATTAACAGCTTATGAATGGAGAAAAATAAGAGAAGTGATAGACAGACAGTACAAAGCAAAAGCCGCCAAGACAATACTTGACGGCGATGCTACCAAGAATCTGAAAAATTCTATTAGCCGAGAATTTATTCAGTAACTACTTGGATAAAACTTGGATGAATTCTGTAATTCTTCCCACGATACTGCACATTCACGTAATCATAATCAAATAACGTAGTTACGTTTTCTTCCCACCAGACATTGGCGTCCTTGTTGTCGTCAATAGTGGCGTGTGAAGTCGTAAGATTTACCCATTCACCAAGTAGACATGCATAAATATTTTTCATATTTTCACCTCCCTTCTGGGAATACATACAATTTAATTATACGTCTTTTGAGAATCGCAGACGTTAAAGAACGGTTCTTTTCTATTGGATAAAGCAGGAAGACCCTGTTTTAAGTATTGGCGGTAGACCCGCAGAAAGGACCATTCAGACAATGGAACTTGCACAGATTTATGAAATGCTTAACGGCGTGGAAGGCGGAGCGGATGCCGTAGCTTCCCTGAAAAAGGAATTCACCACCCTCCGTAATGAGGCAAAGGAAAACAGAATTTCCAAGGAAGAAATTTTGAAAGCTCTGAACCTTCAGAATGGAGAAGCAGGAAAACAGCAGGCTGAAACCCTGTCCGCACTGGCTGAAAGACTCAGACAGACGAACACCACACCAGCGGACATGCTCAGTAAGATGAACGCACTGGAGAAATCTATTACCGATCTGACAGCCAAGTATGAAGCACGTACCAAGGAAGCAGAGGCAGAAAAGCAGAAGCGCATTGCTACCGCTACCCGCTCCCAGCTCATCAGTGCCCTGTCCAAGGGGAACGCCGTTAATCCGGAACAGTATGCAACGCTTCCGGCTCTGACTGGCGCCATTGTGGTAGGTGATGATGACACCCTGGGATTTAAGAGCGGAGACAAGACCGTCTCTATTTCCGATGGTGTCAATGCGTGGCTGAAGGCTAATGCATGGGCAGTCAAGAGTACATCGCAGGGCGGTGCTGGATCGCATGGTCCGCTGGGAAATGCCGGCAAGCATTTCAGCATGGAGGACATCCGTAAGATGTCTCGTGAAGAAATTAACAAGAATTGGGAAACAATTAAAAAAGGAGTGACTGAATAATGGCTATTTCTACTTTTATTCCGACTATCTGGGAAGCAAGACTTCTCGCACATCTTGACAAGGCTCTGGTATATGGCAACCTCTGCAACAGAGACTATGAAGGCGATATCCGCAACTATGGTGACACCGTAAAGATTAATCAGATTGGCAATGTGGAAGTAAAGGATTACACCAAGGGGACTCCAATTACCGTGGATGAAATCGACGGCACCCCGACTGAACTCCACATTGACCAGCAGAAGTATTTCGCATTCCATGTGGATGATGTGGATGCGGCACAGGCTAATGTTAATCTGGTAGATGGCGCTATGGCACGTGCTTCCTATGCACTGCGTGACGTAATCGACCAGTATATTGCCTCTTTCCATAAGTCTGCCGGTGTGAAGATTGGTTCTTCTACTACACCCATTAGCATTACCACTGCCGATGCGGCCTATGGTAATCTGGTAGACCTCAAGGGCGCACTGGATGATGCCAATGTACCCACTGAAGGGCGCTGGGTGGTTGTTCCGAGCTGGTTCTATGGCCTGATGCTGAAGGATAACCGCTTTGTGGCTGCTGGCACTACTAAGACCGATACGGTATTGGGCAATGGCTATATTGGCTCCGCTGCCGGATTCAATATTTACCAGTCCAACAATGTGCCAAGCACCTCCGGCGCTAAGTATAAGATTCTGGCTGGCAACAATACCGGCATTTCCTTTGCACAGCAGCTCATCAAGACCGAAGCACTGCGTGAATCCTCTTCCTTTAGCGATTTGTTGCGTGGTCTCTATTACAACTCCTAAAAGGTTAATCCCATTCAACTATCTTATCGGTTACAAAGACAAAAAGAGCATATGTGTGCATTTCTTCATTGATGATTTGGTGTTAGCATAAAAAGTGGACAGGTTAAAATGAGATTCTTCCCAAAATTGTATAATATTTTTACAGGAGGATCTTTCATTATGACCAGCGTAAAAAACATGACCAAACCTTTCAAATCAATGCCGTAAAGTATGTTCTTGAACATTCAGATTTAACCATGAAAGAATGTGCAAATAATTTAGGCGTAGGCCTTAGCACCCTTGCCTGTTGGAAAACCTTATACCGTCATAACAATGGCGTAATTCCTGTACGTGGTTCTGGGCAAGATGCTTCTGATGAGCAAAAGGAAATTGCAAGACTCAAAAAAGAATTGCGGGATACTAAAGATGCATTGGACGTAAAAAAAGCTATCCGCATTCTGGGGAAAAACTAACTACTACTATTTACATAGGCGTAGTTGCTAAGGTGGAAGCTGCTAAAATCACCGAGGAGAAAGTTTCCATCACCGGAATGCTTAAGTATTTAAACGTTTCCCGGTCTGGGTTTCATACTTTTTTAAAGCGTAAGCCATCCCGCACCGAAACCCATCGTGCGGAAATTAAAAGCCAAATACTTTGAATCTATAATAAGTCTTTTTAGAACTATGGAGCCCCAAAAATTACGCAGGAGCTAAAGAAACAAAATATCAGAATATCACAGCGTACGGTAAGCAACTATATGCAGCAACTAGGTATTCATGCACAATGGGTAAAGCCATGGATAGCCACAACGGTGGATTCTGATTTTATCAGTACATTGCACAACATTCTAAATGAACGTTTTAATCCGCCAACACCTAATAGTGTGTGGTGTACGGATATTACTTACATCTGGACTGCATTGGATGGATTTGTCTATTTAACAAGCATAATGATTTGTATTCAAGGAAAATCATCGCCTGGACGCTCTCCAGACATATGGATGTTTCCTGCGTAATTGATACGGTGAAAAAAGCAAAGTCACAAAGAGAATTAGATCATTCCCTTATAATTCATAGCAATCGAGGACGCCAGTATGTCAGCAGTGCTTATCGCGACGTAATACAAAACCTGTAGCGTAGTTACTCTCATAAAGGATATCCATATGATAATGCCGGTATAGAGTCATTTCATTCGTTGATAAAAGGGGAATGGCTGCATCGTGTACCAATCCAGGATTATCATCAGGAGTATAGCCTTGTTTTTGAGTATATAGAAACCTTTTACACTTGTCTGAGTGACAAGTGATAATTCAGTGAAAGTATGGAAAATCTTCGGGTGTTCTGTAAGATAGTAATCACGAGTCAGTTTATGCGGACTCAAAAAATCGGGGGATATGTTATGGGTAAAAAATACAAGTATTGCTATGAAATATGTAATCAGGCGGACAGGACCTTATTAAAAAACAATGCATTGCATTGGAAAAAACATTCCTAACTTAAAAAAGAAGAACTACTTGAAGATGTTGATGGAAGGCAGTGGCAGTTTTATATATTGGAAAATAAGGAAATAGTTGTAAGAAATGATTGTTGTATCAATGAGTTATATATTGAATCTGATGTTGATTTGATACTATATTTCAATAGATAAATTCTGGTAAACAATTTTAAGTGTTCACAGAAATATAATGTAAAATAATGACGAAATGTCCATTCGTCTTCTGCGCCTTCACGGATATAGCCAAAGGCGCTTGGTTCTATGCGGGCTTTCACTCTGGATTCCAGTCCTTTTATATTGAGTATGTTAATAGGATTATTGAGTATGTTAATAGGATGTTCTGCGTTGCTTGTGTAATACGCCATGATTTTCTCCTTACAACTGTAGCTGAACTTATACATGTATGCACATGATTATTGACGTAAGAAGATAGCAGGAATCTAAGAATTCATTTTTTTCAGCAGCTTTTTCATAAGTACTGTTTCTTCTTTTGTAAGTGGGGACTCCAGCAGTGCATTGGCTTTATCTTCCATAGGGGAAATCCTGGCGACCAGGGTTTCTCCCTCAGAAGTAAGCGATAATATAAGGTTTCTCCTGTCTGATGGGTCTTCCTGACGATGAATAAGTCCTTTGGATTGGAGACGGTCAACTAACGCTTTAATGGTGTTTGGACTTTTATGATTCAGTCTGGCCAGCTCTTTCTGACAAAGCGGGCTGTTTTCTTTTATCAGCTTCAATGCAGTCCATTGTTCCAGCGTAAGGTCGTAGCCACTGAAAAAATCATTCATTCTCACATGGATATTTCTGGCGGTTTGAGACAGAAGGTAGCCCAGTGTATTTTTCAGTTCCATGTTGACTCTCTCTCTTCAAAACCACATGTTGTTAATATAAAGCTAAATTAATACGATATAGAACTAATTTAGTTGGCTTCATTATAGAAGGACATCTATATGGTGTTAATATGGAGATTATCTATGTAAGGGGTATAAGATATTCCTGTATTATCCCGGTAAAAAGGAAAAGAGGGGCTTTTATCGTGGCAGTATTCTGTTATAATAATAATAGAATTTATTAACAACGGAGGGTTGGGTATGGCAGAACAGACTATAGTAAATAAAAAGGCTGATAGTTTTGAAAAATATTTAAAAGATAACAATCTGAATTTTTTTACCCGCTTTGATAAGGGAGATGAAAATCAGACGGTTTTATTCCGTTCCAATATTCAGGTGGAAGGACAGCAGCTTCCGGTGAATGTAATTACTGACCGGACCATTTACACTATTATCCGTGTATTTGTGGGACAGCATATTATCAAGGAAAATAACCGTGCGGACTTTGAATCTTTCATGAATCAGATGAACAGAAGCTATAAGGTGTTCAAGTATGCAGCAACAGATGATGGGGATTTATTTCTCGATGCATGCATGCCAAGCACACAGGAAAGCTTTGACCCAAAGGTCGTACGCATTGTACTTGATGTAGTGGTAGATCATCTCAACCACGAATACAAGAAAGTTATGCAGCTGGCATGGAGATAATCTGATGCTAAAACTGAGAAGGCAATAAAAAAAGTCTCATCTGGAATATAGAGATGAGGCTTTTTTTGCGTGATAATGAAAATGATAATATCTTGTAGAGAATGAGAAAGAAAAGTGATAAAATAAGGATGTGATTAACGACAGAGGTATGCATATGCAAAATAAACCTGAAACAGATAAACAGCAAGGTAAATATATATGGAAGTTTGCATCAGCAGGGAAGGATAATGAAATTCCTGCTTTTTTTTCAATACATGGAATTTCTCCGCTGGTGGCGGGTATCCTTCTGCGAAGAGGGATAGATACTGAAGATAAGCTGAAACATTTCTGCTATGATACGCTGGCTGATTTGTCAGATCCATTTCTGATGAAAGGGATGCAGGCTGCGGTAGACCGGATAATTCTGGCATTACAGAAAAAAGAACCCCTGGTTATCTACGGGGATTATGATGTAGATGGCATAACGGCTACATCCATTTTGTACCGTTTTCTGAAAAGGGAAGAGGCGGATGTCCGCTTTTATATTCCTGCCAGAGAAACGGAAGGATATGGACTGAATCTGCCTGCGGTACAGAAGCTGGCAGAAGAGGGGTGTAAACTGCTTATTACTGTGGACAATGGTATTGCCGCCGCTGATATTATTGCGCAGGCTCCTGAAACTATGGATATCATTGTTACGGACCATCACTTGGTTCCGGAAAAGATACCGAATGCTATAGCGGTGCTAAACCCCCATCAGAAGGACTGCAGATATCCTTATAAAGAACTTGCAGGATGTGGAGTGGCCTATACGGTATGCCGGGCACTGGCTCTGACTCTTCATAACGAAGCCTATGAAGAGGATATGGAACTGGTAGCGATGGGCACCATCGCCGATGTGGTTTCCCTTACAGGAGAAAATCGAATCCTTGTGAGAGAAGGGCTCCGGAAGATGCGGCATACACAGATTCCTGGGCTGGCCGCTCTGCTCCGGGCAGCGGGCATTGTAAAACCGGGGGAGGACAAACCGATTTCTGTGGAAGATGTGTCCTTTGGACTGGCGCCACGGCTTAATGCCGCAGGACGCATTGCCCATGCCCGGATGGGGGTGGACCTTCTTATCAGTTATTCCCGCGAAAAAGCAGAACATATTGCCCGCAATCTGTGTGAGATAAATGTGAAGCGCCAGGCTGTTGAAAAGGGAATCTATGAAGAGGCTGTCCGGCGGTTGCATCAACTGAATGCGGAAAAGGCGGATGTCATGGTGATTGATGGTCACGGGTGGAACCCTGGAGTTATCGGAATTTCAGCATCCAGAATTCTGGAGCAGTATAACCGGCCGGTGCTCATGATTACCATCAAGGATGGTATTGGAAAAGGATCCTGCCGCAGTATTCCGGCTTTTGATATCTACCAGGCGTTAAAGGCACAGGAATCATTGCTTATTCAGCTAGGTGGACATAAGATGGCCGCGGGCTTTAGCATCAGGGAAGAAAACATCCCGGCGTTCAGAAAGGCAATCAATGATTACGCGGCCAGGGTGCTCAGTCCGGAAGACTTTATTCCGGAACTGGAGCTGGAAAAATATCTTCCACTTCGGGAACTGACTCCCCGGTTCATTCATGAACTGGAAATTCTGGAACCCTTCGGGTGCGATAATCCCCGCCCGCTGTTTGCCAGCAAAAACTTGCATGTGAATTATACAAGGCATATGGGGAAGGACAATAAACATTTTAAATGTATGTTCGAACAGGATAATATTTCCAGGCAGGGCATATTCTGGAACACTGGTATTTCGTCCCCTTGCAGAAACGGGGATATAGTGTCCGCTGCCTATCGCGCAGAAATACACGAATGGTATGGAGAGAATGTTCAGCTTATCTGCAAAGACATCATCATCCGGCCTGAACCGTTCCTGAACCGGGACAAGATGGTTTCCTTCTATCTAACCGTAAAACGGGTCATGGATTCGGAAGGTCCGATAGAGGAAATACAGCATCAGGTGGCAGACAGACTCAAACCGTCCTTCTCTTTCCAGGAAGTGGAACTTATGTTCAGAGTTTTTGAGGAGATACATCTTCTTAACCGGAGGCAGAGGGGGAATGAAACATATTACCAGTATCAGCCGGCGGTGAAGAAGCTGGATTTATATACATCATCTACGTATTGTAAGTATTCAATGAGGGGTTGATTATCATGGCTGTTACGAACGAGGACATGAATAAGGATAAAAATAATGTATCCACAGAAACCACAAAAAAGATAAACATGGCTGAAATATTTTCAAAGACGCTGGATGATGAAACTATTCATACGGATGCATCGGCGTCTACGTTGGCAGATTTTCTGATTAATGAGGAAAACTATATTAAGGAAAAGGCCAAACAACATGATTTTTCTTTCGAAGTAAAAGAGGAATATGATCGCCTTATTAAGAAAGTGCAGTCGTATAACAAGGACCCTAAGGCACTGGAATGGATTAATAAAGCTTATAACCTGGCGGCTCAGGCTCATGGGAAACAGGTAAGAAAATCGGGTGAACCCTATATTATTCATCCGTTGTCTGTAGCCTATATTCTGGCCGAACTGCAGATGGATTTGCCGGGGGTGATTGCGGCTCTGCTGCATGATGTGGTAGAGGATACGGAATATACCCGGGAAGATATTGCGAAGATGTTTGGCGAAGAAGTCGCTTTTCTGGTGGATGGGGTAACCAAGCTGTCCAGCTTCCACTATACGGACAAAGAGGATCAGCAGACTGAAAATTTCCGTAAGATGTTCCTGGCCATGGCCAAAGATATCCGCGTAGTGGTTATCAAGCTGGCTGACCGTCTGCACAATATGCGTACCCTCGGAGTTTTCCGCCGGGAAAAACAGCAGCGTATAGCCAGAGAAACACTGGAAATCTATGCTCCGCTGGCACATCGTCTCGGGATTTATAACATTAAGTGGGAACTGGAAGATCTGTGTTTCCATTACCTCCATCCGGAGGAATATGAAAATCTGGTCCGCCAGATGAAACAGAAGCGCAGAGCCAGGGAAGAAATCGTTGAAGAAACGATGAAAGTGCTGAAGGAACATCTGGATAAATCGGGAATTAAAGCCAAGGTAACCGGAAGACCAAAGCATTTCTACAGTATTTATAAGAAGATGAAAAAACAGCATAAGGATCTGTCTCAGATATACGATCTGTATGCTGTCCGTGTCATTGTAGATACCATTCCACAGTGCTATGCCGTACTTGGTCTGGCTCACTCTCTCTGGAAACCGTTGCCAAACCGTTTCAAGGATTATATTGCGGTGCCGAAGCCCAATCTGTATCAGTCTCTGCATACTACCGTTATCGGAACCCAGGGACAGCCGGTTGAAATTCAGATTCGTACCTGGGAAATGCACCATGTTTCTGAATACGGTGTAGCGGCACACTGGCGTTACAAGGAAGGCAAGGCTAACGGAGGAGCCAGCCGGTTTGACTCCAAAATAAGCTGGCTCCGCCATATTCTGGAATGGCAGGATACCAGTAATTCCAAGGAATTTGTCAATGCGCTGAAACTGGATGTATTCTCTGACGAAGTCTTTGTATTTACTCCGAAGGGGGATGTCATTAACCTGCCGCAGGGGTCAATTCCACTGGATTTTGCCTATCGAATTCATACGGAAATCGGTAATCACTGTGTAGGGGCCAAAGTCAATAATAAGATGGTGCCTCTGGATACGAAGCTGAAAAACGGGGATATTGTATCCATCGTTACATCCAAGTCCGCTAAGCCGAGTTATGACTGGCTGAACATTGTCGGGGCGTCGGAAAGCCGCAGTAAAATCAGAAGCTGGTTTAAACATGAAAACCGGGAAGAGAATATTGCCAGAGGGCAAGGACTGCTGGTTGAAGAAGCCAATCGGATGAACCAGGACTGGAAGGAACTGGCCATCCGGAACCGGCTGGATGAAGTGGTTCACCGGGTCAATGTACAGTCTCTTGATGATATGTTTGCTGCAGTTGGGTATGGGGGTATTACACCAAAGAGTGTTATCCTCAATCTGATGAACATATATAACAAAGAGGTCAAAACTAGAGAAGCAGCTCAGGGAGCTAAATCGGCCAAAGCATTTGAACAGCTTAAGACGGAACCAAAGAAGAAACAGGTTGCTCCCCACGGTATTCTGGTCAAAGGGGAATCCTCCTTGGAAGTTCACCTGGCTAAATGCTGCAACCCGGTTCCGGGAGATGAAATCATCGGGTATATTACCCGCGGCCGTGGTGTGACTATACACAGGCTGGATTGTCCAAATATTGTAAATACTGATGAGCCGGAACGACTGATTGAAGCCACATGGATTAAGCAGACGTCAGGCACATTCCAGGTCAATATTGAAATCGTCAGCTATGACCGCACCGGACTCATGGTAGATATACTGGCCGTCCTGTCAGATAACAAGACATCGGTTTCTTCCGCAAATATCAATGTCAATGATGCCGGAGTGGCCACCATGCGGCTGGGAATTCAGATTAAGGATCTTCAACAATTGGAATATATAATGACGAAAATCAGAAGAGTAAAAGGTGTCCACTCAGTAGAACGACTGAAAGGCAGAAAGGGGAACTGACAGATGAGAGCGGTTGTACAGCGCTGTGGATATTGTGACGTGGAGTCAGAAGGGAAAAAGGCAGGCCATGTAGGGAACGGGCTGCTGGTCTTTCTGGGGGTTCGTAAGGGAGATACAGAAAAGGATGGAGATTACCTGGCTGACAAGATAATAAATCTCCGGATTTTTGAGGATGAACAGGGAAAGATGAACCGCTCCATTCTGGATGAAGGCGGGGAACTGATGATCGTATCGCAGTTTACACTGTATGGGGATTGCCGCCATGGCCGCCGGCCCAGTTTCTTTGAAGCGGAACTTCCAGAAAAAGCTAACCGGCTTTATGAATATGTAGTGCAGAAATGCCGGGCAGCAGGGCTTCATGTGGAAACGGGAAAGTTTCAGACCATGATGCATGTACGGCTGGATAATGTGGGGCCGATAACCATTCTCCTGGATAGCCAGAAGGAGTTCTGAGTATATGTTGCGTGTGGTTAATTTTGTTCTGGGCCCGCTGAGGAATAATACGTATCTGATTACGGATGAGGAAACTGGAGCGAGCCTGGTCATAGATCCTTCCTTTGGTTCGGAACAGGTGGCTGCTTATGCCGCGAGGGAACAGATTCACATTGATAAGATTCTGCTTACCCACGGGCATAATGATCATGTGGCAGGGGTTCCTGCACTTCAGCGGCAGTATAAGGAGATTCCGCTGTATATCAGAAAGGAAGATACCTTCTATCTGAAGAAAGAAGGGGATGAGGATTCTGACTTTATGGGGATGCCGCGACCGTTTATTCATGGACCTTTCCATTGGCTGCAGGATGGGGATACTGTTTCATTGGGAAACAGTATATTTCAGGTGATTGCTACGCCGGGGCATACGCCTGGAACTGTATGTTATTACCAGGAGGATAGGCAGTGGCTGTTTTCAGGAGATACCCTGTTTGCAGGTTCGGCAGGCCGATGTGATTTGCCACTGGGCGATGAGGAAAAGCTGGCTGACAGTCTGGATCGGCTAAAACAGATAATTCCTGATTCGGCCATTATCTTACCCGGGCATGGTGAACATTCTGAAATGGGCCTGGAAAAAATAAATAATCCTTTTCTGAGGGGAGGTTTATAATGAGGTTTATAATGAAGAACAGTCCGGAATTCTGGCTCAGAATAGCTGTGACAGTTTTTATCGTTACCCTGATTATTCTGGTGCCGCAGATTTTGTATCCGTTCAGCATATCGCTCATACTTTCGGTGCTGCTTACTCCGGTGGCAAACTGCATTCAGACACTTATGGAAAGGGCAGGAGTTCGAAAGTTTCCTTATGACATATCCATAATTCTGTCGTTTCTGCTGTTTATAGCCGTTGTTTATCTGGTAATCATCCATATACTTGTTCCGTTCATTACAGAAGCCAAATCCTTTATTAATGGGCTGCCGGGCATTATCCAGGAAATTCAGCAGGTTATACCGGAGCTGGAGGCTCAATATGATGTGCGCCTGATTCCACCGGAACTGCGGCACATAATCAACAATGTGGTATCTTACATTGGTTCGTATACGCTGCAGATTGCACAGTTCAGTATTTCTGCCATTTTTTCTGTGGCCAGCACATTGATTGAAATGGTGGTCGTGCCGTTTATTACTTTCTATATGATAAAAAAAGGGACTGCATTTAAGGAAGCTTTCGTGAAATTGTTTCCCGTGCAGTATCAGAGACATCTGACTAACCTGCTGGAGGAAATTTATCGTATGCTTTCGGCTTATGTACGGGGGCAGCTTACCTTGTCCATCCTGATGGCTATGGTGACATTTCTGGGGATGGTGGCCCTGGACATACCTTATCCGTTAGTTATAGGACTGCTGGCCGGTGTCATGGAACTGGTTCCGGTGCTGGGACCGATTATCGGAGCCATACCGCCAGCCCTTCTGGGGCTACTGCAGAGTTCTCATGTGATGGCACAGGTTATAGTATTCTATATAATTGTTCAGCAGCTGGATTCTCACTTGATTATGCCTAAGGTAATGGGGCATGTAATCAAAGTGCATCCAGTGGCTATCATTGCCGGAGTGCTGATTGGGGGACACCTGTTTGGCATTCTGGGGATGATGATTGCGGTTCCGGTGCTGGCTGTGCTTCAGGTAGTCATCAGACATATGTGGTTTTACGATTATTACAAGGTCATTAGTTAAGGGTGTTGGTCTATGAAAAAATCGACAGTAATGAATACGCTGAAAAAGCGTATCAGAGAACATAAGTATAAATTTACGACACAGAGGCAGATTATCCTTCAGGCATTTTTATCCAGCAAGGAGAATCACCTCAGTGCGGAAGATATATATGAAATGGTCCGCGGGGAAAATCCGGATATCGGGCTGGCTACCGTATATCGTTCCCTGGAACTGTTTACGTCACTGGATCTGGTGAAAAAGCTCGATTTTGGAGATGGAAGAAGCCGTTATGAATTAAATGATCATAACCTGTCCCACAGCCATCACCATCTTATCTGTCTTGGATGCGGCCGGGTTATTGAATTTACTTCTGATTTTGCAGAAGAAATAAGAAGCCGGATTAAAAAGAAAAATGGTTTTAATATTGTGGACTATCAGCTTAAGTTTTACGGATACTGCAAAGATTGTCAGAAGCAGCATCCGGAATACAGCGAAAAGGAACCACAGATATAAGGTATGCGCATCCTGGCTTATTTGCCAAGGTATAGCATAAATGATACAATTTATTCATGTTTTGTCCTGCCGGTTGGCAGTTGGCAGAATGTTTATTCTTTAGAAAAAGAGGGTTGCTCATGCAGGCATTAAGAGGTACACAGGATATTCTTCCGGATCAGGTATATAAGTGGAATTATATGGAACGTGTAATCCGCCATTTATGTGCACTTTACGGATATGGCGAAATCAGAACGCCAATGTTTGAAGACACAAAACTGTTCCTTCGTGGAATCGGTGACACGACCGATGTAGTCACCAAGGAAATGTATACGTTTGAAGACAGAGGCGGAAGATCGATTACGCTTCGCCCTGAAAACACAGCATCCGTAGTTCGTGCTTATCTGGAACATAAATTGTACGGGGATCAGCAGGTACATAAGGTATTCTACATTGGATCCATGTTCCGCTATGACAGACCACAGGCAGGCAGATATCGTGAATTCCATCAGTTCGGCGTAGAAATTTTGGGAGCCAAGTCTCCGGCCGCTGACGCAGAATGTATTGCTCTCGCCTATGACCTTTTTCAGAGACTGGGACTTCATGAATTGAAGATCCACATTAATTCGATTGGTCACAGCGAATGCCGTGCGGCTTATCGCAAAAAACTGATTGAATTCTTTGAACCGAAGGTAGATGACCTGTGTGATGACTGCAGAGAACGACTGCACAAGAATCCGCTCCGTATTCTGGATTGCAAAGAAGAAGGCTGCCGTAAGGCAAGCATTGGCGCTCCGGAAATTACCGATTACCTCTGCGATGACTGCCAGGAAAAGTTTGATGCGGTTAAATCGTATCTGATGGCTATGGGCATTCCGTTTGAAGTGGATCCAAGACTGGTTCGTGGTCTGGATTACTATACCAATACGGCATTTGAAATTCAGTACACTCCACTTGGGGCACAGAGCGCTATCTGCGGCGGCGGACGCTATGACGGCCTCGTAGAAGAAGTCGGCGGTCCGTCTACACCGGGTATTGGGTTCGCAGTAGGTATGGAACGTCTGCTTCTGGCACTGGAAATGCAGAATCTTATTCCTGAACCGGAAACGGCAAAACATGTATATATTGCCGCTATGGGCAAGGAAGCGGAAGTGGCTGCGGTTAAACTCCAGAAGGAACTCAGGGACAGAGAAGTTCCGGCAGAAATTGACCTTCAGGGCAAGAGCCTTAAGGGACAGATGAAGCATGCCGGCAAGTCCGGAGCTGCCCTGGTAGCTATCATTGGTTCTTCAGAAATGGAAGAAGGCGTTGTCCAGGTTAAGACCATGGAAAACGGAGAACAGGTTAAGGTTAACGTTGCTGAAGCGGCTGATTATATGGCCAAGAACTTATAATCGTCCTTTTCAGTTAACAATAAATAATATTTAGTGAGGTGCTCAAATTATGGAAAACATGGCAGGTATGCACAGATCCTGCGGCTGTGGTGAAGTAAAAGACAATGATTCAGGCAAAGTTCTTACTCTGGCCGGATGGGTACAGAGAAGACGTGACCACGGCGGACTTATCTTCATCGATCTTCGTGACCGCACCGGTCTCGTACAGCTGGTATTCAGCCCGCAGTACGGTGAAGAAGCGTTCCACAAGGCAGAAGATGTTCGTAATGAATATGTAGTAGCTGTTGTGGGCAAAGTAAGAGAAAGAAGCGAAGAAACAATTAATCCGCACATGAAGACTGGCAGACTGGAAGTTGTTGTCAGCGAAATGCGCGTATTGAACAAGGCTAAGACTCCGCCATTCTATATTGAAGATGGTGTAGATGTTGATGAAAATGTACGCCTCAGATATCGTTATCTCGATCTCCGCCGTCCGGAAATGCAGCGCAATCTGATCATGCGCCATAAGATTACCCATGAAATGCGCGAATTCCTGGATGAAAGAGGATTCCTGGAAATCGAAACCCCGATGCTGACAAAGAGCACACCGGAAGGCGCCCGTGACTATCTGGTTCCGAGCCGTGTAAACCCGGGTAAGTTCTACGCTCTTCCACAGTCCCCGCAGCTGTTCAAGCAGCTGCTCATGGTTTCCGGTTTTGAACGTTATTTCCAGGTAGCACGCTGCTTCCGTGATGAAGACCTGCGCGCTGACCGTCAGCCGGAATTCACTCAGCTGGATATGGAAGTATCCTTTGAAGATCAGGATTTCATCCTTGATCTGGTAGAACACATGATGCAGAGAGTGTTCAAGAATGTACTGGATGTAGATATTCAGATTCCGTTCCAGCGCATTACCTGGACAGATGCTATGAATCTCTATGGTTCTGATAAGCCGGATCTCCGCTTTGATATGCATTTCTACGACATTTCCGACCTCCTTCGCGATACCGGATTTAAGGTATTCCGTAACGTACTGGACAATGGCGGCGTAGTTAAGGCTATCAACGTTAAGGGCGATGCTAAGATTCCGCGTCGTGAACTGGACGGACTGGTTGAATACGTTGGACATTACGGCGCTAAGGGCCTGGCATGGATCGGATTCAATGAAGATGGAACATTGAAGTGTCAGATTACCAAGTTCCTTGGTGAAGATAAGATTCGTGAAATCGGCCGCTTCTGCGAAGCTGAAAAGGGAGATCTTATCCTTATCATTGCCGATAAGCCGAAGGTAGTAGCTCAGGCTCTGGGCGAACTCCGTCTGGAAATGGGCCGTCGTATGAATCTTATTGATCCAAATGAATTCTGCTTCCGCTGGGTAGTAGACTTCCCGATGTTTGAATACAGCGAGGAAGAAAAGCGTTATGTGGCAGAACATCATCCATTCACCGCACCTCGTGATGAAGATGTTCAGTATCTGCTCACTAATCCGGAAAAGGTTTATGCTAAGGCCTATGATATGGTCCTCAATGGCGTAGAAGCCGGTGGCGGCAGCCTTCGTATTTACCAGGAAGACCTGCAGGAAAAGGTATTCCAGGCTATCGGAATTTCCAAGGAAGAAGCAGAAGAAAAATTTGGATTCCTGCTTAAGGCATTCCAGTACGGCGCACCGCCGCATGAAGGCCTTGCCTTTGGTCTGGACCGTCTGGTAATGCTTATGCTCCATCGCGAATCCATTCGTGATGTCATTGCCTTCCCGAAGACACAGAGCGCTATTGACCAGATGTCTGAAGCTCCGAATGTAGTTACCGACAAGCAGCTGGAAGAACTCCATATCAAGCTGGTAACCAAGGAAGACAAGGAAAAAGAATTATTCTGATTTTTCAGAAAGCAGAACATTTTTTCTTGTAAATGAACTATGATTCTGCTAAAATGAATACAGATGAAAGCCCTGCTGTGCACGTGCAGCTTGAATATTTTGAACCAACACCTTTACATCGGGAGTTAGAGCTGAGGGATAGCGTTAATGCCCTTCAATGGGGACTAGTAAAGTCCTTCATGATGACACCCACCTGCATTTTTGCAGACTCAAAATACGGCCAATACGACATGGTGGGGATATACAAATGACAGTCGCCGAGGGAACTTGGCGACTTGTTTTTGTCTGTACAACAATTTAACGGATGACCGTAGAGAATATACTATGTCATGTGTGAGGAGGTAGAAATGAACATATGAAACGACGTGTCGTTTCTACAAGGAAATATAAAAAGAAGACCGGCTCCAGAGCCTATGAAGCCGGTGGTCTTCTTCTGACCCTGCTGGGGATACTGTCCTGTCTCAGCCTTGCCGGACAAAGTATGGGACTTTTTGGCGATTTACTGCGACAGGTATTCCAGATCTTATTCGGAAAAGGAGCCATCATTCCCGCGTTTTTCTGTATTCTGCAGGGATTACAGTTTATCGGAAAAGGGCCTAAGGTAAGATTTACCTGGAGATTTGTGGCTATCAGCCTTTTATACTGGATGATACTGGCAGGAATACATGCCTGGATAGTTCCGATGGGGCAGGAGTTCTCCGGAGATATAATTCTTGCTGGAGGCGGGGCACTGGGAGCGATAGCTGTCTATGGCCTTCATGCCCTGTTCGGAACTGCTGGATTATGGATTGTCCTGATTGCCGGATTTATTCTGGATATTGTCTTTCTTACCCATTTCTCCCTGTCTCCGGGAGTCAACTATGTGGAGCAGAAAACAGCGAAGCATGTGGCACGTATGGGGGAGGCTATTAAAGAGAAGAAGGCAATCTACGATGAACAGCGCCGGGTAGAACGTGAGCTTGGAAAGTCATATTCCATGACGGATTTTATCTTCCATAAGCGTCACCATGAGGATGACCAGGATGCAGAAAGTGAAAAAACGCAGCCACAGCCGATGGGGACAGTGGAATCGGATATGGAAAATCAGTTGGATTCTCAGGCGGTAGAAAACAACGGGCCGGAACTCATATTGAATACGGAACCAGAGGAAAATCCGGATATTCCGGGAAAAGAAGAAATAGCCGTTGCACCGGAACCAGAATCGGTACCGATTCCGGAGGAACCTGATATGCCTGCAGAAGTGGTGCCGCCGGAAAATGCAGCCACTGATAAACTGGAAGGCAGCATGAAGGGGGAAAACTCGGTTTCAACCTATAAGTTCCCACCTCTTACGCTGCTTAAACCTGGTGGAAGACAATCTGCGTCCCTCTCCCGGGAAGCGGAAGAAAAGAAAAAGATTCTGGAATCTACACTGCATAACTTTGGTGTAGCCGCCAGGGTTATTAATAACAGTGTGGGGCCAACAGTTACACGGTTTGAGCTTGAACCGGCTCCTGGGGTAAAGGTCAAAAAAATTGAAAACCTTGCTGACGATATTGCCCTTCAGCTGGCAGCCACACATATCCGTATTGAAGCGCCGATTCCAGGAAAGTCTGCAGTAGGTATTGAAGTACCAAACGGCAAGACTACCATGGTGGCGCTCCGGGATGTGCTGGACAGCGATGAGTTCAAAAATGCCCATGGTAATGTCAATGTGGCACTGGGCAAGGATATTACCGGAAAGACTATTGTGGCCGATCTGACCAGGATGCCGCACCTTCTCATCGCTGGTTCCACAGGTAGTGGTAAGAGTGTGTGCATTAATACTATCATTATGAGTATTCTGTACCATTATCGGCCGGAAGAAGTCAAGATGCTGCTTATTGATCCGAAGGTTGTAGAACTTTCTGTATACAATGCAGTGCCGCATCTTCGTTCCCCGGTGGTAACTGAACCGAAGAAGGCTGCCGGTGCACTTCAGTGGGCAGTTAAGGAAATGGAATACCGCTATAAGTTATTTTCTGCATCGGCCGTCCGGGATATCCGGGGGTATAATCGTCTGAACCCGAAGGAAAAGATGCCATATCTGATTATCATCATCGACGAACTGGCTGATCTGATGATGGTGGCGGCCGACAGCGTAGAGCAGGCAATCTGCCGTCTTGCACAGAAGGCCAGAGCAGCAGGTATTCACCTGGTTCTGGCTACACAGCGTCCTTCTGTGGACGTTATCACCGGTCTTATTAAGGCTAATATTCCAAGCCGTATTTCCTTTGCCGTATCTTCTCAGATTGATTCACGCACTATCCTGGATAAGGCTGGCGCAGAAAACCTGCTGGGGAAGGGCGATATGCTCTTTGATCCTATCGGAGCACAGAACCCTGTGCGTGTACAGGGGGCTTTTGTTTCAGATTCAGAAGTAGAGTCGGTTACTTCCTATATCCATAACGAAACAGCAGTGAAGGAAATGCTTTCCAGTGAGGAACCCCTGGTGTTCACCGCTCCTGACGAGGCAGAAAAGGCTGCTGTGGAGGAAGAACAGGACGAACTCTTCCCAGAAGCGGTAGAATGGATACTGGATACAGGAAGGGCGTCTGTCTCTATGCTTCAGCGACGTTTCCGTATTGGGTATACCAGGGCGGGACGACTTATGGATACAATGGAAGAGATGGGGATTGTAGGCCCGGCTAACGGAGCAAAGCCCCGTGAAATCCTTATGAATAAAGAACAAGCGGATAAACTGTTATCCGGAAATGTAAATAAAGAGGTAAATCATGGATAATGGTACAGTAGGAGATATCTTACAGAAACAGCGCAAGTCGCTCGGGCTTTCCACCAGAGACATTGCGGATCGGACATTTATTAATGAAGCCTATATCATCGCCATTGAAAACGGGCAGTATTCCCAGATACGCGATGCTGTCTATGTGCGCGGTTTTATCCGCAATTATGCGGAAGCCGTAGGCCTTAATGGCAATATGCTTATTCAGTATTTCAATGAGGAAACAGCAGCCGATGATGCCAGAATTCCTGTAAAGAAAAAAGACTCTGATGAAAGCAGGAAAGCCCTGCGCAAGAGCGTAGAAGTGGTATCCGATAAGAAAAAACAGCCAGATAAAGGGATGTCGAGGGCAGAAAAATGGATTCTGGCCGTAATCGTCATTCTGGCAGTTATATTCTGGATTCGTTTTTTCTATAATTGATAATCAGTAAAAGTGCAGGAGCAGTAAATGAAACGTTTGGCGTCAGTGCTGTTATTTCTGGGCATAGCGGTACTTGTGTTCGGGTCGGTTATCCTGTATATGGAAAAGGCAGCAAGGCAGAGGGCTAATGATGTAGCATCTACGCGTTTTATACGTGTATATACGGATATGCCTGCGGATTTTATTCAGACGGTGGGGCAGGCCTTTGCCAGAAAAGAAAAAATAAACATCGTTGTGGTTCCGCTCACTACCCGTCAGATACTGGATAGCACTCTGCGTTCTGATAATATGGGGGATGTGGTGATTACTTCACAGGAAGTACTCCAGCAGCTTTCGGAAAAGAAAGAACTGGCTCCATATTCTTCACCCGATTCCGACACAGTAATGCATCAGTATCGTGCAGAAAATGATACCTGGACCGGTATCTGGATAGACCCGGTGGTATTTGCAGTGAATAGAGATTTCTACGCAGAGAATCCTGATTACATATATACATGGGATAATGTGGTCACATCACCGATGACACGTCTTTCCGTCACCGATTTTGTTTCTTCCTCTGAGGCGGAAGATTTGCTTTACAGCATGTCAGAACGTTTTGGGGAAGATGGGGCTATCGGTCGACTTGCCTATGCAGGAACACATATTGTGCAGTATGGAAAATTCCTTTCCACGCCTGCACGTATGGCGGCAATGGATAAGGCGGACATTGGGATTTCCAGCTTCAATGAAGTGATGCGGGTCAAGAATGAGCATCTGCCCATTGCTGTTGTTTATCCTGATGATGGACAGCCATGGTATCTTTATGGTATAGGTATTTTCTCTGATGCAGCCCATAAGCCGGATGCCAGAAGATTCGTGGACTGGTTGCTTACGGGAAAGACACTGGATAAGGCAATGAATGCCTCCGATACATACTATCTGTCCACCAATGAACTGAGGCGGGATAAGGATGAGCGGGGACATTTGCTGAGTTTATGGAATTTAAAAAAGGTTTTTGTTAAAACGGGTCGTGACAGCCTGAAAAAACGCTGGGTGACTCAGGTTAGATTTGCAAGAGATACGGAGTAACTAAATGAAAAAAATTGGATTCATCAGCCTTGGCTGCTCAAAAAATCTGGTAGATACCGAAATGATGATTGGGCTTATGGAAAAGGCCGGCTACGAAATGACTGAAGATTTGAATGAAGCAAATGTTATCATTATCAACACCTGTACGTTTATTGATGCTGCCAAGGATGAATCGGTACAGACACTGCTTCAGGCAACAGAATATAAGAAAAACGGTAAATGTGAAAAACTTGTGGCCGCCGGTTGCCTGTCCCAGCAGTTCCAGGAAGGACTGGCCAGAGAGATCCCGGAACTGGACGTACTGCTCGGTACTGAATCCTGGCCAAAGATTCTTGATGCGGTTAATGAGTCTTATCGCACCGGCAAGCAGGTTAACTGTTTTGACAGCGTTCCATGTGAACATGAAGAATTAATACCGCGTCAGCTGGTGACTCCAAAGTATACGGCATATGTGAAGATTGCAGAAGGATGTAATAATGGATGCACATTCTGCTATATTCCTTATGTGAGAGGCAAGGCAAGGAGTCGTCCGATTCCCTCGGTAGTACACGAAGTAAAGCGCCTGGCGGCACAGGGAGTAAGGGAATTCAACCTGATTGCTCAGGATCTCAGCTATTATGGTAGAGATCTGGGAGATGGAACGAATCTGGCAGGGCTCCTGAGAGAACTGGTCAAAGTGGAAGGAATAAAGTGGATTCGTCTGTTCTATCTGTATCCAACTTATTTTACAGATGAACTGCTTGACCTTATTACTAGAGAAAAGAAAATCTGCAAATATGTGGATATTCCGCTGCAGCATATCAGCGATTCCGTTCTGAAGAGAATGCATCGCAGGGATACAAAAGAAAGCATTTATGCCCTGCTGGGTAAGTTGCGCGCAGCTTCTCCACGGATTACACTCCGCACTACCCTTATGGTAGGATTCCCGGGAGAAACAGAAGCGGACTTCCAGGAACTCTGTGATTTCATCCGGGAAGTTAAATTTGATGATATGGGTGCATTTAAGTATTCGCCTCAGGATGGAACACCAGCTGCACGAATGGCGGACCAGATTCCGGAAGATGTCAAAGAAGACCGTTATCATCGATTGATGTCTGTTCAGGCTGAAATTTCTGAGGAAAACGACAGAAATCTGATTGGAACAGAAACGGAAGTGCTGGTGGAAGAACTGGTGGACAATGGAGATGGACTGGTTGCCAAAGGACGTGCCGAATTCCAGGCACCGGAAGTAGATGGCAATGTATATATTGAAAATCCAGGGGATTTAAAGCCTGGCGATTTCTGCAAAGTATGCATTGTCGATGGATATGCGTATGATCTGATTGCGAACAGAATCTGATTCATCCGGTAAAGAGGCGATATCATGATTGTTGAAATCATTACCACGGGAACGGAACTCCTTCTGGGAGAGATTGTGAACGAAAACAGCTGCTGGCTGGCACGTTTTCTCAATGAACACGGCTATACGGTGGCATACATGACAACCGTGGGAGATAATCCTGATCGTATGAAAAATGCATTTATCACTGCATTTGGAAGGGCGGATATTGTTATTACTTCCGGTGGGCTGGGGTCCACATTGGGGGATATAACCAAAAAGGCGGGGGCCAGTGCGATGGGACTGTTCCTGGTGCATGTGGAATCAGAACATAAGAGGCTGTGCGCCCATTATGAACATATAGGGCGCCCAATGAGCCCGCAGCTGGACCGGCAGGCCTGGTTCTGTAAAGGGGCATTCATTCTGAAGAACGATGTGGGGACAGCCAGCGGATCGGCGGTAACGTACAATGGAAAGACGCTGATTCATCTTCCCGGACCGCCTTTTGAGATGAAAATCATGGCACAGCGTTATATGATGCCATGGATGGAAAAGCGCTTTGGAAATCAGGGGATTATCCGCTCAGTGGTCCTTTCCGTCACCGGAATGGGAGAACCTCAGGTGGAGTCACTGCTTATGGATCTGCTGAAAAAGCAGTCCAATCCAACCATTGCCCTGCTGGCAAGACCGGGATTTATTGCCGTCCGGGTTACAGCCTGGGGGAAAGATGGCGAAGAGGCGCTGGACCGGATGGAACCGGTTATCCGGGAAATTGAAAAACGCATTCCGGAACATACTACAGTGAGAGAACAGGGAATCCATCCGGTTCTGGCAGAAGAACTGAAAAAGAGACAGCTGGTTCTGTGTGCAGCTGAATCCTGCACAGGCGGACTTATTGGCAAACTGATGACGGATTATCCGGGAAGTTCTTCTTATTTCAAAGGTTCCAGTGTCACCTACTGGAATGAAGCCAAAGAATACATTCTGGGAGTGAAAAAGGAAACTCTGGATAAATATACGGCGGTGAGCGCAGAAACCGCCCGTGAAATGGCCGAAGGGGCAAGAAAGCTTTATGGGGCCCACATTGCTGTTTCCACCACCGGCTATGCAGGGCCAGGCCAAGGAGAGAGGGGCGAAGATCCCGGCCTGGTGTATATCGCGGTTTCCGGTGAAGCAGGAACCCGGGTGTATAAGGAAAAATTTCTGGGAGACCGGAATAATGTAAGGATGGGTGCGGCAGAAAAAGCTATGTACCGCGTGTGGCAATACATTCATTTATTTAATATAAGGAGGCAATGAGATGGCTAAAGTCCATGATGCAGGTGTAAACACCGGCGAAGCAGGAAAGAAGAAAGCGTTGGAAAGTGCATTACACCACATTGAAAAGGAATTCGGTACTGGGGCAATTATGCGCCTTGGTGATCTGGGGACCAGAATGAATATTGAAGTCATTCCTACCGGATCACTGGCACTGGACATTGCTGTAGGGGTAGGGGGATACCCGAGAGGCCGTGTTATTGAAATTTACGGACCGGAATCATCCGGTAAGACAACACTGGCACTTCATGCTATCGCGGAAGCGCAGAAAGAAGGCGGAGTGGCCGCGTTTATCGATGCGGAACATGCTCTCGATCCTATTTATGCGCACAATCTGGGCGTAGACACAAAGAATCTCCTTATTTCCCAGCCTGACAGTGGTGAACAGGCACTGAGCATCTGTGAAGCCCTGGTAAGAAGCGGCGCAGTGGATATGGTGGTTATTGACTCTGTAGCTGCACTGGTACCGAAGCAGGAAATTGACGGGGACATCAGCGATCAGTCCGTAGGTCTTCAGGCGCGTCTCATGAGTAAGGCGCTCAGAAAACTTACCGGTATTATCAGCAAATCCAGAACCATCGTCATATTCATTAACCAGATCCGTGAAAAGGTTGGGGTTATGTTTGGTAACCCGGAAACGACCACCGGCGGACGGGCACTGAAGTTCTATGCGTCCATGCGTATTGAAATCCGACGTGGGGAAGCCATTAAGAATGGTACGGAAATCCTTGGGAACAGAACCAGGGCCAAGGTAGTTAAGAACAAGGTGGCACCGCCATTCCGTGTCGCTGAATTTGATATCATGTATGGTCAGGGCATTTCCAGAGAAGGCACATTGCTGGATATTGCATCCAACATGGAAATCATTAAAAAGAGCGGCGCATGGTATTCCTATAATGGGGACAGAATCGGCCAGGGCAGAGAAAATGCCAAACGCTATCTGAAAGAACATCCGGAAGTATCGGCTGAAATCGATAAGATTGTAAGGGATACCCTGGTGGTAGAACCAGAACCGTTCGAAGATACGGTGATTGCAAAGAATGAAGAAGACAACGAATAAAAAGGCATTCGACGCAGCGCTGTCCATGCTTGGCTATCGTTCCTACTCTGAAACCGAAATACGTGCAAAACTCAGACGGAAAGGGTATGAAGAGGAAAAAATCGCGGAGGCGATAGACAGGCTGATACAGTATGGTTATCTGAATGACAGGGTACTGGGCGATGAAGTCTTCGAAGCGATAAAGAATAAGGGGATTTACGGTGATGCATATATCCATCGAAAGCTGGCACAGCGGGGACTTTCTTCTGACAGACATCTTTCTCGGAGCGAAGAAGAAACGGCAGCCCGCCGCATTCTGGAGGCTAAGATCCGCGTGAGCCCGGAAGCGGCCGGAAATCCGAAGCGGCTGGCCGGGTTCCTGGTGCACCGTGGATTTCCCGTGTATCTTATAATGGACATACTGACTGACTATATGGCCTGTGAAGAAAACGAACCGTGGTAAAGAAAAATACGGGACGTTTTCTGCACAGGCATGAAGAAGAGACCTTTCTGATTTCTTACAGGAGAGCAGGAAGGTCTTTTTGTATTTTCCAGGTAGATAATAAGTCAAAAGTCAAAGATAAAAATCAAAAAGTTTAAAATAAAAGTTAAAAAATCTGAAAAATTCTGATATCTAATAGAAGAAAAATCCGACAAATACTATAAAAAACAGTATAAAATCAAAAAGTCTATTTTTTAGCAAAACTATTGACTT
>ERZ1026901.662-NODE-662-length-25378-cov-15.795206_pt1 | contig 25378 bp, 19 predicted proteins | sample MGYA00380179_ERZ1026901 | MGnify/ENA primary metagenome ERZ1026901 (study PRJEB33269, sample SAMEA4719815) | human gut metagenome | biome: human-associated habitat; feature: organic feature; material: feces | place: Cameroon | collected 2013-10 ... | reverse complement strand
GGTTGTTTGAGTTGTTTTCTTAACTTATCCTAATGACAATGAGGATATTGAGTGGGTAAAGCAAACTTGGTTGTAAAACGTTGTAAAAGTTGTATTGGTTATCTTCTTCACTTGTCCTTGCGTTGTCACCGAAAGCAGAGAGAAAAGACTTCATTTGTCAAACCCTTAAACGAAAAGAAAAATCATGGATGAAAAGAAAAGACAGGTATGGCGGTTCGTCATTCAGACCGCCATTTCGATCCTCACGGCCATCGCCACGGCCCTCGGCGTGACGAGCTGCATGGCAGCCGTGTAGCCACGGCAAAGTATGGGGCTTATAGCAAGAAAAAAGTTTCCCCCTCTAAGACGTGAATCTCGGAGGGGGAACGACTTTCTTGATTATTGCTTTCTTGATTATCTTCTTGGCGGTGCGGGCATGTCGATATGGGGCAGGTCAACGCTTTCGTATGAAGACTGCCAGTTCCGACTCCGTGAATTGGGCAAATTCCTCAGTATCGGGGTTGCGCTTCCTCGTAAGCCTTTCGGATGGATGCTGATGTTGGCTAATCTCTTGTTTCATTTCTTTTTTCTTACTTCCCAATGACCGCTATAGCCGCTACCAATATACACAATATGAGGCATTTTGGCGATACGACGCTTAATAGTAATAATGCTTTTCCCAGATTGTTGAGCCAGTTCAGCAGTTGTTATTTTAGGATAAACAGCTACTTGATATTCTATCCATTTATCTAAATCATCGCCTTGAGTGCCATCTTGAGGGACACCTTGAGGGACATCTTCGGTATCACCTTGAGTATCACCTTGAGTATCACCTTGAGTGACACCTTGAGTGACACCTTGAGTGACATCTTGAGTGACATCATCATTCTCCATAATATTTGCCTCTATACCAGGATGAGATTCCTGCCAAGCTAAGATCATATTGGGGAACGTGACTGTAAACTGAGCACGATCAGAGAAGAAGGATGGAAGCATCTTTTCCTCAAAGTAGGGAAGGGCTTTAATCGGATTGATAATCTTGCCCATACCCGAACCTTTACGCTCCATATAACCCAACTGGGCAAAGATGTCTGCAATAACCGGATTGCGTCTGACAGAAGGAATGCCTTCTGTGTCGAGAACATCAGTTTTATAACGTTTACCATCTTGTGCCAGAAGTTTCAGTTGGTTAGTGGCACTAACCAACTCGTTTCCTTCCTTCTTCAGTTTTGTTTTCAGATACTTCCAATAGTTGCGGTTCTTGGTATAATCGTCTTGGTTGTTGAGCACACCAACGACATCCAAAACGGAAAACCACCATTTGGATAGTGTCTCGTCCCAAACGGCACGCACTTCGCGGTCGTTGAAGAAACGGATGGATACCTTCTGTATATTGTTATTGCACATTGCTTTCTGTCTTGATTTGTTCGGGATGCCTTCGGGATTTGTTCGGGATGCCTTCGGGATTTGTTCGGGATGAATGCGATTATTCCATCGGCTTGATCATTTTCTCGATAAAGGCAATCTCATTCTCGGAGAGCTTGTACATGGAGTAGAGTTCATGAATGTGTATCAACAATCCATGTGCCGTTTAGGTTGCTGCCCATGCGCGACAGTAGAGCGGCTGGTTCCAGGGTAGCAATGTGTTTTCTAACCATGCGTTCCGACATGCAAACGGGCTGAAAGCCCAATGAGCGCATAGCCCAGGGCAAGCGAAGCGACACCCTGGGTATTATCGTATTATCATTGGTACGCCCTGTAAGGGCAAAAGCATTAATCCTTAAATACATATTCCTTGTTGTATTCTACTCCATAGGATTCTAAAAACTTTTGGTACTCATCTTGAAACGACATTTTTTTGTGATGTATGCCTTGATTCTTTACATATTCCAATGTTTTTTCGACGACAGACTGGCTGACAGAGAAAACACCATATCCGGTCTGCCATGCGAATGTTCGATAATATGGTTCTATTGTTTTCATCCATCTACTACTGTTGCGTTTTACCTCCTCCACCACATGTGATATAGCGACATCCTTTGACAATAGAAATAATATATGTATGTGGTCGCAGATGCCGCCTACCTGTATTACTTTGCAACCTGTGGCATTCACCAATTGTCCTATGTAGGAATGAATGCGGTCGAGTTCTCTTTCACGAATGGGAGGACTCGTGGTCTTGATGTGGAAAATCAAATGTATGTAGAGTTTACTTAATGACTGTGCCATGTTTTTTACGCTTTTGCCCTTTCAGGGCGTTGATGATTTATTGTTTGTTACCCAGGGTGTCGCTTCGCTTGCCCTGGGCTAAGAGCTTATTGGGCTTTCAGCCCGTTCCTGTCTGAATCCGAAGCTCCTGTTTGCTGTTTTCTTGTTTCGGGATGCCTTCGGGATTCGTTCGGGATGGGTTTACATTTAGGAGCTATGGGTGCTCACAGACAATCCATTTGCCGTTTTGTTGCTGCTCATGCGTGACAGTAGACCGACTGATCAGAATCTGTTATATTAGGATATTTATCGTGAACTTTATCATGAACTTTATCGTGAACTTTATCATGAACTCTGTTCAATTCTTCTCCTTGATGACATTCTTCACCTCTGGTATTTCCCTGATGGGCGCAACGATGTTTTTGCAAAATTATCTTTCCTTGCCAGCGAAAGTGCGATAGAGCAAATTCAATGGCTGATGGTTCAATGCGGACTCTATCAGTTCTCCCAAGAACTCTGTTCCCTTCAGCAGATCATTGTGGTCAAACGATACGATATTTTCTGTATTGGGCTTGACTCCAAAACGGAATAGTAACGACATTGTCCTGTCTGATAAGGCCGTTCATGTCGGCTTGTTGGTTAGCATGTGTTCTGTAAGCATCACCTTAATCCGATTTAGAGCTTGTTTCTCCATATTTTTTGTCCTTATATAATCAATATGCAAAAATAAGTTTTTTTCTTCGGAAACGGACGCTTTTTATAAAAAAAACACTCCTCAAGCAAATAAATAGAAACAAGCTACGCAGTCTTTTTGCGCTACACAGAAAAATCAGTGAAAACGATGAAAAAGCGCATTTTTCATCTACCGCGCAAATAGACTGCGTAGAAAATGGGAGATCAGTCGATGTCGATCAGTTGGAAATGCTTGTTGAAGGTGAATTCCATGCCATTGGCCAGTTCCACCTCATACTCCTTCTTGCCCATCTCCAGTTTCTTGACCGACTTTCCGGGATAGTGGAGGCGCAGGTAGCTTCGGATGGGGTAGGGGATCAGCTCCGCAGGCACCGAACCGTGCTTGCAGTCGATCTCTGTCAAATTGCCCCTTTTGTCAAACTCGAGTTTGGTGCCATTGCGCAGCACGACGTCATAGCTCTTGCCGGCTCCCGACTCCTTCTTGGCCAGCACCACTCTTTGGTGGCTGAAATGGCGCGTGATCACGGCCTGGGCCTTGGCGGGAAGCATGGCGACGGAGATGGGCTTGTCGTTGTCCACATGGGCAGAAATAGTGCAGGAGACGATGCAGCAGATGGCGATCATCAAAAATCTCATTGTTCTTTTCATAAACTTCAAATCTATTGTTTTATTATACCTATATACGGATCGTGCCGAGACACGATACACTGTTTTGGACGGCTAAGGGTCGCAATGGTTTAAGGCTGCGCTCCACCTTGACAGAAAAAAACCACCCCCGGGGGACGGCGAGGGTGGTAATGGTCAGGTCATTGGGCTTGGCGTGTGGCAAGAAAGCGCTCCGCCTTGTGGAGGTCTTCGGGCGTGTCGATGCCGACGGTCTCGACATCGGTCAGTCCGACCTTGATCTTGTAGCCGTTTTGCAGCCAGCGCAGCTGCTCCAGGCTCTCCGCCAGTTCGAGCGACGACTGGGGCAGACGCGTGACCTCGCGCAGCACGTCGGCACGGTAGGCATAGAGGCCGATGTGCTTGAGGAAGGGGTAGGCTGCCAGCCACTCGCCCCGATCCTTGCCCCGAACAAAGGGGATGGGAGACCGGGAGAAGTAGAGGGCGAAGCCGTCGTTGTCGAGGACGATCTTGGGGGAATTGGGATTATCCACGGCCTCGATGCTCTCGAAGCGCTTGCCAAGGGTGGCTATCTGCGTGGCGGGGTCGTCGAAGGCCTCCATCACCGTACGCAGTTGCGAGGGCTGGATGAAGGGTTCGTCGCCCTGGACATTGATGACGACGTCGGGAGATCCGCCGACCAGGTCGAGGGCCTCGCAGATGCGGTCGGTGCCGCTCTTGTGGTCGGATCGCGTCATGACGGCCTGGCCGCCAAACGCGGTGACGGCATCGTAGATGCGCTGGTCGTCGGTGGCGACATAGACGCGGTCGAGGACCGATCGTACTTGCTCATAGACGCGCTGGATGACGGGTTGGCCGCCCAGGATGGCGAGCGGCTTGCCCGGGAAGCGCGTAGAGGCGAAGCGCGCGGGGATGATGGCTATATACTCCATGGCGTGATTACTTGATGATGTGGAGCCACTTCAGCGGCTTCTTGACCAGTTCGCTGAGCTTGCTGTCCTTGTTCTTCTGCGGCAGCGCATAGTCCTCGCGAATGTCGTACTTCGTGGAGTGGACAGGGGCCTGGTCGCCACCCTGCTTGCCACGGCCACGGCCGCGCTTGCGCGAACTCTTCTTCTTGCCCTTAGGGGCGTCGGCCTGGGACTGGGCCTGCTGACCGCCCTGCTGGCTGCCTTTCTGGCCTCCCTGCTGGCCTCCCTGCTGACCGCCGCCCTCGGTGCTCTTGTCCTTGCCACGGCCTCGGCCGCGGGATCTGCGTTCCTTCTGGTCCTTTCGTTCCTTTGGGGCCTTCTGGTCGCGGCTGGCGTCGCCCTGCTGCTGCGGCTGCTGATCGCGGGCCTCACGAAGCTCGCGCGGCTCACGGCGCTGGCGTCCGCGGCGCGGCTGCTTCTCCCTGGGCTGCTGGTCCTGGGGCTGCGCCTGCTGCTGGCCGTCCTTGGCCACGGACTGATCGGCCTTGTCGGCCTCACGGGGCTGCGGCTTGGCGGCCTTCTCGGCACGCTGCTTGTTCTGGCGGTTGCGGCTCTTCTTGTCCTTGTGGCTCTGCTGGTCGCGGGCCTCGCGGCGGCGGCTCTTCGCACTCTTGCCCTTGGCGGGGCGCGCCGACTGGCTATATTCGGGTGCCTCGCCGACGTCCTCGGGCAGGGGTACCTTCTCCACCGTCTTCTCCAGGAACTTCTCTATCTGCTGGAAGTAGTACTGGTCCTGCTCGCTGACCAGCGTGATGGCCACGCCGTCGCGGTTGGCACGGGCCGTACGGCCGATACGGTGGACGTAGTCCTCGGCGTCGCGGGGCACGTCGAAGTTGATGACCATCGCGATGTCGTCGATGTCGATGCCGCGGGAGATGATGTCGGTGGCGACGATGACGTCGAGCTGGCCGCTCTTGAACTGGAACATCATCTCGTCGCGCTCGGCCTGGTCGAGGTCGGAGTGCATCTCGCCGCAGTTGACCTTCATGCGCTTCAGCGAGGCAGCGATCTGCTTCACCTTCTGCTTGGAACCGGAGAAGATGATGACGCGGTTGAGGTCGCCGGCCTTGAAGATGTCCTTGAGGATCGCCATCTTCTGCGTCTCGTAGCAGACGTAGGCCTTCTGCTGGATCTTCTCGGCGGGCTTGCTCACGGCGAGCTTCACCTCGACGGGATTCTTGAGCAGCGTCTTGGCCAGGTCCTCGATCTTGTCGGGCATCGTGGCCGAGAACATGATGGTCTGGACGTTCTGCGGCAACTTGCGGGCGATGGTGAGGATGTCCTCGGAGAAGCCCATGTCGAGCATGCGATCGGCCTCGTCGAGGATGAAGAAGCTCACGCGCGAGAGATCGACGTTGCCCAGCGACATGTGGGAGATGAAACGGCCGGGGGTGGCGATGACCACGTCAGCACCGAGGGAAAGGCTCTTGAGCTCCTGGTCGTAGCGGTTGCCGTCGTTGCCGCCATAGACGGCCACGCTCGACACGCCGTCGAGATGGTAGGCGAAGCCCTGCATGGCCTGGTCGATCTGCTGGGCCAGCTCGCGCGTCGGCGACATGATGACGCAGTTGATGGCGTCGGCAGGATAGCCGCCGTCGGCCAGCTTGGAGAGGATGGGGAGCAGGTAGGCTGCCGTCTTGCCCGTGCCGGTCTGGGCGACACCCAGAATGTCGCGGCCTTCGAGGATGTGGGGGATGCAGCTTTCCTGTATGGGAGTGCACGTCTCGAACTGCATGTCGTCCAAGGCGTCGAGCACATAATCGTTCAAATCTAATTCGTCAAAATACATCTTTTCTGAAAGATAAAAATGGTGAGTGATACTACCTTGGCGCGTGCCTATAGCAGAAATAGGCTATGAAGGCAAAGATAAGGTTCGGAATCCATGCGGCCAGCACGGGGGGCGTGCCGGCATTGATGGCAAAGGTCGAGGAGACGGTCTGGAGCATGATGTAGCCGAAGCTCAGCCCCAGGCCGATACCCAGATAGAGGCCCATTCCTCCCTTTCGCTTTCGCGCCGAGAGCGAGAGTCCGATGATGGTGAGGATGAAGGAGGAGAAGGACATGGCGATGCGCTTGTGGAACTCCACCTCGTACTGCACGACATTGCCCGAGCCGCGGCTCGTCTGCTTGGAGATGTAGTCGAGGAGCTCGGGCGAGGTGAAGGTCTCCTGCTGGCCCTTGGAATAGACCAGGTCGGTGGGTTCCATGAGGATGACCGTGTCCTTGACGTCGCCGGTGACGATCCGCTCGCGCAGGCCGACCAGCGTGCGCGTCTTCCAGTTGGTGGCCTTCCAGTGGTACTTCGCATCGGCGATCGTGTCGTACTGGATCTCCATGGCCGTCATGTGACTGACCAGCTTCTTGCCCTCAAACTTGTCGAGGGAGAAGCCGTAGCCGCGCTTGTAGCGGTCGTCGTAGTGCTGGATGTAGGCCACCGTGCCCTTGCCCACCTGCAGCTGGACGTTCTCCGCCGAAGTGTTCTTCTTGGAGTTGCGGTAGAGCGACTCGAAGTTTTGGCGGATGACCGTGCCGTGGGGGATGACGAAGCTGTTGAGGTAGAAGGTGACGCTGGCGATGAGCACGCACGAGATCATGTAGGGGCGCATCAGCCGCCGGAAGGAGACGCCCGAGGAGAGCATCGCGATGATCTCGGAGTTGCCGGCCAACTTCGAGGTGAAGAAGATGACGGCAATGAACACGAAGAGCGGGGAGAAGAGGTTGGAGTAGTAGGGGATGAAGTTGGCGTAGTAGTCGAAGACGATGGCACGCCAGGGCGCATGGTACTTCGTAAACTTCGAGAGGTTCTCGTTGAAGTCGAAGACCAGGGCGATGGAGATGATCAGCACGATGGAGAATATGTAGGTGCCGATAAACTTCCGGATGATGTACCAGTCGAGACGACCGAAAAGGTGCTTGGGCGACAACTTGCGCAGCACACGCGCCACCCTGGCCCCCGCCCGGCGTATCGTCTCGGGCTGGGGCATCCTGCGCCTCATCTTGTCTATGGTCTCTCCCATCTGCATGTCGAAAAATTTGTTTTTAAAGTCTGTCCTGCGAACGTAAAGGAGCCGGGCCTATATCCTCCGCCCGAGCTGGTCGATGACGGAAGACTTCCACTGGGTGAAGTCGCCCTGGAGAATGTGGGCCCTGGCGTCGGTGACGAGCCGCAGGTAGAAGGCGAGGTTGTGGATGCTGGCTATCTGCATCGCCAGCAGCTCGCCCGCCTTGAAGAGGTGGTGGAGGTAGGCCTTGGAGGTGATGCGGTCGATCTCGCAGCCCGTGGGGTCGAGGGGCGAGAAGTCGGCCTCCCACTTCTTGTTGCGCATGTTCATCGTGCCCTCGTAGGAGAAGAGCATGGCGTTGCGGCCGTTGCGCGTGGGCATCACGCAGTCGAACATATCGACACCGCGGGCGATGCCCTCCAGCAGGTTCTGGGGCGTGCCCACACCCATGAGGTAGCGCGGCTTGTCCTTGGGCAGGATGGCGTTGACGACCTCGATCATCTCGTACATCACCTCGGTGGGCTCGCCCACGGCCAGTCCGCCAATGGCATTGCCCTCGGCGCCCTTGTCGGCAACGTACTTAGCCGCCTCGCTCCGCAGGTCGGGATAGGTGCAGCCCTGGACAATGGGAAAGAGGGCCTGGGGGTAGCCGTAGAGGGGCTCGGTCTCGCGGAAACGCTTGAAGCAGCGGTCGAGCCAGCGCTGGGTAAGCCCAAGGCTGTTCTTGGCGTAGGCGTAGTCGCTCTTGCCCGGCGGACACTCGTCGAGCGCCATGATGATGTCGGCGCCGATGACGCGCTCGATGTCCATCACACGCTCGGGGGTGAAGATGTGCTTCGAACCGTCGATGTGGGACCGAAACTCGCAGCCCTCCTCCGTGAGCTTGCGGATGCCCGTGAGAGAGAAGACCTGGAAGCCGCCGGAGTCGGTGAGGATCGGGCGGTCCCAACCGTTGAGGCGATGGAGGCCACCAGCGGCCCGGAGCACCTCGCAGCCGGGGCGGAGGTAGAGGTGGTAGGTGTTGCCCAGGATGATCTGGGCCTTCACCTGCTCCTGGAGTTCGCGGAAGTGGACTCCCTTCACGCTGCCCACCGTGCCCACGGGCATGAAGATGGGGGTGAGGATCTCGCCATGGGCCGTCTGGATGCGGCCGGCCCGCGCGTCGCTATAGGCGTCGGTGTACTGCAGTTCGAACGTCATTGGCCCTTCTCCTCCTTTTGATCCGTAGTTTCCTCGACGACGAGCTGGACGGGGTGGGCCACCAGTTCGTCGGTGAGGGCGAAGTCCCACACCTGCTGCACGTTCTCCACATAGTGGAAGGTGACGCCCTTGCGATAGATCTCGGGGATCTCCTCCACGTCGCGCTGATTCTCGGCACACATCACGATGTCGGTGATGCCGGCACGCTTGGCGGCGAGGATCTTCTCCTTGATGCCGCCGACGGGCAGCACCTTGCCGCGCAGCGTGATCTCGCCCGTCATGGCCGTGTTCTTGCGCACCTTGCGCTGGGTCAGCGCCGAGGCCAGGGAGGTGGCGATGGTGATGCCCGCAGAAGGGCCGTCCTTGGGCGTGGCGCCCTCCGGCACGTGGATATGGATGTTCCACTGGTCGAAGAGGCGGTAGTCAACGCCCAGGGCGTCGATATGGGCCTTGACGTACTCCAGGGCGATGACGGCGCTCTCCTTCATAACGTCGCCAAGATTGCCCGTGAGCGTCAGTTTGCCGGCCTTGCCCTTGGAGAGCGAGGTCTCGATGAAGAGGATCTCGCCGCCCACGCTGGTCCAGGCCAGGCCCGTCACCACGCCCGCGTAGTCGTTGCCCTGGTAGATGTCGCGGTAGAAGGGCGGTTTGCCCAGCAGGCCCGGCAGCATGTCGGGGGTGATCTTGTTGGAGGGCAGCTGGCCATCGGTGGCCTGGCGGAAGGCGAGCTTGCGCAGCGCCTTGTTGATCTGCTTCTCCAGTTGGCGCACGCCACTCTCGCGGGTGTAGTTCTCGATGACCTTCTCCAGGGAGGCCTTCGTAAACTTCAGCTTGGGCTCCACCTGGTCGAGACCCGTGTTCTCCAGTTCGCGGGGGACGAGGTGGCGCTTGGCGATCTCTATCTTCTCCTCGGTGATGTAGCCGCTGACGGGAATCACCTCCATGCGGTCCAGCAGCGGACGGGGGATGGTGTTGAGGTCGTTGGCCGTGGCGATGAAGAGCACCTTGGAGAGGTCGTAGTCGGTGTCGAGGTAGTTGTCGTGGAAGGCGTTGTTCTGCTCCGGGTCGAGCACCTCCAGGAGGGCCGACGCGGGGTCGCCATTGACGGTGTTCTGCGTCACCTTGTCGATCTCGTCGAGGATGAAGACGGGGTTGGAGGAGCCAGCCTTGAGGATGCTCTTGATGATGCGTCCGGGCATGGCGCCGATATAGGTGCGGCGGTGGCCGCGCACCTCAGCCTCGTCGTGGAGGCCGCCCAGCGAGACGCGGACGTATTTTCTGCCCATGGCCTCGGCAACGCTCTTGCCCAGCGAGGTCTTGCCGACGCCCGGAGGACCGTAGAGGCAGAGGATGGGGGACTTCAGGTCGCCACGGAGGCGGAGCACGGCCATGTACTCCAGGATGCGCTCCTTCACCTTCTCCATGCCGTAGTGGTTGCGGTCGAGGACGCGCTGCGCACGCTTCAGGTCAAGGCGGTCCTTGGTATATACGCCCCACGGCAGCGAGACGAGCGTCTGCAAGTAGTTGAGCAGGACACTGTAGTCGGGCGACTGGGGATTGATATTGTCGAGTTTGGCGAGCTCCTTGGCAAAGAGCTTGCTCACCTCATCGGGCCAGGGCTTGAGGAAGGCCTTCTTCTTGAGCTCCCTCTTGTCCTCAGACTCGCCGCTGTCGCCCAGCTCCTCGCGGATGTTCTTGATCTGCTGGTGGAGGAAGTACTCCTTCTGCTGCTCGTCGATGTCGGCGCGCGTCTTGTTCTGGATGTTCTTCTTGATGTGCAAGAACTGGGTTTCGCGGTTGAGGACCTTCAACAACTTGAACAGTCGCAGCTTCATGTTGTCCTCCTCCAGCAGCATGATCTTGTCGTAAATGTTGCTGACGATGTTGGAGGCGACGAAATTGACGATGGAGAGGTGGTTGCTGATGTTCTGCAGGGCGACCATCGCCTCGTTGGGGATGTCGTCGTTCATCTTCACATAGATCTCCACGCCCTGGCGCAGGCCTTCCACGGCCGCGGCAAACTCCTTGTCGTCTTCTGCAGGGAAGACCTCAGGGATCATCTCCGTCTCGGCGGTGAAGAAGTTGTTGGCGTCGTCGAGCGACTTGAGACGGCAGCGCGCCGAGGCGATCACGATGGCCGAATGCTCATTGTTGGATCCGGGCACCTCAAACTCCTTGACGAGCTTGGCATAGACGCCCACTTCGAAGAGGTCCTCCTGGATGGGGTAGTCCACGCTGGCGTCTTTCTGTGCGAACACGGCAAAGGTCTGGTCGGGATGATCGCGGAGGTAATCCAGCAGCTTCAAACTCGGCTGGCGCCCGATGAGAATCGGGGTCATGACGCCGGGGAAGGGGATCAGATTGCGGGTGATGAGGACGGGGATGGGACCATCCACGGAACCGACCTCCTTGGCCAGTGCCGAGGGGTCGCCGTCGTAGTCCGACAACATCATCCGTATCGTTGTATTTTGCTTCATTATCTTATTGTCTTCTGTGTTTTGGCGTGCAAAGGTACAAAGAAAATTCCTATTTCATGGAAAAATCCGTGCGAAACCTTGACTTTGCCCGCACAATGCGGCATTAGGTTGGCCGCAAGGCAGGCAATGGGGTGGCTGCAAGCGCGGGCGACAGGATCCACAAGGCAGGCGATGGGCTCAGTCTAAAGTCTGATCACCTGCTTCACGCCCTTGACCGTGCGCAGCTTCTTGATCAGCAGGTTGAGCTTCGACTTGTCGTCGAGCTGCACGACAAGATTGCCCGAGAACAGGCCGTCATGGGAGTCGATATTGATGGATCGCATCACGATCTTCTCGTCCTTGCTGATGATGTTGGTGATGTTGCTGACGATGCCGATGTCGTCGTTGCCGATGACGCGCAGCGTGATGTCGTAGTGGGAACTGCCCTTGCCGCTCCACTGCGCACGGACGATGCGGTAGCCGAAGCGGCGCTGCATCTCGGCGGCGTTGGGGCAGTCGGCACGGTGGATCTTGATGCCGCCATTGACGGTGACGAAGCCAAACACCTTGTCGCCATAGATGGGGTGGCAGCAGCGGGCGAGCGAGAAGTCGATGCCCTTGAGGCTCTTGTCGATGATGAGCACGTCGTCGTTCTTCTTGGCCTCGGTGGTGGCGGGGTGGGCATACTCGAAGTTTTCCGCGCTCTCGGCCTCGCGCTCCTTGACCTGGCTCTGGTCGACCAGGGCCTGGTATTCGTCGAGGACGCGGGTGGGGTCGAGGCGGCCTTCGGCGATCTGGTGGTAGAAGTCGCTCTGCTCCTTGAAGCCCATCTTGCGGATGAGGTGGGCGACGGTGGCCTCGTCGTAGTCGAGCTTCTTGTTCTTGAGGCGGCGCTCCAGCAGCTCCTTGGCGTAGAGGCCCTGCTTCTGGCGTGTCTCCTTGAGCGAGAGGCGCAACTTGGCGCGGGCACGGGAGGTGACGAGGATGCGCAGCCACTCCGGCTTCGGAGTCTGGTTGCTGGCCGTCAGGATCTCGACCGTGTCGCCACTGTGGAGGGGCGTGCGGAAGGAGACATTCTTGCCGTTGACCTTGCCGCCGACGCAGGTGTCGCCGACGCGCGAGTGGATATGGTAGGCGAAGTCGAGCACGGTGGCTCCCTTGGGAAACTTCAGCAGATCGCCCTTCGGGGTGAAGGCATAGACCTCGTCCTCGTAGAGGTCGAGCTTGAACTGGTCCATCACCTCCAGGTTGTCGCCTGCCTCCAGGGCGGTGCGGATCGAGGCGAGCCACTCCTCCATGCCGCCGCCGTCGGCCTTCACGCCTTTGTAGCGCCAGTGGGCGGCGAGACCGTGCTCGGCCACCTCGTCCATGCGCTCGGTGCGGATCTGCACCTCCACCCACTTCTGCTCAGGACCGAGCACGGTGATGTGGAGACACTCGTAGCCATTGGACTTCGGCACGCTGATCCAGTCGCGCAGGCGCTTCGGGTTGGGCTGGTACATGTCGGTGACGATGGAGTAGGCCTGCCAACACTGCATCTTCTCCTTCTCCAGCGGGGAGTCGAGGATGATGCGGATGGCAAAGAGGTCGTAGATGCCATCGACGCCACACTTCTGCTTCTTCATCTTCTGCCAAATGGAGTGGATCGACTTGGTGCGGCCCTTGATATGAAATTTGAGTCCGGCCTCGGTGAGGTGCTTGCTCACCGGACCGATGAAGCGCTCGATGTAGGCGTCGCGGGAGCGCTTCGTGGCGTTGAGTTTCTCCTTGATCAGATAGTAGGCGTCGTGCTCGAGATACTTCAGCGAGAGGTCCTCCAGCTCGCTCTTGAGCTGGTAGAGGCCCAGTTTGTGGGCTAAGGGGGCGTAGAGGTAACTGGCCTCCTCGGCCACCTCGTGCTGTGCCTCCTTGTTGGGCGTGTCGCGTATCTGGCGCATCAGGCAGACGCGGTCGGCGATCATGATGAGCACCACGCGCATGTCCTCGGCGAAGGAGAGGAGCAGGTTGCGGAAGTTCTCGCTCTCCACGATGGGAGTCTTGCTGTAGAGCTCCTGGACGCGGACGAGGCCCTGGAGGATCGTCGCCACGCCCTCGCCGAAGTCCTTGCGCGCCAGCGTCGTGTCATAGTGGCCGCGAAGCACGCTTTCGTAGAGCATGATGGCCAGCAGACTGTCACGGCGCAGGCCGATGTCGCCGACGGCCACCTTCGCCGTCATCAAAGCCTTGAGGACGGGATTGAGGCCGAAGCGGTCGCGCTCGATGTGGCGAGCCTCGATCTCAGAATGGATATGGGTGCGCAGACGCTCCACGTCAGTACCGCTCAGGGTGTCGTTGAGCATCTCGTGAATCTCCTTAGTAAGTGCCTCGCAGGCGTGCTTTTCTTCCTCGGTGAAAACGAATTTTTCTTCCATTGGCTGACGTTGCTTTGATGAATGATGCTACAAAGTTACGAAATTTCATCTGAATATTTCCCGATTTAAGAAAAAGTAAGTATATTTGTGCATTGGTTAGAGGACAACAAATAGACCACCTTATTTATAATATTAATATCGCAAAAGGATATGCTGACACAACAAGACTTGCAACAGATTGCTGCCAAGGGCATTGCCGAAGAGCAACTGCAGAAGCAGATGGATGATTTCAAGCGCGGATTCCCCTTTCTGAGGCTCGACTCCGCAGCCACCGTGGGTCATGGCATCCTGGCACCGACGGACGCCGAGCGCGAGGAGTACATCCGCCAGTGGGACGCCTACAAGGCCGGGAAGCACCGGGTGACGAAGTTTGTACCCGCCTCGGGCGCAGCCAGCCGCATGTTCAAGAATTTGTTCGCCTTCCTCGACGCCGACTACGACGCCCCGCAGACGAGTTTCGAACACGAGTTTTTCGACCACATCCACCAGTTTGCCTTCTTCTCCGAGCTCGACGCTGCCTGCCTGAAGAATGAGGGCAAGGGAATCGACGACCTGCTGGCCGCGGGAGGACACAAGGCCGTCGTGGCCAACCTGCTGGAGGAGCGCGGCCTCAACTACGGCCAACTGCCGAAGGGCTTGCTCCGCTTCCACCGCTATGAGGACGGGGCGCGCACGGCTATGGAGGAGCACCTCGTGGAGGGCGCACGCTACGCCAGCACCAACGGCGAGGCCCACATCCACTTCACCGTCTCGCACGAGCACCTGCCTTTGTTCAAGGCGGAGGTGGAGAAGCGGGTAGGGAAGTATGCGGAGAAGTACCAGGTGCGCTACGACATCTCCTTCTCGGAGCAGAAACCGAGCACGGACACCGTGGCGGCCAATCCCGACAACTCGCTCTTCCGCAACGAAGACGGGTCGCTTTTGTTCAGACCGGGTGGACACGGCGCGCTCATCGAGAACCTCAACGACCTGGAGGCCGACGTGGTCTTCATCAAGAACATCGACAACGTGGTGCCCGACCGGTTGAAGGAGGACACCGTCACCTACAAGGCGCTGCTGGGTGGCGTCCTCGTGACGCTGCAGGAGCGCGTCTTCGACTATCTTAGATTGCTCGACGAGGCAACGCCGACGAAGGAGAAACTGGCCGAGATGGAAGACTTCCTGGAGCACACGCTCTGGTGTTTGCCGCCGAAGGAGAAGGCGGGATGGAGCGACCAGAAGCGTGCCGACTACCTGCACCGCAAGTTGCACCGACCGATCCGCGTCTGTGGTATGGTGAAGAATGTGGGTGAGCCCGGCGGAGGCCCGTTCCTCGCCTACAACCAGGACGGCACGGTGAGCCTGCAGATCCTGGAGTCGAGCCAAATCGACAAGGCCAACGAGGCCTACCAGCGGATGTTCTCCGAGGGTACGCATTTCAATCCCGTGGACCTCGTCTGTGGCGTCATCGATTACAAGGGCGTGGCGTTCGACCTCCCGAAGTTTGTGGATCCCTCCACGGGCTTCATCAGCACGAAGAGCAAGAACGGACGCGAACTAAAGGCCCTGGAGCTCCCGGGACTGTGGAATGGCGCGATGAGCGACTGGAACACGGTCTTCGTCGAAGTGCCGCTCTCTACGTTCAATCCCGTCAAGACGGTCAACGACCTGCTCCGCGAGCAGCATCAGTAGGCCAAGGCCTGGCCAGCCCAACCATATTCATGGGAGGACGGTCTGCCTACGACAACGGTAGGCAGAGGGCCTGGCCAAGACGCTCGATAGATCTACCTAATATAGGTATAAATACAAGCACAAGTATAAGCACGAATATAAGTACAAGAAAAAGTACGAGTACGAGAAAAGCCGCTGAATGGTCAGCGGCTTTTCTCGTTATAATGCAATTTACTTGCGATGGTTCGTTTTCTTGATTATCCGAAGTTATCGTACATGATGCTCTCCGGCTCCACACCGAGACTGTCGAGATAGTCGGTGACGGTCTTGATGAGCATGGGAGGACCGCAGAGGTAGTACTCGCAATCCTCGGGAGCGTCGTGGTCCTTCAGATAGGTGTCGCGGATGCAGTTGACGGCGAAGCCCGTGTAGTACTTCACCCCCAGCTCGTCGGCCTTCGGATCCTGACGGTCGAGGGAGAGGTGCATGTGGAAGTTGGGGAACTCCTTCTCCAGCTCCCAGAAGTCCTCCAGGAAGAAGGCCTCGGTCAGCGAGCGTGCGCCATAGAAGAAGTGCATCTCGCGATCGGTGCAGTGGAGCGTCTTCGTCATGTGCATGATCTGGGCGCGGAGCGGAGCCATACCAGCACCACCACCAATCCAGATCATCTCGCGCTTAGACTCGAAGTTGGGATGGAAGTCGCCGTAGGGACCCGACATCATCACCTTGTCGCCAGGCTTCAAGGAGAAGATGTAGCTGGAACCGATACCGGTCGGCACATCCTGGAATCCTACCTCGGGACGCGGCTTGAACGGCGTCGTGGCGATACGCACCGTCAGGGTGATGATGTCGCCCTCGGCGGGGTAGTTGGCCATGGAGTAGGCGCGGATCGTGGGCTCGGGGTTGTGAGCCTTCAGCGAGAAGATGTTGAAGTTCTTCCATGCTGCGATATAGTCCTCGCCGATGTCGTTCTTGTCGAAATCCTTGTCGTAGTCGATGCAGTCGTAGGCAGGAATCTTGATCTGGGCGTAGGAACCCGGCACGAAGTCCATGTGCTCGCCCGGGGGCAGAGCCACCTTGAACTCCTTGATGAAGGAGGAGACGTTCTTGTTGGAAAGCACGGTGCACTCCCACTCCTTGACGCCCATCACAGACTCGGGGACCTTGACACTCATGTCGCCCTTGACCTTGCACTGGCAACCCAGGCGCCAGTTCTCCTTGATCTGCTTGCGCGTGAAGTGGGGACGCTCGGAGTCGAGGATCTCGCCACCACCGCTGAGCACCTGCAGCTTGCACTGTCCGCAGCTGGCCTTTCCGCCACAAGCGGAGGGCAGATAGATGCCGTTCTCGTTGAGCGTGGCCATGATGCTCGATCCCTGATCGACGTTCAGCTGCTTGTCGCCATTGATCGTGATGGTCACTTTTCCGCTCGGGCTAAGAAACTTCTTGGCCAAGAGCAGGATGACAACCAACAGGAGTATTACCGCAAGGAACACTCCTACACTGCTGATAATGAAATTGATATCCATACGGTAATATTAAATTTTAAGTCCTGAGAAGCACATCATGGCCAATGCCATGAGGCCGACGGTGATAAATGTGATGCCGAGACCCTGCAGGGGTTTGGGCACGTCGCAGTACTCCATCTTCTCGCGGATAGCACCCATCGAGGCGATGGCGAGCATCCAGCCCAGTCCTGAGCCGAAGGCGAAGGAAATGGCGTCCCAGACGTTGCCGATGTACTGTGAGGAGGCGGGGTCGAGACCGATGCGCTGCTGCATGAAGAGCGAACCACCCATGATGGCGCAGTTCACGGCGATCAGCGGCAGGAAGATACCCAGCGCGCCATAGAGCGACGGGGAATACTTCTCGACGGCCATCTCCACGATCTGGACGATACCTGCGATGACGGCGATGAAGAGAATGAAACTCAGGAAGCCCAGGCCCAGCGGGTCGAGCACCTTCGTCTGAAGGAGATAGTTGACGGGCAGCGTGACCACCAGCACGAAGGTGACGGCGGCACCGAGACCCACCGAGGTCTTCACGTTCTTGGAAACGGCAAGGAACGAGCACATGCCGAGGAAGAAGGCGAATACCATGTTGTCCACGAAGATGGACCGGAAAAATAGACTGATTATATGTTCCATAACTTATATCTCCTCCTTAATTGTTCTCCTTGTAGAAATAGGCACGGTGTACCCAGATGACACATCCCACGAGGATGAGGGCCGTAGCCGACATAGTCATCATACCATTGTTCATGTAGCCAGCCTGATAGACGCTCTCGGGGATGAGCTGGAAGCCCAGCAGCGATCCGCGGCCGAAGAACTCGCGCACGCCACCGACGATGACGAGGATGAGCGCGTAGCCCAGTCCGTTGCCGACGCCGTCGAGGAACGAGGGCCAAGGCTTGTTGGTCATGGCAAAGGCCTCCAGACGACCCATGAGGATACAGTTGGTGATGATCAGACCGACATAGACGGAGAGCTGCACGCTCACGTCGTAGGCGAAGGCCTTGAGCACCTGGTTGACCACAGTCACCAGCGCGGCAACGACCACCAGCTGCACGATGATACGGATGCGGTTGGGGATGGTGTTGCGGATGATGGAGATGATCGTATTGGAAAATGCCGTGATGATTGTTACGGCAAGGCCCATGACGATAGCCGGCTTCAGCTGCGAAGTGACGGCCAAGGCGGAGCAAATACCCAGCACCTGAACCAAGACAGGGTTGTCAAGGTTGAAGGGATTGGTCAGAGCCTCTTTGTTTTGTTTACTGAATAAAGCCATCTTTTCTTACTTAGCATTAAAGAATTTAACATAGGGCTGCAGGCCGCCTTTCTCGGCTTTGAGCATGTCGGCCACACCGTTGGAAGTGATGGTGGCACCCGTCACGCAGTCCACCTGCGTCTTGGGGTCGGTGACCTTCTTCTCCACGGAGAGAGCGACGTGGTCGCGGTCGCCGTTGGCGAAGAGCTCCTTGCCCTTGAACAGGTCCTGCCACTTCTTGCTGTCCTTGATTTCGGCACCCAAGCCGGCAGTCTCGCCCTCATGGTTGAAGTAGGCGCCAAAGACGGTCGTCTTGTCGCCATTGACGGCGATGAAACCGCTGATGGGGCCCCAGAGGCCGTTGCCATAGACGGGGATGACATACTTCGTCTCGCCATCCACCTTGCAGCGGAAGACGACGAGCTTGCCGTCCTTGGCCTCGGCGGAGTTGAGGTGCTGGAAGCCAGCCTCCGTGCCGCCCTGCTTGCCAGCCTCGACCACGTTGCCGTTGGCGTCGATCATGTCGTCGGCCTCGACGAGGTTCTGCCAAAGCTTGGCAGCCTCCTCATTGGTCATGTCGCGGTCCTGGTTGAGCGCATAGAGGATCTGCTTCTGTGTGTCGAGCATCACGTTGGCATCCTGCTGCGGCTTCAAAGCCTGATAGACGGATGCGAGCATCAATGCCACGACCACAACGAGGACGACCGAATAGATGATGGTGTATGAATTGGTGTTTGTTTTCATCTTTCTTTCCTCCTTACTTATTGGTTAGCATTCTTTTGCGCCCCACGCTTGCTGCGGCGGCTGATGTTGCGGTCCACCACGCAGTAGTCGATCAGCGGAGCAAACATGTTGCCGAAGAGGATGGCGAGCATCATGCCCTCGGGGTAGCCGGGGTTCATCACGCGCACCACAACGGCCATGATGCCGATGAGCGCACCATAGACCCACTTAGCACTCTCGGTACGGGCCGAGGTGACAGGATCAGTGGCCATGAAGACGGCACCGAAGCAGAAACCGCCGAGCACGATGTGCTCATACCAGGGGATGCTGCTCATGCCCAGCTGCTCGAAGACCACGGCCATCAGACCGCCGCCGAGGAACACGCTCAGCATGGTCTTCCAGGAGGCAATGCCCGTCCACAGCAGGATCACGGCGCCAATGGCGATGGCGATGACGGAGGTCTCGCCCATGGATCCCGGGATGAGACCGATAATCATGTCGTTGAAGCTGGCGGAGACGTCGGCGTGCTGAGCGATCTCACCCAGCGGAGTGGCCATCGTGTAGCCGTCGGGGGCCTTGAAACCCATACCCAAGATCGGCTCCGTGGCCACCCAGATGGTGTCGCCAGTCATGCTGCTGGGGTAGGAGAAGAAAAGGAACGCACGCGCGAGGAGCGCGGGGTTGAAGACGTTCATACCCGTACCACCGAAGATCTCCTTGCCGATGACGACGGCGAAGGCAACGGCCAGGGCCAGGATCCACAACGGCGTGGAGACGGGGATGATCAGCGGAATCAGGATACCGGAGACGAGGTAGCCCTCCTGGATCTCCTCGCCCTTGTACTGGGCCCAGGCAAACTCGATGCCGAGACCGACAATATAGCTGACGAGAATCTTGGGCAGCATGGCAGCGAAGCCATAGAGGAACATACCCATGAACGTAGCCTCGGCCAGCTTGCTTGCGGCCACGGCGTTCTGGTATCCGATGTTGTACATTCCGAAGAGCATGGCGGGCAACAATGCGATGACCACAAAGCTCATGATGCGCTTCGAGTCGATAGCGTCGTGGATGGAGACACCGCTCTTGGATGTCGTGTGCGGCACATAAAGGAATGTGTCGAAACCATCATAGACACTACGGAAAGCGTGGAGCTTGCCGCCCTCCTCAAAGTTCGGACGTATCTTGTCGAGATAATTTCTAAGACTCATATCTGTAACTTTCTTGTTTAAGCATTTTCTTTACGGAGGATATCAAGACCCTGACGCACAATCTGTTGCAGAGGCAGCTTCGAGCTATCCACAAACTCGGCCAGCGCGAAGTCCTCCGGGCTCACCTCGTAGATGCCCAACTGCTCCTGCTTGTCGATGTTGCCCGTGATGATAGCCTTGACAAGGTACTCACCATAGATGTCCATCGGCAGCACGCGGTCGTACTCACCACTCATGATCATGCGGCGCTCGCCACCCTTGATGCGCGCGTCGAGCGTGTACTCCTTCTTGCCCTGCAACCACGAGAAGTAGCTGCGAGAGGTGGAGAACGTGTTGGCACGCGGCATGATCCAACCGGCCAGCTCATCGACGTCGTCGCCCTCGGGGATGGCACAGACCTCGGAGGTGTGTGCGCCCAATACGCTCTCGTCGTTGGCGATGCGGCCCGTGAGCGGGTTGCCGTTGAGCAGACGCACATGGCGGTCGCTCTTCACGTTGCCGGCAATGATCTCCTTCAGCGGCGTGCCGACCAAAGCCTCGACATAGGCGGGAGACTTGATCTCGCTGCCTGCCACGGCTACCATGCGGCGCAAATCGACTTTGCCCGTGTTGAACAGGCGACCGAAGAAGAGCACGGCCGTGGGATCGACCGTCCAAACCGTCTCGCCCTTGTTGACCGGGTCGAGGTGGTTCACCTGCACACCGACGTTGCCGGCAGGACAGGGACCGTCGAAGACCGTCACCTCAGCGTTCTTCGCACCAAACAGCGCCTGGGAGGTCTGCTGAGCGCCCACGCCAAGATGCACGCGCGCGATGCGCGACAAAGCCGTGATACCAGCCTGGAAGTCCTTCTCCTGGCCCTTCAGCTCCAGCTCGAAGTCGCCCTGCAGCGGCTTGTCGCGGAGGGCGGAGACAAAGATGGCCTTCGGCATCGTGTCGGGAGTGGTGGAGACGGCATAGGGAAGCTGGTCGATGTAGCCGAAGAGACCAGCCTCAAGCAAGGCCTTGACAACGGCAGCTCCATCGAGCTTCGAGGGATCCTTCACACCAAATTCGGCATACTCCTGCTGGGCGTCGGCCTTCACCGTGACGCGGAGCACCTTGCGGCGATCACCACGCACAACAGCCGTCACAGTTCCGCTGACTGGGGACGCAAAGCCCACCTCAGGGAAACGCTTGTTGACAAACAATGCGTCGCCCGCACGGACATGGTCGCCCTCCTTGACGGCCACCTTCGGCGTCACACCAACGAAATCGTCGGGCACGAGCGAGTACTCTGCCGACGGCTTCAAGCGGGTAACGGTCTCTGCGGCACGTCCTTTCAGACGGATGTCCAAGCCCTTACGTAGCTTAATTGTTTCTGACATAGTTGAATCTAGATTGTTATGTAATTTCTTTTGTTCAAACCTCGTTTTGTAATTTTCGTGCAAAATTAACTATTTTCAGCCGATTACGGAAAGTTTTTGCGGAAAACTTTCAAGCGATTTGGGTTTTGTGTGGCAGATGGAGGAAAAAGGACGGGATAAAGGCACAATATTTTGCACGGAACGCCGTTCTGATAGGTATGAAAATGACGAGTTTGCGGCTCATGCTCTTAGCCGCCCCCTTGGCCGTCCTATCCCTGGCGGCCTGTAGCGACGACGATTCCTTCTCGGCGTCGCCCGACCACCGGCTGGCCTTCTCTGCCGACACGGTAAGTCTCGACACGACCTTCTCCCGCGTGCCCACCACGACCCGCACCTTCTGGGTCTATAACCGATCGGGCGACGGCCTGCGATGCACCAGCGTCCGCCTGCGCAAGGGCAATCAGACGGGCTTCCGCGTCAATGTCGACGGAATGTACCTCGGACAGGCCAGCGGCTATCAGGTCGGCGGCGTGGAACTGCGCAAGGACGACTCGCTGCGCGTCTTCGTAGAGCTGACCTCTGCCGACACCCATTCCGAGGTGCCGGAACTGCTGGAGGACGACCTGGTCTTCACCCTGGAGAGTGGGGTAGAACAGAAGGTCAACCTACGGGCTTGGTCCTGGGACGCCACCCTACTGGATGGTTTAAAGATAAGTCGTGACACGCTGATACAGAGCACAAAACCCATAGTGGTTAAAGGAAACATAGAGGTGGATAGCGCCGCCACGCTCACCATCGGAGCGGGCACGACACTCTACTTCTCCAACCATGCTGGCATCGACGTCTATGGCACGCTGCGCGCCGAGGGAACGCCCGAGGCCAACGTCACGCTGCGCGGCGACCGTATCGACCGCATGTTCGACTACCTGCCCTACGATCGCGTCTCGGGACAGTGGCAGGGCATACGGCTCCACGCCTCTTCTTTCGACAACGAGATCCAATATACCGACCTCCACTCGGCCTACAACGGCATCGTCTGCGACTCCTCCGCGGCCGACCGCACCAAACTCCGCCTCTATAACAGTACGGTGCACAACTGCCAGGGCTATGGCCTCTATGCCGTGGGGTGTCAGCTCGACCTCTACAACACGCAGGTCACCAATGCTTCCATCGACTGCGTCTCCATCACGGGAGGCAGCGTGGTGATGCGCCATTGCACCCTGGCGCAGTTCTTCCCCTTCGATCTTGGAAAGCCCGTGGGCGTGGCGCTCCGCTTCGGCGACCGCTACGAGGGCGACGTGACGATACCGCTGACGCGATTTGACATCTTCAATACCATCGTCACGGGCTACTCCGACGACGAGATTATGGGCAATTTCTCCGACGTGGAGACGGCGACCTACTTGTTCGACCACTGTCTGCTGCGCACCGGAGAACCCGAGACGATCGACGAGGCCCACTACAAGGGGGTGATCTGGGAGAACGTCAAGGACACAACGGCCTTCGGACGAAAGAACTTCGTCAAGATCGACTATGACAAGCAGTACTTCGACTTCCACCTCGACAGCGTCTCCCACGCCATCGACTCGGCGGCAGTATCGCCAGAGGGATGGGGACGCACCGACCGCGACGGACTGCCCCGCGACGAGCGGCCCGACATCGGATGCTTCGAATATCGGAAGCCTGCAGAGCAATAGGAGCAGTCTCCCGTGCTGCTGGTGCGGGAGACTTCCAGCGCTGTTTGACGCGGGAAGTTCAGCCGTTTTCAGGCTTTAAACTGAAAATTCCGTCCTTTTTCTTTGTCAATTGGAAAAATCGTAGTATCTTTGCACCCGCTTTGAAGCTGAAAGCATTCGGGGTGTAGCGCAGCCCGGTAGCGCTCCTGGTTTGGGACCAGGTGGTCGCAGGTTCGAATCCTGTCGCCCCGACCGAAGAGAGAGTCAGATTAACCCGTTTAATCTGGCTTTTTTTCTTATTCAGAACCCAAGGCGCTCCCTGCTACAGTCTTTTGTATATATAAGCCTATACTATTCAATGAAGAAAAAGCCTGTTGTTTTTTCAACAAGGCAAACAACAACCAAGGCGATTGTTTTAAAAGACAAGGCAATTGTTTTAAAGACAAGGCGAATATTTCACAAGATATATACTTTTACTTTAAAAACAAGATGAATATGAAAAGATGGTTGCTTGCGATGGCCCTCGTGGTCTCGGTATTGTCGGTGTGGGGGCAAGGCTGCTGCGCCGACACGGTCACGTTTGCCGGAAGAATAGAGAATACTGAGTATCAGGTGTGGATCGAGATGGACTTCTACCACAACGACGTCGTCACGCCCGGACAAGAGATCTTCGGCCAGGTGCCGGGCTACTTCGGGGCGAAGCGCGACACGCGCAAGTGGATCTTCGTCGATGCGGAGGTCAAGGGCAAGCAGGCCCGCCTCGTCATCACCAACGACTATGGCAGCGAGGACCTGGAGGCCCGACTGACGCTGGAACGCGACGGCACCTATACGCTGGAGCGCCTGAAAGGGAGCACGATGAAGATCGTCGTGGGAGGCAAATGGGTGAACATCCCCAAGAAACTGACATTCAAGCGCCCTGTCGCCACCAAGCCCGCAGCATAGGCAAAGAAGAGGTTGGCAGAGTAGGAACAACCGTAGGCAAAGGAGCGAATGGCGGAGTAGGAACAGCCGTAGGCAAGGAGTAGGTTGACAGAGTAGGAGCAGTCGTAGACGAAGGAGCGGGCGTTATTCCTTTCCCAGTTCTATGACCGTCATCTCGGGCCATGCGCCCAGCCTGAAGGGGAACGACCCGCCCAGTCCGAGCGACACGTAGAGCCACTGCGTTCCCTTGTGGTAAAGGCCTCCCCACTCCTTGAAGGCAAAGCGGGCTAGGCTCAACGGACCGATTCGTACCTGCGCGCCATGGGTGTGGCCGGCGAGGGTCAGCGCAATGTCTTTCCTTCCTACCACCTCGGCGCGCCAATGGTTGGGGTCGTGGGAGAGGAGGATCGTAAACGTGTCCGGCTCCAGTCCCCGAACCGCCTTTTCGAGGTCTCCCCGGACGGGGAATGGAGGTCTGCCGATATTCTCCACGCCCGCTATGGCAATACGATCGTTGCCGCGCTGGAGGATTCGGTGCTCGTCGAGGAGCAGCGTCCATCCGACGTTGCGGACGACTTGTCCCAGCTGGTGGAAGTTGCGGTCGTGGTATCCCGTCCGTCGCTTCGGCCCATACTTGCAATAGTCGTGATTGCCCAGGATGGCGAAGACGCCGTCGGGAGCCTGGAGCATGGCCAGGTCGTGGCGATAGGGAACGGCCTCGCGCGCCACCTTGTTGACCAAGTCGCCCGTGAAGACCACCAGGTCGGCCTCCTGCTGGTTGGCCGTCTCGATGACGCGGCGCACAAAGGGGTTGTGGCGACCGAACGTACCGAGATGGAAGTCGGAGAGGTGGAGAAGGCGATAACCGTCGAAGGCGGCGGGAAGAGTAGGGAAGCAGATCCGCACCTGCCTCACCTTCAGTCGGCGCCAGCCCAGCGTCAGTCCGTAGATGGCCAAGAGCTCGGCCGTGACGGCGGCGAGAAGACCCGCCCAGGGTGTGATAATCTGGAAGAGAAGGAAGCAGATCTTGGGCACGACGAAGCAGAGGATGCAGCCGTTGAGCGTGCGCGCGGCAAGACTGTGGCGAAACTCAAACACCAGGGCCAGCCAGGCTGCGGTCAGCAGGGTGGTGGGGAGAAACCACAGAATGCTCACGAGCAAAGGCACCTCTCTGAGGTAGAGGCTCCATATCGATACGTCGGGGAGCAAGGCGGTGAGGAGTATGACGATCAGAAACCGTTTCATATTGTCTTTTCCTTTCTTGTTTATAGAGGTTGTCTTCGCTATTCGTTTTGAGGATGTAAAATTACAAAAAATATTTCAATCTACGGCATAAAACCGAAATTATTTCGACCTGTACGGTTGAAACGGGCTGAAAGCCCAACAGACCATAGCCCAGGGCATCGCCCTGGGTATAATAGCAATCAACAAGACGCCCTGCAAGGGCAAAAGAATTGTTTATAGCCTGCTTCTTTAAAGCTTTTGCCCTTTCAGGTAGGGTGTTCAAAATCCGTTTAAAATCCGACGCATTTTTTCCC
>ERZ1026901.661-NODE-661-length-25408-cov-7.151737_pt1 | contig 25408 bp, 21 predicted proteins | sample MGYA00380179_ERZ1026901 | MGnify/ENA primary metagenome ERZ1026901 (study PRJEB33269, sample SAMEA4719815) | human gut metagenome | biome: human-associated habitat; feature: organic feature; material: feces | place: Cameroon | collected 2013-10 ... | reverse complement strand
GTAGAGCACGCGGCTGTTAACCGCGCTGTCGTAGGTTCGAGTCCTACTCGGGGAGTTTTTATTTTGCCAGTTTCAATATTGAGCTGCTGGTACAAATAATGAGAACGCGGCCCCATGGTCAAGCGGTTAAGACATCGCCCTTTCACGGCGGTAACAGGGGTCCGAATCCCCTTGGGGTCATTGATGTGCCGATGTGGCTCAATTGGCAGAGCAGCTGATTTGTAATCAGCAGGTTATCGGTTCGAGTCCGATCATCGGCTTTCAGTCCTAAACTTATGGACCTTTAGCTCAGTTGGTTAGAGCAACCGGCTCATAACCGGTCGGTCCCGGGTTCAAGTCCCTGAAGGTCCACTCTACCTGGTAAAAGGTTCATACTACTGATAAAAATATTTTGGCCCGGTGGCTCAGCTGGTTAGAGCGCCGCCCTGTCACGGCGGAGGTCGTGGGTTCGAATCCCATCCGGGTCGCGCATACATGGTTTTGTATGTATTTATTTTTAAATATGGGATCTTAGCTCAGCTGGGAGAGCATCTGCCTTACAAGCAGAGGGTCATAGGTTCGAGCCCTATAGGTCCCACTCGATGGGAAACCATCATCGACATATTTATATGTCTGCCGGTGTGGCGGAATAGGCAGACGCAAGGGACTTAAAATCCCTCGGGGGCAACCCCGTACCGGTTCAAGTCCGGTCACCGGCATTGAAAGAAGCTTGTATTTACAGGCTTCTTTTTTGCTTTATAGGATAAAGTAAATGGATGGAATCTATTGGATATTTTATGATAAGCTGTGATACAGACAGATCGAGTTAATAATAAGAAAGATATGAGGTCGTGCTTTACGAGCACGGCCTTTTTACAAAATGTTTGCAGGTCACTTGTTTCTCTGGTGAAAGTGTGATATTTTTTTAAATGTGAGTTAGTTTACACTAACAATGTAATTGCCCCAGCCACCCACACATGATATTTTGGGATAAATACTTCGCATGAGTACATATTGTCCGTGATATAATGGCCCGACTGCAGCTTCCATAAATTGCTGTTTATTTTTGAAAGAAAGGGGAAGAAAAATGAAACACTTAGTTAAACTGGCCTGGATCATACCGGGTTTTCTGTGTCTGGGACTTGGTACAATCGGGATCGCGCTTCCGATCCTGCCGACGGTCCCGTTTTATATGGCAGCGCTTTTCTGCTTTGCGAAAGGCTCTGAGAGGCTGCAGAACTGGTTTACAGGGACTGCTCTGTATCAGAAACACCTGGAGAGCTTTGTGCAGAACCGTACCATGACGATGAGGACGAAATGCAGGATCATCAGTATGGTGACGATCGTTATGGCAATCGGTTTTCTCTGCATGAAAAATGTTCCGGTCGGAAGAATCTGCATTGCAGTGGTGTGGGTCTGCCATCTCTTATATTTTTTCTTGAAAGTGCGGACGGAAAGACCAGAGGATAAGGCAGCGGAAGGTTGAACAGAAGATGGATAAAGTGGAAAAGAAACGGAGAAAAGAGCAGTATGTTGTGGAGGAGATGATCCGGTTATACTGTCGGAAAAATCATTGCAGTGAGGAAGAGGGATCGGGGAAGATGTGTCCGGAATGTCAGCAGCTTGCAGATTATGCGAGACTTCGGAGTGAAAAGTGTCCGTTTATGAAGGAGAAGACATTCTGTGCAAACTGCAGGGTACATTGCTATAAGCCGGAGAGGAGAGAGAAGATCCGGCAGGTGATGCGCTTTTCGGGACCAAGAATGCTGCTGTATCACCCAATTCTTGCAATATGGCATCTGGTGTGCAGCATAAGGGAAAAGACGAGCTGACAGCCGCCAAGGTCTCGTGCAAGCGCGGACTTTGGCTCGTTGTTCGCGTAAATCATAAAAACCGTGCTTTAGAGGCACGGCTTTTTTTATGATTTACGGATAAAGATATTGATGGGCGGCATGAAATATGATATTTTTATAGCGGTTAGTCAAGACTAACGAAAAAGAAAAGAGTGCATATCCATGGATAATATGAAAAGCTGCTGGGCCAGTGTGAATGTCTACGACAAAGAAGAAACTGTGCCGAAAAGACTTGCAAAAGAGAATGAAAATATATTACATGACGGGACGATCATTGAAGGAGTAGCGAGACAGTTCTGCCTGACACCGGGAAAAGAATTATATGAGAAAGTTCTGTGGTACAGGCAGGGAGAAGAGTGGAGCCGCGCGGAACAAACGGGAAAAATGTGGAAGATCCCGGAGAATGCAGTGCGCAGCCACACGATATGCCGGATGTCATTTTGCTCGGCAAAGGTACCGGTCGCTTTTACGGATGCAGAGACTGTACCTGATGACACGCAGGAACGGATTCTGGTATTCCATTTCATGAAAGAGAGGAAGGAGCGGCCGGATGCAGAAGATTAGAGATCATCTGTCCCTCGCCCAGATCACTTACCTGGAAATGATCGAAAAATTGCAGTGGGAAGGAAAAAAGTGCAGTGTGACAAGGATCGCCTCATTAAGCGGAGTCACACATGCACCGGTGTCCAGGTTCATGAAACTCTGCCAGGAACAGAAGCTGACGGATGAGAAGAACCAACTGACAGACAAGGGAAAGATCCTTTTGAGGGAACAGAAAAGAGTTCTCGAAGAGACACGAAAAATGGTACAGGATCTGGGATTTTCCGGAGAAACAGAGGAAAAAGCCGTCCGCAATCTGATGGAAGATATGGAGCCTGTCCTTCTGAAACGGCTTCTGGAGAGGGAAAGAAAGAGAAAAGAGCTGGTATTGCTCTGTGAATGCGGAAACGATCCGGGGAGGATCCAGACAAGAGCAGTAGAGGAACTGATCAGTTATGGAAGTCATGCCGTGGAGTTCCGGCTGATGCGGTCGAGAGGTGAAGGACTCTCGATGGCGGATAAAGGCTTTGAACATCCGGCATATATCAGGAAAGATGACGATGGCGTGCGCCTCGAACTGAGAAGAAAAAAGATGATCGGGCGGTCTGGAAAAGACGGACATATGATGACAGGTCAGCTGGACACACTCAAGTATGAAAAGCTGGGGCAGATGCATGAGGCCGGAATCCAGGAAGATACACTGATCATTCCGTTGGAAGCATTTCGGTTCGTGCGTGAGTTTGAAAAAGAATTTACAGGAACTCTGTATGTGACACTCACCTGCACGGTGGGAGAAGAACATATGCCGGAAAACACGGCGCGCCTGCTTTTGTGGCTGTAACGGATCGAAAAATAACATATGAAGAGTACCCTGGCTTTATGATTGTAAGGCAGAAAGATGATCTTGGTCTCAGAAAGGCACTGAATAAGGAGCTCCTGCTTTTACGGATGGAAAGCAGGCGGAGAGAAGCCTTCAGTGTTGGAAAGACATTATATGAAGTATGTCATTTTTATGGATTTAAGGCGGATGGAGTAAAGATTCAAGGAGAAAACAATGAGAGAGTGGATATCAAAACATAAAAAGATCCTGATCGCGGCTGTGCTGGTGCTGATCCTGGCATCGGCCGGAATTGCAAAGATGAGAACGCCGAAGGGCGAAGTCACAAGCTTTGAGCCGCAGTTTGAAGAGGGGCAGGAACAGGTTGTCAACGAAGGAGGCGTGGATGCCGGGATCAAGATTCCGGGATACTCTACGATCACGATCAATTCCGGGACAAAAGAAGCGGCGATCGACCTGACAAATCCGGAAGAAAACCATGTTTATTTTCAGATCACATTTCTGCTCGGAGAAGAGCAGGAGCAGATCTACCAGTCGAAATTTATCCGCCCGGGTGATCATCTCTACAATATCACTCTGGACCGGGAGCTGGAGCCGGGTACATATGACCTCACGATCCGGTATGACACATTCGCGATGGATGAAGATTACAGTCCGAGAAACGGAGCATCCGTAAATTGTATCCTGGAAGTGAAATAGCAGGAGCGCGAATGAGGCGGGGATCGTCCAACAGAGATAACCGCGAAGTATCGAAAACAGCACTGGAAATCTTTAAGGATTTTACGCCAAGAGAGGCGTTGATCAAATACAACATATCAATATTTACACACAAGGAGGACTTTTTTATGAGAACTTTAAAAAGATTTGCATCTGCGGCGCTTGCACTTACGCTGGCAGCGGGAATGAATATCATGCCGGTATTTGCAGATGAGGCAGCACCTGCAAACGGAAATTATACGGCGACGATCCATTTCCATAACGCTTCCAATCCGGCGAATTACAGTATGTGTGACTCTATCTTCGCACATGATGCGGAAATTTCTCTGACAGATGACCAGGCGGAACTCACATTTTATGTGGCATATCCGATCCCGGCATTCAAGGACCAGGGAGCGGATGGAACGATCAAAGATGTGAAGATGACATATGGAGATATTGAATACACCGGCACATCAGATATAGAGACTAAAGCGGAAAAGACCTTTGATACAAAGGGAGAGCTTTTCGGCATCAATGCAGGCGATGAACTGGCAACGCAGGCTGTGACCGTCGACTTCCCGAAGGAAGCAGTTGCATCTTTCAGCAATGGGATCAAAACATCTGCTTATGTAAATGTGTTTATGAATACAACAGTGGATTTTGTAGTCAAGATCACAGATATGAAAAAAGTTACAGTGCCGACGAATACAAGCAAACAGTCTGCAGAAGTAACTGCAGATGTTGCTGCCGCTGCCCCGAGCTATGATGTTACGATCCCGGAGAGCATTTCGATGGGAACGCTTTCCGCAGATCAGGACAACAAAAAGACATTTACTGTAAATGTAACAGCAGAAAATCTCGGAACAGGAAAAGTTGAAGTGAAGACGGCTGCAAGCGGTGAACTTTTAAGCAACTCCAACAAACTTGCATTTGCAAATAATTTCGGAACACAGAGCACATCCGAGACAAAAGACCTGACAGGAACAATCACAGTAAAGGCAGCAGATGTTAAGAAAGCTGCGGCTGGAAACTACACAGGAACAGCAAACTTTACGATCAACTACTATGCAGGTGAATAATCTGTAAGAACAAAAAAGAACGACACTGGGTTCCCGCCTGCAAAAGGCGGGAATCATTTATAAAATCAAAAGAGAGAGACTTTTATGAGAAAAATCAGATCAGGAGCGCTGCTGCTGGCGGTATGCCTGCTGATGCGGACAGGACTGACAGCCATAGCGGCTGAACAGCCCCGGAAGGAGGCAGCAGAAATGACGGCTCAGACTGCAGATGAAACTGTGGACCGGGCTGCACAGATCACGGCACGGGTAGCCTCAGCGACTCCTTCCTATTATCTTACTTTGCCCGGAACGATCGCACTCGGCGATCTTGATGCCTCGAAAGATTACAGACGTGAGTATCAGATCGGAGTCCGGGTGGAACAGCCGGGTGACCTGAAATTGAAAATAACATCTGACAGAGAGATCATATACAAAAACGCGGATGATCCGTCGAAACAGCTGAAGGGATACAACTCATTCGGCACGCAGTATTTTTCGACGGATGGGGAAGCAGAAGGAACCCTGACGGTATATAAAGAAGACATTTCCAGGATTCCAAAAGGGAGTTATACAGGCAGGATCAGTTTTTATACTTCATTTGTAACGGAAGATGATCAGAAGATAGACGGAAGCAGCGGACAGGATAAGACAGATACCTCCGGAACCGTGAAAGATCATGACGGGAATGAAGAAGCTTCTGCAAAACGGACGGTAACAGCCCATGTCCTGATGGAACAGAACGGGCAGATCAAACCGAGCCGTGAGGAGAGCATGTGCTGGCCGTTCTTCCATGAAAAGGCGGAGCTCAGTCTCAGAGCGGATGGGCAGATCGATGTGACCATGTATCTGATCAATCCGATCCCGGGAGAGAGTTTTAAGAAGTACGGCATTCCGCTGGAACATCTGTATGTGACGGGAAACAGCGCAGATATTGCAGTGGAAAATATGGGTGCGGTTCCGGGAAATCCGGATGCTGCTGTGCAGCTGAAGCCGGATGAAGGTTCTTATGGAATGAAAACTGAGATCGACAGCAGTACAAATGTGAAAAAAACATTTGTGAAAGATAAGAGCGGAGGTGTCTTTGTCCCGGCGGACGGAGAATATCCGAGTGTGCCGGTGCGCTTCACAGTTCCGCTGTCCGCAGTGCGGGAGAGCATCAACGGAACGATCCTTTTAACGGGATACATAAGACCGATGACGGTATGGAAGCAGTTCTTCCTTGTATTTGACGATGCGGCTGATTTTGGAGACCACGCGGCTTCCGATGCGACTGCGGGAAGCTATCAGATCGAGAAGAGTGAGATCCCGTCAGCAGGAGTCAATGGTCTGAAAGATTATGCGAAGAAAATGGGAGACGGCACTTATATCCTCACGATCCGAAATGCAAAGAGCAATACGGATGCGGAGGGAATCTCACGGATCGCGATGCTGGCTGCTGCTGGAGAGAGCGGCGGAAAGATCGCCTACTACGATATCAGCATGGTATGCAGAACCGGCTCGGAGACAAAAGCGGTCACGGATCTTGGCGACAGTGTACTGGAGATCCGCCTGCCGTTGGATGCACAAAAAGGAAAGAAGCTTACGGTTTACCGGAGCCACGGGGAAAACGTGGGACTGATGCAGGAACTCACTGCGAGGAGAACAGCCGGATATGTGGATAACACGTATTATGCTGACTGGACAGGTGGATATCTCTATCTGTACACCTCAAAATTCTCCGTATATGGGATCTGTCAGAGTGCAGCAGGCACCGGCGGAAGCTCCGGCACAGGATCCGGATCTGGTTCCGGCAGTAATTCCGGTTCCGGAAGCTTGTCAGGATCTGAAAGCAAGAACAGTTCCTACACGGCACAGCTCAGCGTTCGGAAGTATGATGATATTAACAGCCTCAGCATGTGTGCGCCGATGTTCTACTCAAAAGCAGACCTGAAGGTCAGTGGGGACAGCACAAAAGTGACGGTCTATGTGATCAATCCGATCCCGAATTATGCGGAGTACGGAACCCCGCTGTCCAACATAAGGATCACAGCGAATGAATCGAACTATTCAGGCAGCATCAACACGAAGAGCAAGGTAAGCCGCTACTTCGATTCCAGTGAGCAGTTCATTTCGGAGAGTGGAAACTATTACGCATCACCGATCACCTTCACGATCCCGACTTCTGCAGTGGAGGATTCTGCGGAAGGAACTGTAAAAATGACTGCCTATGTAAATGCGGTCATGAAGAGCACCCAGGAGTTCTATCTCGTATTCAGCAACTGGGAGAGCGGAGCAACGAAGTCATCGGGAAAAGCGAACACGATCAAGACAACGAGCGGAAGCAGTGAGACGACCGCATCATCCGGAACAACAGGGACAACGGCGTCAGCAGAAACCTCGGCGGGAGCTTCAGAAAGTGCTTTGAACGGAGGCTCAGACCTTGCCGATCTTTCAGCGGGAATCCCGGCGGATGGAACAGCGGGTGTTCCGGAGTATCTGATCCCGGTAACTGCATGGAAAGAAAAAACGAATGATGCCAGCATGATGGCTGATTATCTGTATCCGCAGGCGAAAATGAAGAAATCGGACAATACGACAACGCTTACAGTCTACATTCAGCATACGGTAGCAGGGATCACGGGCGGAGGACCGGCGTGGATCAGTTATAACGGAACAAAAGCGGCAAAACAGGAAAGCTCGGTGAAACTTGGCGGAAATTCCTATGACAGCTTTACCTTTACGCTTAACGGGGACGTTCCTTCCACGATGATGGTTACGATGTACATCAATGCCATGAAGATGGAGGTTAAGGCGAGACTTGTATTTGATCTTACAAAGAAGAGACTCGTCTCTTCTTCCACATCGGGCAGCACACAGGGACTGACATCGGAAAAGTTCGTCTCCGGTCAGAGATCCGGAGGACTGTTAGGGGAAGATATGGAAGAGACGCTCCTGAAGGAAACAGGGACGGAAGAAAAGCCGGAAGAAGGCAAAACGGTGAGAAGAGCCGGAACTGATTCCGGAACGGAAGACGATGCGGAATCCGGTGGAGAGAAAACGTCGCTGATGGGATATGAACTGGTCACAGACGCCGGGATCGTCAGCATCCTGTTCCTTGGACTGACGGTCCTGACAGGAAGTTTTGTGATCGTATGGCGACGCAGAAACAGGAGAGATTGAAATGATGTGGAAGAAAAAATACAGAGGAAAATAGGAATTCTTGCATTTCTGTTTGTCCTTCTTTTGGGGATCACGATCACGGCCAGGGCAGAGGAACTGCCCTGCCGTACAGCAAAGGCGGTGGGGTCCTATAAGGATCCCACGACCGGAGCGATTGAGGATGCCGGCGGTTCGGACAACGAAGCATTGGGTCAGTCCATGGTCTCCAATGTGGTGGACAGCACGGCGCTGATCGAGGAGAAACCGGCGGGCGGATATTATGTATCTCTGAGATTCCATCTAATGGATAACATTTCAGATGTCGCTTTCTCGGTGCAGGCGCCCGGAGAGGACGACTGGAAGCAGACAGAGGCGGAACAGACGGCTTCCCAGGGAGAGCAGGCGGACTTCCGGCTTCCGGTGGAGACGGAGGACAGCGTGATCCGGACGGAATGCTATGTCGGGGCGATGGGAAGAAATGTGATCTTCTATGTCACACTGACGGAGTTTGAGGAAGGCAATCCGGGCGGATTCGCCCGCATGGAAAAGAACATGGATGCGCTGGAAGGCGTGACCGGTCTGACCGTTGGAGGAGAAAATTCTCCGGCAGGAGAAAAGAAGGCAGTCCTAGAGGCATCTGACAATTCCGGGGACGGGAAACCGCAGCAGCTGAATCTGGGCGCCAGCGTGTGGATCATGCTTTTTGTGACGATCTTCTGTGCGGACATGCTTGCGGGAATGGCACTGCTGGGGATCAGGGCCTGGATATCCGGAACAATGAAGGAGAGAAAACTCGTGTACAGCGAGGAAGAGGACGACGAAAACGAGCCGGAATTCCCGGAACTGTCCGGGGAAGACTGGGAGGAGCTGAAGGATGACGGCAAGGAGTAAAAAAGGCTTTTTGTTTCTTCTTGGAATTAGTCTGCTTCTGACATTGAGCGGATGCGTCGATCAGCATCCAAAAGAACAGAACAGCCGGGGAACGGCGGAGGCAGAAGGAGAGCCGAGGATCGCAGCGACGAGTGTTGCAGTCATGCAGATCTGTGAAAAACTGGATCTCGATCTGGTGGGAGTCCCGCATACAGACCTGGCAGAAATTCCGTCCAGATATGAAAAGGCGGCAGAAGTGGGCAGTCCGATGAGTCCGGATCTTGAAATCCTGTCGCAGGTTCATCCGGACTGGGTATTGAGCCCATCCAGTCTGATGAGTGATCTCAGACCAAAGTATGAAGCGGCAGGATTCCGCTATGCGTTTCTGAACCTGAAAAATATCAGGGGAATGTTCCGGTCGATCCGGGAGATGGGGACACTGTTTGACCGGGAGACAGAAGCAAAAAAACTGGTAGAGGATTTTGAGCAGTATTACTCGGAGTTACAGGGGAGGCATCAAAAAGATGAACAGCCGTCCGTCCTGATCCTGATGGGACTTCCGGGTTCCTATGTGGCGGCGACAGAAAACTCCTATGTGGGAAGTCTGGTGGAGCTTGCCGGGGGGATCAATGTGTATGCGGGAACAGAGGATGAATTTTTAAATGTCAATACGGAGGACATGCTGAAAAAAGATCCGGATATCATTTTGCGGACAGCCCATGCGCTGCCGGATCAGGTCATGGAGATGTTCGCCAAGGAATTTGAGACAAACGATATCTGGAAGCATTTCCGGGCGGTTGAGAACGGAAAGGTGTATGATCTTCCGAGCGGACAATTCGGGATGAGTGCCAATTTCCAGTACCGGGAGGCACTTGAGACACTGGAGGAACTGTTATATGAGTAAAATACAGGAACATCGTGGGACCATGCGGTCAGTTGCAGCTTTTTTTGCAGTGACGACAGGGCTCATCCTGCTGTTTTTCTTCTCTGTGAACACGGGAAGTATCCGGCTGACATTTGGCCAGCTGTTTGGCGGGCTCTTCCTGAAATATGATCCGGAGGTGGCATCGGTCTATGACCTCCGGTTTCCACGGATCCTGATTTCCATGATGGCAGGGGCGGGACTTGCATGTGCCGGGGCGCTGTTCCAGGCAGTGTTAAAAAATCCCCTGGCGGATCCGGGAATCCTGGGAATCTCCAATGGAGCCGGTTTTGCGGCGGTGGCGGCGGCCGCGTTTCTTCCGCATTATTACTTTTTCGTCCCGCTGTTCAGCTTCGCAGGAGGGCTCCTGACGTTTGTGCTTGTCTATACGCTGGCATGGAAGGGGAAAGCGTCACCGCTCAGGATCATTCTGATGGGTGTTGCGATGCAGGCACTGTTTTCAGGACTGTCGGGCGGGATCAATTCCATGAGCGGCGGAAATATGTCGGGAGTCGCATCGATCGTGGAGGGAACGATCACGATGAAGACCTGGAATGATGTAAAAGTTCTTGCCGGCTTCATGATCCCGGGGCTTTTGCTCACGCTCTTCGGAGCCAGATGGTGCAATCTGATGGGATTGGAAGATAAGACGATCCGGGGACTTGGAATCCAGGTTGACAGGGTGCGCCTCCTCTTAAGCCTGCTCGCTGTATTTCTTGTGGGAGGATGCACGGCGATCGTGGGAAGCGTGAGCTTTTTGGGACTTCTGGTCCCGCATATCGGGCGGATCTTTGTGGGAAGCGAACACCGCCGTCTGCTTCCGTTTTCCATGCTGCTCGGGGCCTTCCTGTTCCTTCTGGCGGATACACTGGGGCGGACGATCGTGTATCCGTACGAGATAAACGCAGGTGTTGTTTTATCTGTTGTGGGTGGGATCGCGTTCGTGATCCTGCTGAGAAAGGGCGGTGGTATCTATGGAAAATAGCAGTTGTTTTTCGATCCGTGACCTCTCTTTTTCTTATGGAAAGAAACGTGTACTCAGAAATCTGACGCTGGAGATCCCGAAAGGGAAGATCACGACTCTGATGGGATCGAACGGGTGCGGAAAATCCACACTGTTCCAGCTGTTGACAAAAAATCTCCGGCCGGATCAGGGATGCATTGAACTGGAGGGAAGACCGCTCAACTCAGTAAGTCTCGGAGATTTCTCGCGAAAGGTTGCGATCGTTCATCAGAACAATTCAGCTCCCGGCGATCTCACGGTAGAACAGCTGGTGGCATACGGGCGGATTCCCTACACAAAAATGGGAAGACCGGTCTCCAGGGAAAAAGATGAACAGATGGTCGAGCGGGCGATGCGGATCACGGGGATCCTGGCACTTCGGGAAAAACAGATCCAGGAACTGTCCGGCGGACAGAGACAACGGGCCTGGATCGCGATGGCGCTTGCGCAGGGGACAAAAATCCTCCTGTTAGATGAGCCGACGACATATCTGGATGTCCGGTATCAGCTTCAGATCCTTAGACTCGTCAGAATGCTGAACAGGAAGCTTGGGATCACGGTCCTGATGGTCCTGCATGACATCAATCAGGCACTTGCCTACAGCGATGAGATCATTGCACTGTCCGCAAAAGGCACGCGGATCGCCCAGGGAGATCCGAAAGAGGTGATCACGTCAGAGATGCTCATGGATGTGTACGGGATCAGGCTGGAGACACTGGAACATGAAGGAAAAACACTGGTGCTGACAGTATAAATTCAGAAAAGAGAAAGGGAGTCCGGATGATAAAAAAAAGACTGATCGAACTGTTGGCTCATTCAAAAAAATATATCGGATACACGGTCATGTGGCAGTGGCTGGCCCTGCTGTCCCAGATCGCGGCAGTGTTTCAGATCGCAGGGATCATGGAAGGACTTTTATATGGCACCCTGACGGGTCGGGAGCTGGTGCGGGCCGGGATCGTGTTCAGCGCGGTGATCCTGACACGTTTTTTCTGTGAGAAGATGGGAGCCAGAAGCTCCTATCTGGCCTGTGTGGATGTAAAGAGGATCCTGCGCGAAAAGATCTATGATAAAATGCTGCATCTGGGTGCATCATATCAGGAGCTGGTACCGACCTCTGAGGTGGTCCAGGTGTCGACGGAAGGCGTGGAACAGCTGGAAACATATTTTGGAAAATATCTTCCGCAGCTTTTTTACAGCCTGCTCGCCCCGGTCACGCTGTTTGCGGTCCTTTGCAGGATCAGTCTGAGAGCAAGTCTCGTACTGTTGGTCTGTGTACCGCTGATCCCCGTTTCCATCGTGGCTGTTCAGAAATTCGCGAAAAAGCTTCTGAACAAATACTGGGGGATCTATACGGGGCTCGGCGATTCCTTCCTTGAGAATATTCAGGGACTTACGACGCTGAAAATTTATCAGGCTGATCAGATGAAGGCGGACCGGATGGATGAGGAAGCACAGAAATTCCGTCAGATCACGATGAAAGTGCTGACCATGCAGCTGAATTCCACCGGTGTCATGGATGTCGTGGCATACGGCGGAGCGGCGGTCGGCATGGCGGCGGCAGTGATGGAATTTTTAGATGGAACGATCACGATATCAGGGGTGATTTGCATCACGCTGCTTGCCAGCGAATTTTTCCTTCCGCTGCGCCTGTTAGGATCATTCTTTCATATTGCGATGAATGGGATGGCAGCGAGTGACCGGATCTTCCGGATCCTGGATCTTCCGGAACCGCGACAGGGGGAAGAAGTTCCTCCGGATGGACCGCTGTCCGTTGCTTTCCGGGATGTACATTTTTCCTACGACGGAGAAAGAGAAATTCTGAAAGGGATCGATCTGGAACTGCTGCCGGGAAAATTTATCTCCCTGATCGGTGAATCCGGATGCGGAAAAAGCACGATCGCGGGGCTTCTGAGCGGAAAAAACCATGAATATTCAGGGAAGATCACGATCGGCGGCTGCCCGCTCCGGAGTGTGAAGGAAGAAGAACTGATGAAACGCGTGGTCCTTGTCAGCCATAAGAGTTACCTGTTTAAAGGGACTGTGGAAGAGAATCTCCGGATGGCGGATCCGGACGCGGACCGGGAAACAATGATTGCGATTCTCAAAAAAGTCAATCTCTGGCAGTTTTTAGAGACACAGGATGGACTTCAGACGAAGCTGGCGGAAAAAGCGGGAAACCTGTCCGGCGGACAATGTCAGAGACTGGCGATCGCGAGAGCGGTGTTAAAGAATGCGGATGTCTATGTGTTCGATGAGGCGGCTTCCAATATTGACATGGAGAGCGAGGAGATGATCATGAAGATGGTCCACGAGATTGCCATGACGAAAACGGTGCTTCTGATCTCGCACAGGCTGGCCAACGTGACAAAGTCTGACTGCATTTATTTTATGGAAGACGGCAAGGTCCGGGAAAAGGGAACACACAGGGAGCTGATGGAGAAAAACGGAGCTTACCGGCGTCTCTATGAGAGTCAGATGAAACTGGAAAATTATGGGATTTCAGACAGGGAAAAGGAGAGAAAACCGCAATGATGGAGGAACGGGAAAAAACAGAGACGGCGCCAAAGCGCCGGAACGCTGCGGTCATCATGATGCATCTCATGAGGCTGGTGCGTCCGCTGCTCGGGATCATGGCGGCAGCAGTCATTCTTGGAACGGTGGGGTATCTGTGCGCCATATTTCTGACGATTCTGGCAGGGCGGGCGATCCTGTGCGGACTCATGACAGATCCGGCGCTGCCGTTTTCTGTCACGACCGGAAGTACATGGGCGGGAAACATCCCGGTAACACAAATCCTGTCTGTGATGACAGGGATCGCGGTATGCCGCGGAATTCTGCATTATGCCGAGCAGTACTGCAACCACTTTATCGCCTTTAAGCTTCTGGCGGTCATCCGCCATCAGGTGTTTGCCGCACTCAGAAAGCTCTGTCCGGCAAAGTTAGAGGGGCGCGACAAAGGCAACCTGATCTCGATCATCACGACCGACATTGAGCTGCTGGAGGTGTTTTACGCGCACACGCTCTCTCCGGCGGCAATTGCGGTTCTGACTTCGGGGATCATGGTTGTTTTTATCGGAAAGTATCATCTGGCAGCCGGAGCGCTTGCACTGACCGCGTACTGTATCGTCGGGATCGTGATCCCGCTCTGGAACGGACGGCGCGGCGGAGAAAGCGGAATGAAGTTCAGGACATATTTCGGGGAGCTGAACAGTTTCGTCCTGGATTCACTTCGCGGTCTCAACGAGATCATCCAGTACGGGCAGGGGGAAAAGAGAAAAGAACAGATGGCGCAGCGCTCCGGGAAGCTTGCGAAGATGCAGGAGAGTCTGAGTGGAATGGAAGGATCCCAGCGGGCGGTTACGAATATGGTGATCCTGGGAGCTTCGTTTGTGATGCTGATGCTCACATGGTGGCTCTGCGTCCATGGCAGGATCGGATTTGACGGGGTACTCACATGTACCATTGCCATGATGGGATCGTTTGGGCCGACTGTAGCATTGTCGAGTCTCTCCAATAACCTTAATCAGACACTGGCCAGCGGTGAGCGGGTACTGTCACTTCTGGAAGAAAAGCCGCTGGTGGAGGAAATTCCTGAAAAAGGAGAGAAACAGGAAAATACCATGTTCCGTGGGGCGGTGGTCCGTGATGTGACGTTTGCCTATGACGAGGAAAAAATCCTGGATCATTACTCGTTGAAACCGGAACAGGGAAAGATCACGGGGATCCATGGACCGAGCGGCTGCGGAAAGTCCACCCTGTTAAAGCTTTTGATGCGATTCTGGGATGTCCAGGGGGGAAGTGTCTCTGTGGACGGAGCTGATGTGAGGACGATCGCGACAAAACGGCTCCGGGAAATGGAAAGCTATGTGACACAGGAGACGTATATTTTCCATGATTCGATCGCTAATAACATTGCGATCGGAAAGCCCGGAGCATCCAGAGAGGAGATCGAGGAGGCGGCAAAAAAGGCATCCATCCATGAGTTTATTAAGGGTCTGCCGGATGGATATGATACAAAGGCAGGAGAACTGGGGGACACCCTGTCGAGCGGGGAAAAGCAGAGGATCGGGATCGCAAGAGCGTTTCTGCACGATGCGCCGCTTCTTCTCCTGGATGAACCGACCAGCAACCTGGATTCCCTGAATGAGGGGATCATCTTAAAGTCACTCAGAGAGACTGCCGGAAAAAAGACCGTGATCCTTGTCTCACACAGACAGTCGACCATGCGCGCTGCCGACCGGGTGGTGGAGATGGAAGGAAGCGGAATCCCGATGGCACACTTGCGTGAAGCCTGAGAATGCTGCAAGTGACCATGTATGACACCGGAATGAGTCAAGATATCTCCTGTTTATTTTGTTTGCAATTTATATGAGGATGAGTTATAAAAGAATACAGAAAATTTTGACATTTGTCAGCCTGGCGTCTGCTGCTGTTGTCGGACTCCATGTCTGGAAACGGAATACGCTGCTCAGCATCGCGGTTGGGACAGTGTTCTATATGTTTCTGGTCCAGGTGGTATTTTAAATGATCGTATACTGCTTGTGGGATAAAAAAATTTATGATATGATAGTCTCATCTTACGGAAAGTCTGGCGGATCGTGCTTTTTCTGCAATATAGTCTGAATATATCTGAAAGAAGCAGACAGGGAAAGTGCGGTATCCGGCGGCTGGAATGGAGGTCTGAATGAGAAGACAAGACAGAGAATTGAAGGACATGGCTGATATCGTGTCGATCGCAAAGCGGGAAACTGTGTGTACCGTTGCGTTCCACGATGAGCCATGTCCTTATTTGATTCCGCTGAATTACGGAGCGGAAGTGGAAGATGGAAAGCTGATACTGTACTTCCATGGAGCGAAAGAGGGAACAAAATTCGACAGGATCAGAGAAAATCCCAATGTCTCATATTGCATTTACGGGGCGAATGTCCTGACGATCAATTATGATACAGCCTGCAAGTCTACGACGAGTTTTGAGAGTATCTGTGGAAACGGAACTGCTTGTCTGGTGGAAGATACCGCGGAAAAGAAAAAAGCGCTGGCAGTCCTCATGAACCAGGTAAGTCCGAAGAAGGCCTTTGATGAGAATTCGTTCGCGGAGCCGATGGTAAATGCAGTTACCGTCTGGAAAATCATAACCGAAACCGTAACAGGAAAGAGACACGAATGACACGAGCGAAAGTGAGCCAGAAGCGTGCTTGCACGATTATGGCGAACGGCGAGTGTGCGCATGAACGATAAGTTCATGCGAATCAAGAGAGCGAAAGTGAGCCAGAAGCGTGCTTGCACGATTATGGCGAACGGCGAGTGTGCGCATGAATAAGGCAGACAGTAGAAGGGAGTACATACATATGGGAACAGATTTCAGAAAGGAGATCGGAGCGACGATCGATCAGAGGAGCAGCGAATACACAAAGATCAGCGACGCGATCTGGGGCTTCGCGGAGCCGAGATTTCAGGAATATGAGTCCTCAAAACTTCAGCAGGAGTTTTTGAAATCCAGAGGATTTTCCATCAAGGCGGATCTTGCGGGGGAAGAGACCGCATTTATCGCTGAATGGGGAAGCGGAAAGCCGATCCTCGCATTCCTGGGGGAGTTTGATGCACTTTCCAGTCTTCAGCAGGAAGCAGACAACCTGGAACGCTGCCCGATCCCGGGAAAGACGAACGGACATGGCTGCGGTCATCATCTGCTCGGAACAGCTTCCGTGGCTGCGGTGGATTCCTTAAAAACGTATATGGAAGAGAAGCATATGAGCGGAACGATCCGTTACTATGGCTGCCCGGCAGAGGAGAATGCAGGCGGAAAAGCATACCTGGTCCGCGACGGCTACTTTGATGACTGTGATATCGCGATCACATGGCATCCGTATACCATGAATAAAGCAATGAAGGGCGGTTATCATCTGGCAAACTTCCGTGCATTCTTTACTTTCCATGGAATTTCCTCCCATGCGGCAGGTGCTCCGGAGCTTGGGCGTTCTGCGCTGGACGCAGTTGAGATCATGGATATCGGTGTCAACTATATGAGAGAGCACATGATCGATGCGGCGAGAGTTCACGGCGCGATCACAAACTCCGGCGGAATCGCTCCGAACGTGATCCCGGCGGAAGCCCAGATCCTCTATGCGATCCGCGCACCGAAGGTAACCCAGGTGAAGAAGCTCTATGAGCGGATGTGCGACATTGCGAAGGGCGCTGCGCTGATCACCGGAACAACGGTGGATATCAAACAGGTTGCGGCCTATTCCAACCTGATCAATAATGACACTCTTGCGGATCTTGTCCAGGAGAACCTGGAGCATGTTATCCCGGTCGGCTACACAGAGGAAGAGCTTGCCTATGCGAAGAAGTTCCAGGGCGTCATCACGGAACTTGATAAAGAAGGATTAAAAGATCAGGCATCCGCGATCGGAGGAAAAGAGCACCGTCAGGAGCTTTTAGAGAGCCCGATGTGGGATTTCATTGTTGATAAGAATACTTCTTACGGCGGAGGCGGATCCACGGACGTCGGAGATGTCAGCTGGGTCGTTCCGACAGGACAGGTCTACACGAGCTGTTTCCCGGCAGGTACTGCGCTCCACTCCTGGGTAGCGGTTGCCCAGGGTAAATCACCGATCGCCCATAAGGGAATGCTGGCGGCAGCGAAAGTCATGGCTTATGTCGGCGCTGAGCTTCTCCTGAATCCGGAGCTGATCGAAAAAGCAAAGGCAGACTGGAAGGAAGAGCTGGACGGAGAGACATATCCGAATCCGCTTCCGGCAGATCTGAAACCGTCGATCTGGTAAGGAGATCGTGCTGCGGGTGATCCTGCATAGGAATTGGATTGTTTGAACTACGATTGCGGTGCGCGGCTGAGCTGTTTTTGCGCACCGCGATCGGTAAAACAAAAAATTGAATAAAAATTTCAAAAAGTGTTGACAGAAACGAAAATATGTAGTAAAATACTTTTCGTTGAGTGAGTTGCGGTTCACCAAGACTTCTCAAATGTGCGTCAGTAGCTCAGCTGGATAGAGCATACGGCTACGGACCGTAGTGTCGGGAGTTCGAATCTTCTCTGGCGCGCTGATTAAGGCATCTGCATTAGCAGGTGCCTTTTTTCGTATCATAGGAGACAGCATATGAAGAGAAAGACAGAACATTTTACATATGAACTGATCCGGGCGAAGCGCAGGTCCATGTCCTTAAAAGTGGATCTCGACGGGACGATCACGGTCCGGGCGCCTTACCGGACATCGGTGCGGACAGCGGACTGGTTTGTCGAGGGACACCGGGACTGGATCGAGGTGCGCCTGAAAGCCGGAGAGCGGATCATGGCGGAGCGTCCGTCCTACACGGATCAAGAACGGGCGGAAGGCAGAAAACGGGCAGCAGAGGTGATCAGAGCCCGATGCGGCCATTATGCTCTGCTCATGGGCGTCTCTTACGGGACGATCACGATCAGGGAGCAGAAGACCCGCTGGGGAAGCTGCAGTGCGAAGGGAAACTTGAATTTTAACTGGAAGCTGGTGCTGATGCCTCCGGAGATCCTGGACTATGTGGTGGTGCACGAGCTCGCCCACAGACTCCAGATGAACCACAGCGCGGCATTCTGGGCGGAAGTCGGGAAAATCCTGCCGGATTACAGGGAACGGCGGCAGTGGCTGAAAGTAAATGGACAGAAATACTGATGGAGAACTTTTATCTGGCAGAAAAACGGTAAAAAATAACGGGAGAAAAACATGGAGGAAAAGAAAGAACTCTGGATGGTGCAGACGAAGCGGGCGGATTTTTCCGGTCTCGCCATGCGGCTGGGAGTCAGCCCGGTCGCGGTGCGGGTCATGAGAAACCGCGGGCTGACGGAAGAAGCGGAGATGAGAAAATATCTTTATGGGACGCTGGACGATCTCTATGATCCGCGTCTGATGAAGGGGATGGAGCAGGCGGCGAAGCTGATCGTAAGAAAGTTGAAAGAGGGAAAGCATGTCCGGATCATCGGGGATTACGATATCGACGGCGTGTGCTCGACATATATTTTGTTAAAGGGATTTCAGCGGGCGGCAAAAGAACTATCGCAGCGGTGCTCATTGGAGGCAGGCCGATACAGCGTCGAGAAAGAAAATGATGCTCAGATCGATTACGAGATCCCGGACCGCATCAAGGACGGATATGGGATCAACGAGTCGATTATCCGCCAGGCGTCCGCAGACGGAGTGGATACGCTCGTGACCTGCGACAACGGGATTGCGGCGCTCCGTGAGATCAGCATCGCGAAACAGCTGGGAATGACGGTCGTGGTGACGGACCACCACGAAGTTCCGGTCGATGAGTATGGTCAGATCCTGCCTCCGGCGGACGCTGTGGTCGATCCGAAGCAGGACGGGGAGACTTACCCGTTCCACGAGATCTGCGGCGCTGTGGTCGCCTGGAAGCTCATCCGGGTGCTGTATGAGAAGCTTGGGATCCCGGAGAGTGAGTGGATGGACCTGTTGGAATTCGCCGCCATCGCCACGGTGGGGGATGTCATGAAGCTCCAGGACGAGAACCGGCTGATTGTAAAATATGGTCTCAAAAAGATCGGATCGACGAAGAATACCGGACTCCGGAAACTCATAGAAAAAAATAACCTGGATATCGAAAATTTAAGCGCGTACCATATCGGCTTTGTGATCGGTCCCTGCTTAAACGCCGGAGGCCGGTTAAAGAGCGCGAAGGTCGCACTGCGGATGCTTTTGGCGGAAGATCCGGAACAGGCTGGCGAGATGGCGGATGAGCTTAAAGAACTCAACGATATGCGGAAGGACATGACCGCGAAAGGGGAAGCGGAAGCGATCGAGCAGGTGGAAAAACAGTACATGGACGATAAGGTACTCGTTGTATTTCTTCCGGAGTGCCATGAATCGTTAGCCGGGATCATCGCCGGAAGACTCCGGGAACATTTCCACAAGCCGTCCTTTGTGCTGACCCGCGGAGAGACCACGGCGAAAGGTTCCGGCCGCTCCATCGAGCAGTATCACATGTACCAGGGACTCTGCAAAGTCTCGGATCTCCTCGTGAAGTTCGGCGGACATCCGATGGCAGCAGGACTTTCCCTGGAAGAAAAGGATATCGATGAGTTCCGGAGGCGGTTAAACGCGGACGCAGAGCTCACGGAGGAAGATTTTGTGCCAAAGATCTGGATCGATGTCCCGATGCCGTTCGAGTATGTGAACGAGAAGATCGTCCAGGAGTTAAAGGACCTGGAGCCGTTCGGACAGGGAAATGAAAAACCGCTGTTCGCGCAGAAAAGTCTGGTGATCCGGAATGCGAGAGTTCTCGGAAAGAACCGGAATGTCGTAAAGATGAATCTCGTGACGGAGACGGGGCAGCCGGTGGACGGACTTTTGTTTGCCGACGGGGACCGGTTCCTTGAGGAGCAGGCGGGAAGAAATATGATCGATATGATCTACTACCCGGATGTAAATGAATATAATGGAACAAGGACATTGCAGGCCGTGATCAGAAATTATAAATTTCATTGAGAGACGCGGCCGGGTATGTTTTTCCCTCCATCCTCATAAACTTGCTAAAAGCAGGAGAGGATGGGGGGATTTTTTGTTTGAAGAAAAAACAGTCTTTGACGTAAAACGGGAGTTGGATGCCGGGGATCCAGGCGGTCTGTCCGACAGGGAGGCAAAACGGCGGCTGTCCATATATGGAAAAAATGAACTGCAGGAGAAGAAGCCTCCATCTGTTTTGAAACGGCTGATCGGTCAGTTCATGGATCCGCTGATCTATGTACTGTTAGCTGCCGGTGTGATCTCAGTCCTTTTAGGGGAACAGGGCGACGCGGCGATCATCGCGGCAGTCGTGCTCTTAAATGCGGCGGTGGGAGTGGCACAGGAAGGAAAGGCGCAGAAAGCGCTGGATTCCTTAAAGAAGATGACGAGGCTCACGGCCGTGGTGCGGCGGGACGGGAGAATCCTTGAGGTGGATTCCGCCGTGCTGGTCCCCGGGGATCTCGTGCTGCTCAGTGCCGGGCAGCAGGTTCCGGCAGACCTCCGGCTGATCACTGCGGAGAACTTAAAAACGCAGGAATCGGCACTCACGGGGGAGTCGGTTCCCGTGGAGAAAGACGCAGAATTTCTGGCGGGGGCGCATACCCCGCTGGGGGACCGGAAAAATATGGCGTACATGTCCACATTTGTGACAGCCGGGAGCGGCGAGGGGATCGTCACAGCGACGGGAATGGAGACGGAGATCGGCGGGATCGCAAAGCTGATCCATGAGACGCCGGAGGAGATCACCCCGCTGCAGAAGCGGTTAGGAGACCTCGGAACGATGTTAAGCATCCTGGCGGTGGGACTCTGCGCTGTTTTATTTTTGATGGCGATCTTCCAGAAGCGGGATGCGGGGGAGATGTTCCTGACGGCGATCTCCCTGGCGGTGGCGGCGGTCCCGGAAGGACTTCCGGCGGTCGTCACGATCGTTCTCGCACTCTCAGTCTCCAGGATGGCAAAAGTAAACACGATCGTACGGCGGCTGCCGTCGGTGGAGACGCTTGGAGCTGTCAATGTGGTCTGCTCGGATAAGACGGGTACGCTGACAAAAAACGAGATGACGGTGCAGGCGCTGGACGGGGATCCGGAACTCCTTCTGACGGCATTTCTTCTCTGCAATGATGCAAAATGGGGAAAACGGGAGGTGATCGGGGACCCCACGGAGGCGGCATTTTTACTCTATGCGGACAGAGAAAGCGAAGATCAGAAAAAGACGGACGTCAGAGACAGAAAGAAGAGAGGCCGGGAAAACGAAAGATGGTCAGAGAAGCTGAGAAGGGAGTGGGTCAGGAGCGCAGCGCAGCCGTTTGACTCGGAGAGGAAGCGGATGACAACGGTATGCCGGAAACAGGACAGGATCGTCTCATTCACGAAAGGGGCGCCAGATGTGATCCTGAAGAGATGTGACCACTATAAGGACGAGACGGGGATCCATCCCATGACGGAGCAGCGGAGACAAAAATATGAAAAACAGGTTTCCGCTTATTCCTCGTCAGGCGGACGCGTCCTGGGGGCAGCCATGAAGAACGGGAATGACATGTCCGAGCGCGGGATGACATTCCTGGGGCTGGCGGTCCTGGAAGACCCGGTGCGTCCGGAGGCCGCGGAGGCGGTAAGGGAATTTCGCCGCGCCGGGGTCACAACGGTGATGATCACGGGAGACCATAAAAATACGGCCCTGGCAGTGGCAAAAAAGCTTGGGATCGCGGATTCACCGGCCCAGTGCGTGACCGGGGAGGAATTAGACAGGATGGGCGACGACGGGCTTGAGAAACGGATCGGATCGATCCGGGTGTTCGCGCGGGTCTCCTCGGACCACAAAGTCAGGATCGTTCAGGCATTTAAGAAGGCGGACGGGATCGTCGCCATGACCGGGGACGGGGTGAACGACGCTCCGTCTTTAAGGGCGGCTGATGTGGGGATCGCCATGGGAAAGAACGGGACTGATGTGGCAAAACAGGCGGCGGACATCGTTCTGACGGATGACAATTTCGCCACGATCCGGAATGCCATTGAGGAAGGAAGAGAGATCTATGAAAACATCAAAAAGACGGTGATATTTCTGCTTTCTTCGAACTTTGGGGAGATCATGACCATGTTTTTCGCGATCCTGTTTTCGCTGCCAGCCCCGCTCAAGGCAAGCCACATCCTTTGGATCAACCTGATCACGGATTCTCTGCCGGCGCTGGCACTGGGGACAGATGTGTGCGACGGAATGGAGCTGATGGAGAAGGAGCCGCGAAGACCGGGAGAGAGCTTGTTTGCCCACGGAGGCGGGATTTGCACAGTGTTTTATGGATTTCTTATCGCACTGATCAGCCTGACCGCTTTTCTGGTCGTTCCGGCAGCTCTTCTTGTCGGGAGCGGAAGACCGGCTGCACTTGCCGGGATCAGAAAAGTGCTGGAAGATCCCATGATCCTGGCGCACTGCCAGACGTATGCCTTTACCGTCCTGGGACTGTCCCAGCTTTTCCACGCGATCGGGATGCGGGATGTGGAAAAGTCTGTTTTCCGGATGGATCCTGTGAATAACCGGCTGATGATTCTGGCGCTGGCGGTCGGATTCTCCCTGCAATTTGTGGTGACGGAACAGACGTCGCTCGTTGCGGCGTTCCAGACCGTGCGGCTCACGAAGACAGAATGGGCAAGACTTCTCATCCTCTCCGCCATGCCGCTGTTTGCGCATGAGCTTTTACTCCTGCTGTCGCATTTTGGGAGAGGAACGGGGCAGGACGGAGATCCATCGGGGAAAGTCCGGTGATGGAAACGAGCACTGCAGAGGGACAGAAGCAGGATAAAATGGGGAAAATTTGAGGAAAAGATAAAAAAACAGGAACTGGGTATTCCCAACAAAGAGAAAAATTGGTAGAATAGTGGTGAAAATCCATGCGACACGCTGTCCGCATTGTACATCCGTACTGGAAGACAAATAGTCTTTTGCGGGCGGTAACAGGCAGATGAGCCAGAAATTCCCGGCGGATCAAGGAAGAAAATTCTGCCGGGAATTTTTGTTTACCGGGAAAAGCCGGAACGGGTCCGCTTTGAGATCAGGAAGGAACAACAATGAAGAATAATATTCGCATTACGCTGGAATATGACGGAAGCCGGTATGACGGCTGGCAGAAACAGGGAAATACGGAGAATACGATCCAGGGGAAACTGGAGGCAGTGCTTTTAAAAATGGCGGGAGAGGAAGTGGAAGTCCACGGGTCCGGAAGAACAGACGCGGGAGTCCATGCAAAAGGCCAGGTGGCAAATTTCCATGTGGATGCGAAGATCTGCCCGGACGGAGAGACTGCGAAAGAATACTTAAACAGGTATCTGCCGGAGGATATCCGGGTGCTTGAGGCTGATCTCGCACCGGAACGCTTCCACAGCCGTTTGTCCGCCTCCTCAAAAACATACGGATATTATGTGGAGACCGGGGATAAGAAGAATGTGTTTGAGCGAAAATATGTTTACGGATTTGGAAAAAAACTGGATCTGGAGGCCATGAGGCACGCGGCAGGCTTCCTCATCGGGGAGCATGATTTCAAAAGTTTCTGTGCGAACCGCAGGATGAAAAAGAGCACGGTGCGCCGGATCGATGAGATAAAGATCGTGGAACACGGAACGAAGATCGAACTTCTGTATACAGGAAACGGCTTTCTCTACAACATGGTGCGGATCCTGACGGGAACGCTCCTGGAGATCGGCAGCGGAATGCGGAAACCGGAGGAAATGAAGGTGATCCTGGAGGCAAAGAACCGGGACATGGCGGGGAGAACTGCTCCGCCGGAAGGCTTATTCCTTCTTCACGTGGCTTATGAAGGCGAGAGGAAAACGGTATGATGAATCAGAATGAAGAACATGAGGACATACTCTTTGAGGAGAAGAAAAAGCAGACGGACCGAAGGGAAGCGGGAATGGGAGCTGACGGAGAATTCTCCGCGGAATCCCTGAAAAAGTGGTTTACGAGGGCAGGAGGAGCGCTGGCGGCCTGCGCAGCTGCCGTCTGCCTGATGGCGGTCCTGATGGCTGGAAAGAATCAGAAAGAGTCCCTGATCATGGAAGTGAATTCCGATATCCTGATGGAATTTACCATGAACCGGAGGGGCGCAGTGCTGTCGGCATCCGGAAAGATGGCGAGGACAAATGAAACAGTCTCCATGGATGCGTTTGACGGAAAAAGTCTTGGGATCACTGTGGGGAAAATCTTTGACCGGCTCGCTGAGAATAACAGTCTGGGCGAGGACGGAGGAATCCTGATCTCTGTCCGGAGATCCGATCCGGACAGTAAGGCGTCGCCGGAGAAGATCGTAAAAGAAGTTCAGAAGGAGACAGGGTCCGAGCTCCAGAAAAAGGAGTCCAGGGCGAAGGTCTACGTGTTTGAGGCGGATGAGGACGCAGACACGAAAAAACTTGTGACGGAATATGGGATCACGGTGACGAAGGCGGAGTTCTTAAAGCGTCTGTTTGCGGAAAATCCGGAGATCACAGTGCCGGAAAAGGAAGAACTCGCCGGGTATTCCTCGAAACGTCTGGTCCGTGAGATCGAAGAACATGAATATCAGCTGTCGCTGGAGCCGGTGATCGTAAAGACGACGTTTGAGAAGGCCAGCGAGGAGAGTACAGAGGAGGAGACAACTGCTCAGGAGAGCACGGAAGATGTCTTAAAGCAGGAAACAGAGACTACGGATGAGTCTGCTGCGGGCGAAGAGACAGAGACTACGGAGAACGATGGCCTTTCGGAGATGCAGAGACGCCGGAAAGCCCTGGAAGCCGGAGAGAGCGTGGACTGGGTGGACCAGGATACAGGAAGCTACCGGAAAGACGGGGATGACGAGGACGATGAGTCTGAGCGCGATGAATATGGAAGTTCTGAACGGAGACGGAATCGGAATACCTGGGAGTATGGAACTTCTCATGAGACGACCGGTGTTCCGGAAACTTCTCCGGCGGAGACGGCTCCTGCTGTAACTGCAGCGCCGGAAACTGTGCCGCCGGAGAC
>ERZ1026901.660-NODE-660-length-25455-cov-27.899961_pt1 | contig 25455 bp, 19 predicted proteins | sample MGYA00380179_ERZ1026901 | MGnify/ENA primary metagenome ERZ1026901 (study PRJEB33269, sample SAMEA4719815) | human gut metagenome | biome: human-associated habitat; feature: organic feature; material: feces | place: Cameroon | collected 2013-10 ... | reverse complement strand
GCACGGTGGTGTGAGAGGTCGGTAGGTAAACTAATTACCTGCCTCCTACTCGATTAGCTATTGTGTTATATTAAATGTAGAAAACGCAGGATTTTTTCCATTACTGTAGAAATATACAGTAATGGATTTTTTATTTTAGGCAAGAAGGTGATGAAATGAAGATTTTACGTCGTTTACTGCTTTGCGCTACGCTTCTGCTGTGTCAGCAGGCTTGGGCAGCGAAGCCGACAATTATTTATGTACCGATGGATAACAGGCCGGTGTGCCTTGATTATACAGTGGAATCTATGCGTGCTGCCGGCTGGGATGTGCAGACACCGCCGGTTGAGCTGCTGGCATCGGCGACGACAAGCGGCAAGCCGGAGCAGCTTTTTGACTGGCTGGAGGCTAACGCGAAGGAGTCCGTGGCCGTAGTGGCATCGAGTGACGCTCTGCTTTACGGCGGACTTGTGGCGTCGCGCACACATGAAATCCCGCTGCCGACGCTCGAGGAGCGTGCAGAGCGGCTGGTGCAGCTGAAAAAATCCCACGCAGGGCAGAAGGTTTACGTTTTTGCGACGATTATGCGTTCGCCGAAGGCCAGCAGTGCGCCGGTAGAGCCGGAGTATTATGCCGAGTGGGGACCGCAGATTTTCCGCATGGGTGCCCTTGAGGACAAGCTGGAGCTGAAGGAAATCAAGCGCAGTGAGGTACGCGAGCTGGCGGATTTACGTGCGAAGATTCCGCAGGAGGTGCAGCAGGATTTATATGCGCGCCGCGCTGATAATATTCGTGCGACGGAGCTGCTGCTGCATGGCGTGGAAAGCGGCGACTTTGATTATATGCTGATTGGCCGCGACGATACGGCGGCATATTCTCAGGCACATCGTGAAGCGCGTAATATGGATATTCTTGTGCGCGAGCTGCCGCGTGAGCGTATCCGTTTTTTTGCCGGTGCAGACCAGCTGGGCCTTTTGCTGCTGAGCCGTGCGGCAACGCGTTTGCAATATGAGCTGCCGCTGGTCAACGTAACCTATGCCGCAGGCAAGGGCGGCGCAACGCTGCCCTCGTATGAGGACGACACGGTGGCCGAAAGCACAAAGCAGCACGTTTATGCTGCCGGTGCCTTTCCGGTTAAAAACCGCAAGCATGCAGATTTGCTTTTGGCGGTGAATACGCCTGCTGACGGCGTGACGCTGGAGGCGAGCGCTACGGCTAATAATTATCACGTAGATAAGCAGACGGATGGCTTTACGAAAAAGGTGGAGCGGCTGCTGAATCATGGGCATCAGGTGGCGCTGGCTGATGTGAAGTATGGTAACGGTGCGGATAATGCGCTGGTGAAGAGCTTGTTTGAGAGAAAGCTGGCTTATCGTCTGGCGGCTTACGGCGGCTGGAATACGGCTGGCAACAGCTTGGGCTTTGCGCTGGCGCAGGGACTTTTGGCTGGCAGCGTCAGCGATGCGGAGCGTGAGCAGCTGCTGAATGTGCGCTATCTTGATGATTGGGCGTATCAGGCGAATGCACGCATGACGACGTATCAGAAGCTCATCTGGCCGCAGTATTGGCCGAACAGTGGCTTAAACGACGAGCAGCGGAGTGCAGCCGAGCAGTTTATTACCCGGGAAATAGAGAAGGTGGCAGAGCCGTATATGGGTAAGGCTGTAGAGGAGTATCGTTTTACGCTGCCGTGGAGCAGAATGTTTGAGGTTGATGTAGAGAAAAAATAGCAAAGCTAATTAATATTGTTGATAGATAGAATTTATAATACAAACCCCTCTCCGCCTCGCTGCGCTCGGCACCTCTCCCCAAGGAGAGGCTGTCTTGAGCTTGTTGCTAAGTGTATATTGCTGAAAGCATAAGAGAGGCTCGTATGGAGTTAGTTGTTGCTGAAAACATAAGAGAGGCTCCCCTTGGGGGGAGCTGTCGCCGTAGGCGACTGAGAGGGGTTTTGATAGTTAAAGAGTTGCTAATGTTTAATAGTACTTCAGACTCTCGAACTAAAAGTTTTGCCAAAAAGTTACGCAAAGAAATGACAAGGCAAGAAAGACATTTGTGGTATGATTTTTTGAGAAAACATAGATGCAAATGGTATAAGCAAAAACCAATAGGCAAATATATTGCCGATTTTTATTGTGGAAGTGCGAAATTAGTAATAGAATTAGATGGAAGCCAGCATTATGAAGAAAAGCAAGCTGCGTATGATGTACAAAGAAGCGAATATTTTAAGCGTTTCGGAATTACAGTGATTAGGTTTCCTAATAATTATATTGATAACTATTTTACTGGTGTCTGCGAAGAAATTGAAAAAGTAATCAATTCTTTGGGCGATCATAGATAGAATTTAGAATACGAACCCCTCTCCGCCTCGCTGCGCTCGGCACCTCTCCCCAAGGAGAGGCTGTCTTGAGCTTGTTGCTAAGTGCATATTGCTGAAAGCATAAGTATGGAGTTGGTTGTTGCTGAAAACATAAGAGAGGCTCCTATTGGGGGGCTGTCGCCGCAGGCGACTGAGAGGGGTTTTTTGATAGATAAAGATTCACTAAATAAATTTCCATTATAATGAGGGGGACTAGTATGTTAAAAAATTATACGCTGCGTTTGGCGCAGGAGAGTGATGCGGCGGCGCTTTTAAAAATTTACGCTCCGTTTGTGGAGAGCGAGGATAGGCGTCTCAGCGACGTGTCGTTTGAGTATGAGGTGCCGAGCGAGGAGGAGTTCGCCGGACGCATTCGCGATATTTCGGCAAAATATCCCTACATCGTCTGTGAGCAGGAGGGCGAGCTTATCGGCTACGTCTACGCTCATCCTCACATTCCGCGTGCTGCCTATCAGTGGGGCGCAGAGGTGACGATTTATCTGGCGCCTGCAGGACAGGGTGTAGGCTTGGGGCGCGTGATGTACACAGCGCTGGAAGGGCTGCTGCGTCTGCAGGGCGTGGTTGTGACCTATGCCTGCGTGACGGCGAGCAACGAGCACAGCGTGAGGATGCATGAGGCTTTAGGCTATAAAATTGTCGGCACGTTCAACAACACTGGCTTTAAGCATGGTCATTGGCTTGATATGGTGTGGCTCGAAAAGCGTCTTGCTGACCTGCCCGCTCAGCCTGCTCCGCTGCGCGGTGTGCAGGAGCTTTCAGCAGCAGAGGTGGCAGAGCTTTTACAGCAGCGATAGGCGCGGCAAGCAGCTTGGATAATTAAGAAAGCTAATTTATATACGCAAAAAATAATTTATTTTCGAAATATGAGGAAGTGTACACATTGAGCATAAAAAGCTCTTGTGTACACTTTTTTTATGTGATAAAATTAATTTAGTTACTATAGTTTGGTTTGAAATGCAGTTATAAACCTAGTTATGAAGTTTTTTTGGGGTATGATATTATGTTTACTTGGGGGAAGAAAAAAATAATTATGCTTTTGACTGCGTGCATGCTGCTGGCGGCCTTACTGGCGAGCGGCTGTATGGAGCAGAGCAAGGCAGGCTATCGCAATAACGACGGAAGACAGAAGCTTATTGTGGGCAGCGATCTCTATCCGCCGTTCAACTTTATCGATGAGGACGGTGAGCCTGCGGGCATAGATGTGGAGCTGGCGAAGGAGGCCGGCCGCCGTATGGGCTACGATGTCGAGTTTAAAAATATTAACTGGCCGGATAAGGATGAGCTGCTTGAGCGTGGCGAGCTTGACTGCCTGTGGGGTTCATTTTCTATGAGCGGACGTAAGGAGCTGTATAATTGGGCCGGGCCGTATCTTGTCAGCAGACAGGCGGTGGCTGTGAACAAGAACAGCTCGATTCACAGGCTTGCTGATCTCAAGGGCAAGTTTATCGCTGTGCAGACAACGACGAAGCCGGAAGAAATTTTTACGCAGCATAAGCAGAGCAATATTCCGCAGGTGAAGAAGCTTTATAGCCTGAGCAACTGCGATTTGATTTATGCGATGCTGGGCAAGGGCTATGTGGATGCTATTGCTATGCATAAAAGTGCGATTGAGCAATATAACAAGGACGTAGGAACGAACTACCGTATTCTTGAGGAGCCTATTTTGATAACAGGTCTGGGAGTGGCCTTTGCACGCAATGACCAGCGCGGGATAGATAAAGAGCTGCAGAAAACGCTGCAGCAAATGCGTGCTGACGGCACGACGAGAAAGATTGTCGCCAAGTATATGGACAATCCGGATGAATATCTGGAGGTGGAACGTAGTGGCGATTAGTATATTGAATACCAAAAAGTCTATTGCTGCTGTGGTTGCTATTATTGGCTTTGTTTATCTGAGCATTGTTTTTGGCTTTGCTTCGAAGGCGGACTATGATGTGACAAAGCATGATATGCAGTCAACAATCAGGTATGTTGATACGCAATATAAGGAGTTTCATAAGCTTGATTCTGCCTCGAAGGTCAAAAGCCTGATGTCGGTCACAGCAACGACAGAGCAGATTATCCGTAATCTAAATCAGGATAAAGGACGCTTATCTGAGGAGCTGCTTGCAAATTATGTGAGAGATTATCATTTGTCCGGCATTATTGTGCTTGACACTAACGGTTCCTTAGTTTGCGAATATAATCAGGACGGATACGGCTTTTCTGCTTTGCGCCATGAGCTGCTTAAGCCGTCGGTTATGGATGCGGCTATATATCCGGAGAAGGTTTTTTCGGATCACCTTGAGCTTAACGACGGCTCGCATATTGACCTTTCTGTTACCAGCAGACAGGATGCGCAGGGCGTGGTGGTCTGCTATTATCATACGCCGGCAGAGTATGCTGCAAGCTATAATATGTCGCTGTATACGCTGCTTTCCGGCTATAGTATGCAGACGAGCGGCACAATTATTATTTCCGACGGCAATAAGGTGATTGCCTCTAATGATGCTTCTTTGCTGGGCAGAAGGGTGGATAATAATGATATTGTGCAGGCGTTGAAGCAGGACGGACGCACGCAGGAGCTGATTCATATCAAGGACAGCAAGGCTGATAATTACTATGGCAGTATGGAGCGTGGCCGTAATTATTTTATTTACGTTTATATGCCGGAGCAGCATGTTTATACCACGCGTATGCAGAAGACGATGTATGCATTGGTTGTGTATCTGCTTATTGTGGGCGGGCTGCTGGTGTTCCGTGCGCTTACAGAAAAACGTTATCTGGAGCAGCAGCGTAAGCATGACGAGGCGTACAAGGAGCAGCTGCGAGAGGCGGTGCGTGCAGCCGAGAAGGCCAACAAGGCCAAGACGGAATTTCTGCAGCGTATGAGCCACGATATCCGCACGCCGATTAACGGTATCCGCGGCTTTATCGAGATGGGCAATTACTATCAGGATGATTTGACGAAGCAGGCTGAATACCGCGAGAAAATTTGGCAAAGCTCAGGCTTTTTGCTCGACCTTGTTAATGAGGTGCTGGAGATGGGCAAGCTCAGCTCCGGCGAGATTCAGCTGGAGGAGATACCCTTCAATTTGCGGGAAGTCTGTGATGAGGTAAAGAGCATTGTTATGCCGCAGGCGCAGGAGAAGGGCGTAGAGCTTATCGTCAAAAAGGACGAGGTACCTTATCCCTGTCTGATTGGCAGTCCGGTGCATGTGAAGCGCATTCTGCTGAATATTGTTAGTAATGCTATCAAATACAATAAGAAAAATGGCAAGGTGTATATTACTTTGTGTGAGAGCAGGTATGCTGATGATACAACGCTCATGGAGTTCAAGTGTGAGGATACGGGCATCGGTATCAGCAAGCGCTTTTTGCCGCACGTTTTTGAAGCCTTTGCGCAGGACGGTGACGTGGCACGCAGCTCGTATGAGGGCGTTGGTCTTGGTATGCCGATTGTCAAAAGCTTAGTCGAGAAGATGGGCGGAACCGTTGAGGTTGAGAGTGAAAAGGGTGTCGGCAGTATCTTTACAGTGCGCATTCCGTTTAAGACGGCTGCGGAGCAGCCGAGCGTAGAGCAGAAGCAGGAAGCACCTGACCTTGAGCTTGTCAAGGGGATGCATGTGCTGCTGGCAGAGGATAATAAGCTGAATCTGGAGATTGCGCAGTTCTTCCTCAGTAGCGCGGATGTTAGCTGTACGTGTGTGCAAAACGGTAAGGCGGCAGTGGAAGCCTTTGAAGGCTCTGCTGTGCATGAATATGATGCGATTTTGATGGATATCATGATGCCGTTTATGGACGGACTGGAGGCTACGCAGAAGATTCGTGCGCTGGAGCGTGAGGATGCAGGCACTGTGCCGATTATCGCTATGACGGCGAATGCCTTTGTTGAGGATAAGAAGCAGGCGATGGCTGCAGGCATGACGGATTATATAACTAAGCCGTTGCAGTCGGAGCTGCTGCTGCATCTTTTGGCAAAATACGCGCCTAAGCGTAAGCATTGACAAAAATAAAAGACGCATTCAGTTTTGCTCTGGATGCGTCTTTTTAAATCAGCTTGAACGTAGGAAAAAAGTGTAGTATAATAAATGTAGAAAAGGTGCTGCCGATAGACGGTTGTCCCTGAAAGATAAGTTATAAAAAAATAACCGCTCGTTTTCTCAGGACGGGGCGGTTATTTTTTTGCGTTTTTATTGATTTCTAATTGTAGTAATGCTGTAAAATATCTGTGTAATGCGTTTATGAAGATAAAAGAATGGTATAATAGATGTACATAGATGAAAGGACGTGAAAGCGTGAAGATAAAAATGTTGATGAGTGCGGCGCTGCTCAGCAGTGCTCTGCTGTGGGGTGCGGCGGTGCAGGCGGCGGATACGCTGCTGGCAAGTGAGCCGGGGCTGGAGCTGAAGCAGGGCAGAGTGACTGCAGAGCTGTGGGGCGACAGGCTGGCGAACGGCTATGCGCACGACCTGCTTATTATCGTGAAGAATAAGGATAACAAGGTCATAACTGCCTATCAGCCGAGCATTAAGGGCGGCTATAACTGCCTGCTGCAGCTTATTAAGCCTCAGGGCGAAGAGCCTGCGCAGCTGCTGGTGAGCGCAGGGCAGGGCGATTGGCGTGCGCCGAGCGAGTACCGCATTATCTCCTTTGCTGATTTGAAGGATGTGCAGGAGGTTTTTGGCGTGCCGGAAAGCTCGGGCATTGTGACGCAGGCGGAGCTAAAAGACGGTAAATTGCAGCTTTCCTTGCTCAATGGCAGCAGCGAAAGCGTGGCGCTGGACGCTGGTGTGAGGGCTGAGGATGGACGCGTGGAATACAGCGGTCTGCATTCACTGCAGCCGTGGGATGTTGATGACGACGGCGTGGATGAGCTTTTGGCAAGCCAGCGGCTTACGCAGGGCAAGACGCCGCTGGCCGACATCGGCGTGGTGTGGAAGCGTAGGGCTGACGGCGACGGCTGGGAGGCTCTGGGCACGACGATTATGACGCTGGCGCCTACTGCACAGGGCAACACGGTGAACGATGGCGCTGAAATGGCGACGGGAACGATTCTTCCGCGCAGGCTTGTCGTTCGCGGCGGGGAGGCGACCTTCCCCATATTCGCAGGCAAGGACGTAGAGGTGCAGAACAAAATCAACAAGGAGCTGTGGACGGCTAACTCCGGCAGCATGAAAAAGTTTTTTGCAGGGCAGGCCGATACAGCCTTCAAGGTGATGAGCGCGAAGGATAATCTGCTTTCGGTGCAGCTCATCTGCGGCAAGACGAATTTTGTGCATAATTACGTGAATATTAATCCTAAGACAGGTGAGCTGATTAAGCTCAGCGATATTTTAAATACGCAGGACAAGGATTTGTTGCCGCTGCTCAATGTGCTGAATACTAATAAAAAGGTCACATTTAAGGCGCTGCCTGATGAATGGTATATTGAAGGACGCAATCTCTTCCTGATTTCTATCGTGGATACGCGCGAGGAAATTTCTGGCTTTGATTTGGGCAATCTGCATAAATTTATTTTAAATAAACAGATACTGAAATAAAAAAAACTGACTGGCTAGTCAGCAGAATTTGCGAGATGACGTATAAGGGAGAAAAATAGAGAAAAAGAGCTTAAATTCCGTTTAATCGGGTTTGCTTTTCTTGTTGTTCTCCTTTATAATGGTAGTATTCTGAAACTGGGTTAGAGTGCTCTTTAGCTTGCTCACCCTTGTTTATATTTAGAAATACTCGGACTAATTTATGATAAACGTTTCAGAGTAGAAGGTGAAGGAGGTTTTTATATGTTTAGTTCTCTCCGCTCCAGCCGTGCGAAGAAAGCAGTGGCTGCGGCGCTGGCAGCAACCTTTGTGCTGGCGGCTTCCGGCTGCGGTCAAAAGCAGCAGCAGGGCGCCAAGCAGGCAACCTTGGTTAAAACCATGCAGGTTATTAAGCGCGACACCCCATTGGTATATGATTACACTGGCTTTGTGCAGGCGCAGCAGGAAATGGAGCTTAAGGCTCAGGTCAGCGGCCAGATTACAGCCAAGTATTTCAAAGGCGGCGATAATGTAAGCGCAGGTCAGACCTTATACGCTATTGACCAGCGTACCTATCAGGCGAATGTGCTCAACGCACAGGCAGGCCTGGCGAATGCGCGTGCAGCTTTGGCTAACGCAGCAATGAACGCAGAGCGTTACAGCACTCTGTACGCACAAAATGCAGTTTCCAAGCAGGTTCTGGACAACGCTATTATGCAGCGTGACCAGGCGCAGGCTTCTGTGAACGCACAGGAGGCAATTTTGGAAAATGCTCAGATTAACATGACTGATACCAGCGTAGCTGCTCCGTTCAGCGGTCGTATTGATACTACGGCGCTGGAGGTTGGCAACTATGTAACCGCAGGTCAGACCACACTGGCAAAAATCAGCAACACTGACCCTGTATTCGTACAGTTCAGCATCGCTGAGCCGGAATATCTTAAGCTTTCCGCTGCGCATGACAACAGCGGCGCAGCATCTCTCGACAACCTGACCGTTGTTCTGAGCGATGGCAGCACCTATGACCTCAAGGGCACTGTAGCAGAGGTTAACCGCGGCATTAACGACAACACTGGTACCCTGACGGTTAAGGCTCTCTTCAAGAACCCTGCACATCGTCTGCTGCCGGGCATGTTTGCTCACGTACAGGCAACTGCAGGCACCAAACAGAATGCGCTGCTGATTCCGAAGCGCGCTGTTGTTGAACTGATGTACAAGAAATTTGTTTATATTGTTGGCAGCGATAACAAGGTAACAATGAAGGAAGTTACTCTTGGTCCTTCTGTTGGCCGTTTCTACATGGTTGAAAGCGGTCTGAACGGTGACGAGACAATCGTAGTCGAGGGCACCGGCAAAATCAGACAGGGTGCTGAGGTTAATCCGCAGCCGATGACTGAGGCTGATCTGGATACTACTGTTGACAACAGTGCTACCGCTGAAAAGAAGCAATAAGGAGGTAGGCTAAATGGCTCGTTTCTTTATTGATCGCCCTGTCTTTGCGATAGTACTGGCGATTATTATTACCCTGTTGGGTACGATTGCCGGCTTCAGCCTGCCTATCGCCCAATATCCTAACATTACTAAACCGCGTATCAGCGTAAACACCAACTACGTTGGTGCGAGTGCTGATATCGTTGAAAAGGCTGTAGCACAGACTATTGAGCAGAAGGTCAGCGGCGTAGAAAATATGCTGAACATGTCCTCTGTAAGCACCTCTAGTGGTGAATACAAGCTCAATGTTGAGTTCAACCTGGAGAAAAACGCAGATATCGCTTCTGTAGAGGTGCAGAACCGTGTGTCTCAGGCAACCAGCTCCCTGCCGAGCGAGGTTTCCGGCTACGGCGTAACCACTGCTAAGGAATCTGCTGAGACCATTATGTACTTTGGCCTCTATTCTCCGAAAAATACCTATGATGCAATGTTCCTGAGAACATATGCGGATGCGAACTTCCTCGATGCAGTTAAACGTGTTAAGGGTGTATCCACAGTTGGCGAATATGGTCCGGAATACGCAGTACGTATCTGGCTGAATCCTGAAAAGATGGCGCAGCTGGGCGTAACCGTAACCGATGTTTCCAATGCTATCAAGACGCAAAACATTCAGGCAGCAGTTGGTTCTATCGGTAACCGTCCTACAACTGCTGAGCAGGAGCGTACCTATTCCGCAAGTGCTCAGGGCCGTCTGAATACGCCTGAGGAATTCGGTAACGTAATTATTCGTTCCAATAATGGCGATAACCTGAAGCTGAAGGATATCGCAACTATTAAAGAAGGTCCGCGTAATGACCTTATCACCAGCAAGCTGAACGGTGGCGACTCCGTTGTCTTCCCGGTATCCCTGACCTCCGATGCGAACGCTATCGAAACGGTTAAGAATATCCGTGAGGTATTAAAGGACGCTGAAACACGTTTCCCTGACGATATGAAGCTGATTGTTATTCAGGATAACACGCAGTTCATTACCGAGTCTCTGGAAAAGGTTGCGCATACCTTCTTTGAGGCTTTGATTCTGGTTATTCTGGTAGTATTCATGTTCCTGGGCAGCTGGCGTGCAACCCTGATTCCTATTCTGGCTGTACCGGTATCTCTGGTTGGTACCTTCGCTTCCTTTGTAATTTTGGGCTTTACTATCAATACTCTGACTGCTTTTGCAATGATTCTGGCTATCGGCCTTGTTGTCGATGACGCTATCGTTGTAGTAGAAGCAGTAGAGCATCATATCCAGGAAAACGGTATGTCTCCTAAGGAGGCAACCTACCGTGCGATGAACGAGGTTTCCGGCCCTGTTGTGGCTATCGCCTTCGTACTGTCTGCGGTATTTATCCCTGTAGCCTTCACCGGCGGTACTGTTGGTGAATTGTATAAGCAGTTTGCGATTACGATTTCTGTATCCATGATGCTTTCCGCTATTGTTGCGTTGTCTTTGACTCCTGCGCTCTGCTCTTTGCTTCTGGTGAAGAAGGAGGAGGCGCCGAAGGGCGTTATCGGCAAGGCTGTAAAAGCATTTGATGATTGGTTTGCAAGAACCTTGGCTAAATACGTGAAGAACGTTGAGGGCTGCATCCGTAAATCCAAGCTTATCTTGACCTGTCTTGCTATCGTAGTTATCTGCATCGGCTTCTTGGCGAAGGCAACGCCGACAGGCTTCGTACCTAATGAAGACCAGGGCATGACTGCTGTATCTATCGCTCTGCCTGAGGGTGCCTCCAGCAACCGTACAGAGCAGATTATGGCAGGCCTTGCACAAAAGATGAGAAAGCTTCCCGGCGTTAAAAACGTTATGGAGGTTAGCGGTATTGATATTCTGTCCATGGGCCAGAAGGCTAACGCCGGCCTGGCAGTAGTTACTATGGAGGACTACAGCAAGCGCAGCAACAGCGTACAGGATATTATTCCGATGATTTTTGGCATGGGCGCACAGATTCCTGATGCAACCGTTATGGCCTTCCAGCCGCCTTCTCTGCCTGGTGCTTCCAGTACCGGTACTTTGAGCCTTTATCTCATGAACCTGGGCGGTGAGGATGTTAACACCATGGGTGAGCGTGCTAACGAATTCTTGGCTGCTTGCCGTAAGCGTCCGGAAATCGGTATGCTGTACACCACCTTGAATACTAATACGCCTATGTATCAGTTCGAGGTTGACCGTGACAAGGCACAATCCATGAACGTGCCTGTATCTACTGTTTATAGCGCACTGCAGGCTTTCTTAGGCGGTAATGAAATCAATGATATCAACAACTTCGGCCGTACTTGGAAGGTTGTTATGCAGGCTGATGAAAAATATCGTACCGGTGTAGAGGATATGCGTTACTTCTTTGTACGCAGCAACGACGGCCAGTCTATTCCGCTGAATACGCTTGTAAAGCCGCTGCCTAAGAACAGCTCTGTTGTTATGACACGCTTTAACGGCGCAAGTGCGATTAAAATTTCCGGCGACCCTGCCAGCGGTTATTCCTCTGGTCAGGCTATGGCTGCTATTGAAGAGGTTGCTAAAGAGGTTCTGCCGAACACCTATACCTATGAATGGACCGGCCAGAGCCTTGATGAGATCGAGGCTGGCAGCCGTTCTACGCAGATCTTCATTATCTCGCTGATCTTCGTCTTCCTGTGTCTGGCAGCTCTTTATGAAAGCTGGACCATTCCTCTGGCTGTACTGCTGTCTGTACCGTCTGCCGTTTTTGGCTGCTTCCTGGTACAGTATGCACGCGGTCTGCAGAATGACGTTTATATGCAGATTGGTCTGATTACGCTGATTGGCTTGGCGGCGAAGAACGCCATCCTGATTGTCGAATATGCGAAGATGAACATGGAGCAGGGCATGGATGTTGTACATGCGGCTATTGAGGCTGCTCACGTCCGTCTGCGTCCTATCATGATGACGTCCTTTGCGTTCATCCTAGGCTGTCTGCCTTTGGCTATTGCTACCGGCCCGGGTGCTGGTGCGCGTGTGTCCATGGGTAACGCCGTAGTAGGTGGTATGACCATCGCGACCTTGTTTGGTATCTTCCTGATTCCTGTACTCTTTGTAGTTGTAGAACGCTTCTTCAGCCGCAAAAAGAAGAATCCTGATGATAACGTAACCGAACAGCTGTAAAAACAAAATTATCCTGCTCTGCAGTAATGCGGGGCAGGATTTTTTCGTAATTATATATTTAGCGTAAAAAAAATAACCAGTTCGCAGCTGGTTATTTTTGTTTTGCTAAGGCGTTTCGCAGACGCTTTAGCAGTTCTCCCAATCCTTCTATAAGACAAATTGAAAACTGAGAGGAGATATTTTGTTGCTTTGCAGTCTCTATTTTAGCAAAGGAAAAGGATAAAACTGTTGCCTGTGCAACATATAACATAAATGAAGTATTGTTATATTAATTAAGTTAATGTAAAGTGATTGTGTAACTAATGTAACCGAGCAGAGAAAATCAGTGTGACCTGTGCAACAGAAGATGAAAAAATTTCACTTTATACTAAATAACGTAAGATAAGCAGTTAGCTTACTGAAGTATTCCCCTTTTTAGTTCAAAAGAAAGAGGTGATAAACAGTGGGTCCTGTAACAACTAATCCCTGGCTTATAGCTGTGATTAACATGACCATCGTTTTCGGCGTACTGATTGCGCTGGGCGTGCTTATGAACCTGCTCCAGGTTATTGATCCTACCAAAAGTAAATAATGGTTTCAAAGCAGTGTCGCTGCTTTAAGCAGCTTCATCATAGAAAGAAGTTTTTTAATTGCTCTATTTCTGCCAGTGCAGGCCTTGCAGGCTAGGGGAGACTGAGGGTATAGACAAGGAGAAGGCTGTTTTCTTAGATGAGGCGTACTTATTGCCTTGAGCAATATGCACTTATAATATCCCGCGATGGGAAACAAGGAGGAAATTTTCACATGTTTGAAGCATTTTTTGTTGCTTTGTCTTCCGTATGGGCAGACTCCGGCTTCTCCGCACTGACCAGCGGTCACGTAATCATGATTGCTGTAGGTCTGGTTCTGCTTTATATGGCTATTGGTAAAGGCTTCGAGCCTTTGCTGCTTTCCCCGATTGCATTCGGTTGTATCCTGGCTAACATTCCTAAAAACGGTTTCGAAGAACCTGGTGTTATGTCCGTTATCATGTATGGTATTCACCACGAAGTATTCCCGCCGTTGATTTTCTTGGGCGTAGGCGCTATGACCGACTTTGGTCCTCTGTTGGCTAACCCGAAAACCCTGCTCCTGGGCGCTGCTGCACAGGGCGGTGTATTCGTAGCTCTGCTGGGCGCTATGCTGCTTGGTTTCTCCGTACAAGAAGCTGCTGCTATCGGCATCATCGGTGGTGCTGACGGCCCGACTTCCATCTACCTGGCTGCTAAAATGGCTCCTCAGCTGTTAGGTGCAATCGCAGTTGCTGCTTACTCCTACATGTCTCTGGTGCCGCTGATTCAGCCGCCTATCATGAAACTGTTCACCACTGAAGCAGATCGTAAAATCGTTATGCAACAGCTGCGTCCGGTTTCTCACTTTGAAAAGGTTGCTTTCCCGATCATGTGCACCATCGTTATTTCTTTGCTGTTACCTTCCGTAACCGCTCTGATTGGTATGCTGATGCTTGGTAACCTGTTCAAAGAAGCAGGCTGCCTGGATCGTCTGTCCGATACCGCACAAAACGCTCTGATGAACACCGTAACCATCATGCTGGCTACCGGTACTGGTCTGACCATGAGCGCTGAGTCCTTCCTGAACGCTAAGACTCTGCTGATCATCGTTCTGGGCCTGGTTGCATTCGTAGCTGGTACTGCTGCAGGCGTTATCTTCGGTAAGCTCATGTGCATTGCAGACGGTGGCAAGACCAACCCGTTGATTGGTTCCGCTGGCGTATCCGCAGTTCCTATGGCTGCTCGTGTATCTCAAAAAGTTGGTCAGAAAGCTAACCCGGCTAACTTCCTGCTGATGCATGCTATGGGTCCTAACGTAGCAGGCGTTATCGGTACCGCAGTTGCAGCTGGTACCATGCTGGCTATGATCGGTCCTGTTGGCAAATAATTAATAGTCAACTCCCCTGAAGAGGTTGTACTCGTAAGAGCACAGCCTCTTTTTGATTATACAGAAGTAGTCACCAATGTACACGGAATTAGCTGATTAAGTCCAATATTTGGTTGTGAGGTCGCTACTGATATATTAAATATGAAGAAAAGCTATTATTTTGGCATTTTTTGGCTTGAAAATGCTAAAATAATAGCTTTTTTGTGTGCGTATACAGTGGACATAGAGGGGATGCTTACACTTCTATTCTAATCAGAAATTAGTACCAGCTCATAGCAATTAAACACGCTTGGTACTAAATTTCTTTAAAGCGCTGAAAGGCTTGCTGCACGGGGCTTTATGACATTAAAGCGTTAGCTGGCGGTACTTTTAATTGCGATAATTTTTAGACAAAACTACTTGAGATAGTGGTGTAATTAAGCTGTATGCAAGCAAAGTAATTCCATTTGGGAATAAGCTAGTACATTAATGAAAAATGAAGAATCAAAAATACTAAAAATAAAGTATATAAGTCTAATAAACGAATACACTGTCTACACTTAAAGTGTTAATTTTTCAAAAAAAGCACTTTTTATTTTACTAAAAGAGTGCTATAATAAGCACATGGAAATGCAAGAAAATACATAGCAAATCCACGAAGGTTCTTTGAAAACTTCATATTAATAGCTGATATAGAATGCCGCTTCGGCATTGTATATAAATTAATTTAAAGGAGGAACATAAAATGTCCCCAGCAATCAAATGTCTTATTTTGTTGGCAGTAGTTGCATTATTCTTTGTAACCGAACTTATCCCTCTCGCAATTACCGCTACTGGCGCAGCTATCGCATGCGGCCTCTTAGGCTTGATTCCTGCAAAACAAGTATTCAGTGGTCTGTCTAACTCCACCGTTGTACTGTTCGCAGGCATGTTCGTAGTTGGCGCTTCCATGTTCTACACCGGCCTCGCACAAGAAATCGGTAACACCGTAGTTAAAATGTGCGGCACAGGCGAAAACAGCCTGATGTTTGGCCTGATGATCGTTGGTACTGTACTGTCCGCAGTATTGTCCAACACTGGTACCGCAGCTTGCTTACTTCCTGTAGCACTGGGTATCTGCTCCGCAGCTAAGATTCCTGCTTCCCGTCAGTTAATGCCGTTGGCATTCGCTTGCGGTTGGGGCGGTATCATCACCATGGTAGGTACTCCTCCTAACATCATCGCTACTGGCGCTATGACCGCTGCTGGTCTCGAGCCGTTCGGCTTCTTCGAATTCGCTTGGATTGGTATTCCGGTTTCCGTAGCTGGTATGCTCTACATGATGTTTGTAGGTAAATATCTGCTCCCGAACAAACAACTCGATGCTGATCAAGAAATCGAGCAAGAAATCGAAGCAAATGAAACCTCCAAAACCAAACAAATGGTATCTGGCGCTATCCTGCTGGCAGTTGTTCTGGTAATGGCTATCGGCATTAAAGGCGTATCTCTGGAAATGGCAGCAATCATCGGCGCACTCGTTTGCGTACTGACCGGCTGCTTGACTGAAAAACAAGCTTATGCATCCATCGACTGGGTAACCATTTTCCTGTTCGCTGGCATGATGCCTGTATCCTCCGCTATGGATAAAACCGGCGCTGGTAAACTCATCGCTGAATGGACTGTTGGCCTGATGGGCGGCGCTCCTTCTCCGCTGGTAGTAACCGGTGTACTGTTCATCCTGTCCTGCGGTCTGACCCAGTTCATGTCCAACACCGCATCCGCAGCTCTGCTGTGCCCGATCGGTATTGCAATTTCTCAAAACCTCGGCGCTGACCCGAAAGCAGTTCTGATGGCTATCGCTGTTGCAGCATCCTGCGCATTCGCAACTCCGGTAGGTACTCCTCCGAACACTCTGGTACTTGGCCCTGGCGGATACAAATTCATGGACTATGTTAAAGCTGGTACCGGCTTAGTTCTGGTAGCTTTCGTAGTATCCCTGATCGTTATCCCGATGGTATGGCCGTTCTTCCCTGGCAAATAATTTGTTAGGTTAGTCAGCTAAACAGCAATCAACCCCTGTCACGTAAGTGACAGGGGCTTTTGTTATGTCTGGAAGCTTGAAAATGACGGAAAATGGAATAAAAGCGCATAAATGCGTGAGCTTGAAAGAAATTGTGAAGCTTATACACAAGCGCTTGCATAAATATACAGAAATAAACATATAAAAGCACTGTAAACTACCATAAAAAATGTGACTAAAACACTTGCTTTTTTTGGGGAAGTGTGTTAAACTTAACACTGTCGTCAATTAAGTAAATAAAGTAAGTGAAAAACAGCCATTAAGTAATTAAAGTAAGTGACTCAATGCGCTGCCTATTATCATTGTTATGAAATATCGTTATCAGGTAATTTGATGATGTGTTCTCTCACTCATGCATGGTTATAGATTTTTATTGTTATCCCATATAACTGCTTGCACGTTTCCTTAATTTTTGACAAAGATTACATCTAGTGATGTACAAAAAAATATTTTATTATTAGGAGGAAAACAATGTCCCCAGCTATCAAATGTCTCATTCTTTTGGCAGTAGTTGCATTATTCTTTGTAACTGAACTTATTCCTCTCGCAGTTACTGCTATTGGTGCCTCTGTGGCATGCGGCCTGTTAGGCCTGATCCCTGCTAAGCAAGTATTCAGCGGTCTGTCCAACTCCACCGTTGTATTGTTTGCAGGTATGTTCGTAGTAGGTGCTTCCATGTTCTACACCGGTCTGGCTCAAGAAATTGGTAACACCGTAGTTAAAATGTGCGGCACCAGCGAAAACAGCCTGATGTTTGGTCTGATGATCGTTGGTACTGTAATGTCCGCAGTTCTGTCCAACACCGGTACCGCAGCTTGCATGCTGCCGGTTGCACTGGGCATCTGCTCCGCAGCTAAGATTCCTGCTTCCCGTCAGTTAATGCCGTTGGCATTCGCTTGCGGTTGGGGCGGTATCATCACCATGGTAGGTACCCCGCCTAACATCATTGCAGTAGGTGCAATGAATGCTGCTGGTATCGAGCCGTTCGGTTTCTTCGAATTCGCTTGGATCGGTGTTCCTATCTCCGTAGCTGGTATGCTCTACATGATGTTCTTGGGCAAATATCTGCTCCCGAACAAACAACTCGATGCTGATCAAGAAATCGAGCAAGAGGTAGAGGCTAACGAAATTTCCAGATCTAAACAAATGGTTTCCGGCGCTATCCTGCTGGCAGTTATCCTGGTAATGGCTGTTGGTATCCCGGGCGTATCCCTGGAAATGGCTGCTATCATCGGCGCTCTGCTGTGCGTACTGACCGGCTGCCTGACTGAAAAACAAGCTTATGCATCCATCGACTGGGTAACCATTTTCCTGTTCGCTGGCATGATGCCTGTATCCTCCGCTATGGATAAAACCGGCGCTGGTAAACTCATCGCTGAATGGACTGTTGGCCTGATGGGCGGCGCTCCTTCTCCGCTGGTAGTAACCGGTGTACTGTTCATCCTGTCCTGCGGTCTGACCCAGTTCATGTCCAACACCGCATCCGCAGCTCTGCTGTGCCCGATCGGTATTGCAATTTCTCAAAACCTCGGCGCTGACCCGAAAGCAGTTCTGATGGCTATCGCTGTTGCAGCATCCTGCGCATTCGCAACTCCGGTAGGTACTCCTCCGAACACCCTGGTACTCGGCCCTGGCGGATACAAATTCATGGACTACCTGAAAGCTGGTTGCGGTCTCGTAATCGTTTGCTTCATCGTATCCCTGGTTGTTATTCCGATGGTTTGGCCGTTCTTCCCTGGCAAATAATTTGTTAGGTTAGTAAGCTAAATGCAAACCAACCCCTGTCACGAAAGTGGCAGGGGTTTTGTTATTCTTGGCAGAATTTGCCAAAATGTGTCATAAAAAAAACACATCTTTTTGTTATACTTGCTTTGACCTCAAAAAGAGGAAAGGTTATAATAGTAAAGTAATACATAAAAGAATGAGGGATGCAAAATGATGAATTTCGTCAAGAGAAATAAATACATATTAGTTGCGGCGGCCATTTTGCTGGCAGGCAGCTATGGCGGCTACAAATATTATCAAAGCAGTCAGGTCGCAGTAGAGACTGTGAAGATTGGCGAGGTGAAAAAGGGAAATATAGTGGAGACAGTTTCGGCAACCGGCTCCTTGAGTGCGCAGGATAATGTTGATATCAGCTCGAAGATTACGGGACGTATCGTAGAGGTGCTGGTTAAGGAAAATCAGCATGTCAACGCCGGGGATGTGCTGGTGCGCCTGGATGCAACGTCCTTGAACGCTACGCTGGCGCAGATGCAGGCTAAGCTGCATAACGCACAGGCAACCTACAATCGTAATCTGAACCTCTTAAATCGTGGCGCTATCAGCCAGTCGACTTTTGATAGCGTTGAAGCTGATTATCTTGTGGCCAAGAGCAATTACGAAAAGGCTGCTTCTGATGTTAGCGATACTGTTATTACGACGCCTATTTCCGGCTATATCATCGGTAAGCCGACGCCTGTTGGCCAGACCATCAGCTCCGGTATCAGCACGCCGCAGGTTATCATGTCTGTAGCAACGCTTGATAATATGGAAATTGAAACATTGGTCGATGAATCTGATATCGGTCAGGTGAAGAACGGCCAGAAGGTTAAGTTCACCGTCGATGCTTATCCGAATGAAACCTTCACCGGAAAGGTGCGTTTGATTTCCCGCAGCGCTACGACTGAGAATAATGTAATCTATTATAAGGTATATGTTACCGTTGACGATGCAAAGGGCAAGCTGCTGCCGACTATGACGGCAAGAACAGAGATTATCATTAACGAGGCTAATGATGTAACCATCGTGCCGCTGAATTGCGTTTATAATGATGGCAGCCGTCATTACGTGAAGGTATATAATGAAAAGACTAAGGAAACGCGTGACGTTGATGTAACTCTCGGTCTGACGAGTGACAGTGAGGTGGCGGTTACAGCCAACGGTCTCAGCATTGGCGACAAGCTGCTCGTGAAGAAGGCTGTCAGCAAGCAGACTAGTAACAGAATGGGCCCGCCGCCAATGCACTAAGGAGGTCGTGAGCATGTCTGTTATTGAACTAAAGGATATTATGAAAACATATCATATGGGTGACAGTGTTGTACATGCTCTCTTCCATGTGAATTTAAAGATTGAATATGGTGAATTTACCTCTATCATGGGCCCGTCGGGCAGCGGTAAGTCGACGATGATGAATATTCTCGGCTGCTTGGACAGACCGACCTCCGGAGAATATTTTCTTGATGGCAAGGAAATCGCCGGCTATGATGACGATGAGCTGGCGCATACGCGTAATGCGAAGATTGGCTTTGTCTTCCAGAACTTCAATCTTCTGGCGAAGCTGACGGCACAGGCCAATGTTGCGCTGCCGCTCGTCTACGCAGGCGTAGACGAGGAGGAGCGCATGGAGCGCGCGAGGAAGGCGCTGGAGGCTGTCGGTCTCGGTACGCGTCTTGACCATAAGCCGACGGAAATGAGCGGCGGCCAGCGTCAGCGTGTGGCGATTGCCAGAGCGCTGATTAATAATCCTGCGATTATCATGGCCGATGAGCCGACAGGTAATCTGGATACGAAGTCCAGCTATGAGATTATGGATATTTTTAAGGCGATGAATGACAGCGGCAAAACTGTAGTCATGGTTACGCATGAGCCGGATATTGCCGAGCAGACGAAGCGTATTCTCGTAATGCGTGACGGTCAGCTGGTCAGTGACGAGCGCAGCGGCGGCAAGAGCGATTATGCGGCTATGGAGCTGCAAAGCATGCGTGACGGACAGCAATCTTAATGAAGGAAGGTAAGCAGAAATGTTAAATGAAAGCATTAAAATGGCTATTGAGGGCATGCTCTCCAACAAGCTGCGTACCTTCCTGACGCTGCTGGGCATCATCATCGGCGTTGGAGCAGTTATTGCGATGGTCAGCCTGGGCTTTGGCCTCAAGGAGAATGTAAAAAACAATATCTCTAAGCTGGGCAGCAATCTGCTGATTATCACCTCTGGCGGTCGCACTGCGAGCGGTGCGCGCCTGGCAGCCGGTGAGGGCGTCAAGCTGACATATGACGATATGCAGGCCATTGAAAAGCAGGTGGATGGCATTGCTAATATTTCGGCTAGCGTCAACAGAAGCTATCAGATGGTTGCAGGCAACCAGAACTGGACGAGCCGCGTAGAGGGCACGACGCCGAGCAACTTTACTATTTCTAGCCTGGAGGTTGAGGATGGACGTATTTTAAGCGACCGTGACCTTAGCAGCCGCAGCAGGGTGGCAGTTATCGGCAAGACGGTCGCAGACAGCTTGTTCCCTGAGGGTGATCCTGTAGGCAAGATTATGCGTATCAATAAGGCGCCATTTCAGGTTATCGGCGTGCTGAAGAGCAAGGGACAGGGCAGCATGGGTATGGATCAGGACGATGTCGTCTATATTCCGCTGACCACGGCGCAAAACCGTATGATGGGCATTACGAATGTACAGCGTATTGCAGTGCAAGCAGAGAACGAAAACGTTATTAATGATGTACAGGCCGAGGTAGAGCAGGTGCTGCGTACCCGCCATAGAATTAAAGAAGGCGGTACGGATGATTTTAATGTAGGCAATATGGCGCAGATTATGGAAACCATGCTGTCGACGGCTAATAATATCACGATTCTGCTTGGCTGCATTGCTGCTATCAGCCTTTTGGTCGGCGGTATCGGCATTATGAATATCATGCTCGTTTCGGTAACGGAGCGCACGCGTGAAATCGGTATCCGCAAGGCTCTTGGTGCGACCTATAACAATATTTTGCAGCAGTTCCTTGTGGAGTCGATGGTTATCGGTATTATCGGCGGCACGCTGGGTGTTATTCTTGGCGTGAGTGCTTCAGTGCTTATCAGCAAGTTTGCCGGCTGGAATACGGTTATTTCTATCTGGGCGATTATTATCGCGGTAGTTTTTTCTGTGGGCATCGGCCTGTTCTTCGGTATTTATCCGGCGAGAAAGGCAGCGCTGCTTGATCCGATTGACGCACTGAGATACGAGTGACACCCCCAGTCACTTCGCTACGCTCAGTGCCAGCCCCCTTTCAGGGGGCACAAGGTCATCGGATTTCAACATTAATGTTTAGATATACAGTTTGTTAATCTTATATATAATTGGAGAAGAGAATGACAAAACGAGAGCCAAAACCCCCGACAATTAAAGATTATTTCCAGGCCTTTTCGGATTTTCTGAGAAGGCCTAAAACTGTTTTTGACATCAAGGACAGAACAAAAGGCTTAATTCTGCTAATTGCTATAATTATTATGCTGCAAAAGGTTGTGCAAATGCTGAGTGATTGATATAATAAAATAATAGAACTGTTTGTGAGGAGGATGGCTGTGAGTGAAAAGGGACTTGGGATTTTAGGCGGTACCTTTGACCCCATTCATCTTGGACACCTGCATATCGCAGAGGCTGTCTATGACCAGATTGCGCTGGACGAGATAGTCTTTATTCCGGCGTTCGTGCCACCGCATAAGCTGGGGCAGGATTATGCGCCTGCGCAGCATCGCTATGCGATGACAGAGCTGGCTGTGCGCAGCTTTCCGCATTTTACGGTCTCGGATATTGAGCTGCGCCGCAGCGGAGTTTCCTATACGATTGACACGCTGCGTGAGCAGCACGAGGTGTATCCGGAGCGTAAGCTGTATTTTATTATCGGCGCTGATTCAGTAGCGCAGCTGCATACGTGGCATTCTATTGAGGAGATGCTGGAGCTTGCCACCTTTGTAGCAGCCGGAAGGCCTGGCTATGAGGGCGTGATGGACGAGGTTGTGCGTCATTTGGGCAAGCAGGCGGCAGAGCATATTCTGCTGCTGCATACGCCGGAGTACGATATTTCGTCGACGGAAATCAGAACGCGCATCCGCAGCGGCAGCAGTCTGGCCGGACTTGTGCCTGCGGAGGTCGAGCATTATATCAAAGAGCATGGGTTGTATAAAAAGCAGGAGATGGCTTAAAATATGTTGACTATTGAAGAAATGAAACAGCTTTTGGAAAAATCGCTGGCACCGAAGCGCTTCAAGCATTCAGTACATGTTTATGAAACTGCTTTGGAGCTGGCGGCGGCACATGAGCTGCCTGTAGAAAAAATTGCTGTGAGCGCACTATTGCATGACTGTGGCCGTGAGGTGCCGACGAAGGAGAGTGCGGCGAAGGCTGACGAGCTGGGCATTGCTATTGATGAGGTTGAGCGCAGCCAGCCGATTCTGCTGCATGCGAAGCTGGGCGTTTATTACGCGCAGCAGAAGTATGGCGTGACGGATAAGGAAGTGCTCGAAGGCATCGCTTATCACACGACAGGCGCTGCGGGGATGAGCACCTTGGCGAAGGTTGTTTTTCTGGCAGATATGCTGGAGCCGGGACGCGATTTCCCTGGCGTAGACGAGTTGCGTAAGGCTGCACGCAAGAGCCTGGATAAGGCTATGCTCATGGCTTACAGCAATACGGTGCGTTATCTTTTAGATGGCGGACTTTTGATTCATCCGCATTGCATCGACGGCTACAACGAGCTGATCAGACTGCAGAAGAAGCAGGATTAAGCAGGGGTGGCAGATGGAAAAAGATAATAACGAGATAAATACTATTCCAGACAGAAAAAAGCGCGTGCGGCGCAAGCTGCGCTGGGGCAGACTACTGTTCTTGCTGCTTCTGATAGGCATTGTCGGCACTGGTCTGTTTTGGTCGACGGTATGGGTTTATAACACCTTTATCAATCCGCCGCATGTGCAGGTGACGGCTGCGGATGACACTATCCGCAATGACGAGAAGCTCAACGAGCGCATCAACATTTTGCTGCTCGGCATAGACGATGGCGACAGCGAGGCGGCGGAAACCGAGCCGAAGCGCACAGACGCGATTATCCTTTTGAGCTTTGATCCGCAGAATAATAAGGTGTCGGTGCTGTCGGTTCCGCGTGATACGAAGGTTATTCTGCCTGGACACAAGGATCCGGAAAAGATAAATGCTGCCTATGCCTATGGCGGCGCAGTCATGGCGAAGCAGACAGTGGCAAACCTTCTGCGCGTGCCAATTCATTATTACGCGCTTGCTAACTGGCGCGGCTTTATCGACATTGTCAATTTGATTGGCGGCGTAGATATTTATGTCGACAGGGATATGTATTATGAGGATCCCTATGCTGACCTGGTTATTGATATCAAGCATGGCTATCAGCACATGGATGGCGAAACTGCCGGCAAATATGTGCGCTTCCGTAAGGACGAGCTGGGTGATATCGGCCGCGTGCAAAGACAGCAGAAGTTCCTTAAGGCAGCGGCAGAGCAGATGTTCTCTGTGCAGAACGTCACGAAGATCAGCAGCCTTTTGGCAACGCTGGATAAATATGTTGAGACTGACCTGAATACGCTGACTATGCTGAAGGCAGCCAACAGCTTCAAGCTGTTTGGTGACGATAAGCTGCGCAGCTGTATGTTATATGGTAATTTTAGTGACGAGGATGGCGGAAGCTATTGGAAGTCAACACCTAAGGATGTCAACAAATCTCTTGATGAGCTGGGCATTCCTTATATCAAGGACGAAGAGGATAACTCCGCTGAGGAAGAAGCTGAAAGCGGACCTATAGAGCATCTGCAGCCGAAGGACAGGGATGAGCTGCAAAAGGAAGCAGATGCTGCAAAAAACAAAGAAAATAATTAAGGAGGATGTTTAATGGATACTAAAGAAATTGCTATGAAAATTGCTGCTGCGGCAAGCGACAAAAAGGCTACTGATATTTTGCTGCTGAACATGGAGGGCCTGTCTCCGGTTACGGATTATTATGTAATCTGCAGCGCTTCCAACAGCACGCTGGTAAAAACTATTGCTGATAATATCGAGGATAAAATGGGCGAGGACGGCGTGTTCCCGACTCATAAGGAAGGCTATGCTGATGCACGCTGGATCCTTTTGGACTACGGCGATGTTGTTGCGCATATTTTCCTGGAGGAGGAGCGCAACTTCTATAATCTGGAGCAGCTGTGGGCTGACGCTCCGTCTGAAGCATTTGTGGAGAATGAGGCATGATTGAACACAAAAAATTTACGAGACCAGCAAGACCTGCAAGACCTGCTAAGGCTCCTGTAGTGACGAATAATACTAAATATCGTCAGGGCGATGTCGTGACGCTGAAGGTGGCACGTATGAGTGATGCCGGTGCCTTCCTTGACGCAGGCACAGGCAACACCTCTGATGATATCCTGCTGCATAAGCTGCAGCAGACCTCGGAAATCAACGTTGGCGACGAGGTAAAGGTTTATCTTTATCTTGACCCGAACAAGCGCCTGACGGCCAGCATGAAGCTGCCGAAGATGCGTGAGGGCCAGATTGGTTACGCACGCGTGCTGAGCGTAACGCGCGACGGCGGCTTCGTCGACATCGGCGCGGAGCGTGGCGTGTTCCTGCCCTACAGCCAGATGCGCGGCCATGTCAACCCGGGCCAGCTGGTGTGGGTAAAGCTGTACCGCGATAAGAGCGGCCGTCAGGCCGTGACGATGCGCGTAGAGGAGGATATGCTGAAGGCCTCCAAGCCTGCTGAGGGACTCAAGGTGGGCGATAAGGTTACCGGCACAATTTACAATATTCTGCCGGAGGGCTTCTTCCTCTTCACCAACCAGCGCTTTATTGCCTTTCTGCATCGCAGCGAGGTTCCCGGCGGTCGTCTGGACTTTGGCCAGGAGATTACCTGTCGCGTGACCTATCTGCGTGAGGATGGACGTATCAACGTCTCTATGCGCCTGCAAAAGGAAAACGCGCTGATTGCAGATGCACAGGATATCTATGACTATCTGGTGAAGCGCAATGGCAGCATGCCGTATTGCGATGCTACGCCGTTGGAGATTATCAAGCAGAAGTTTGGCATCAGCAAGGCAGCCTTCAAGCGTGCACTGGGCCATCTGATGAAAGAGGGCAAGGTGCGCCAGGAAAACGGCTGGACATTCCTGACCGAGGGTGAAAACAAGTAAATAATTATCTTTGGGCATAAAAAAACCTGTTAGCTAGAAAAGTGATCAGCCCCTTGTCAAGTAGACAACTCAAATAACTAAAAATTTTTCTTG
>ERZ1026901.652-NODE-652-length-25794-cov-8.494930_pt1 | contig 25794 bp, 18 predicted proteins | sample MGYA00380179_ERZ1026901 | MGnify/ENA primary metagenome ERZ1026901 (study PRJEB33269, sample SAMEA4719815) | human gut metagenome | biome: human-associated habitat; feature: organic feature; material: feces | place: Cameroon | collected 2013-10 ... | reverse complement strand
TTTTCATAGAATGGCACTTTTGAAATACATTTATTGGAAATTTTGCATAAAGGTATTGTGAGAGAAACCCGAAATGGTTTGGAGGCGAAAACGATGGTAGCTGACGACAGAAGAATCAGAATTATCACAGGTCACTACGGCAGCGGCAAGACTGAATTTGCAGTCAATTATGTCAAGAAGCTGCGCGAAAGCGTAGACGGAAGGGTAGCCATTGCCGATTTGGATATTGTAAATGTTTATTTCCGCTCCAGAGAGAAAAAAGAAGAGCTGGAAGAAAAGGGAATTCAGGTAATTGCATCCAACTTGGATACGGCAGTTGCGGATGTTCCTGCGGTTTCCGGCGCGATGACGATGCCTGTCATCAATAAGGAATATCAGTATGTGGTAGACCTTGGCGGCAACGATGTCGGCACACTGGTGCTGGGCAGAATCAAACCTCTTTTGGATCATGCGGAAGCAGACTTTTTTATGGTAGTCAATGCCTACCGCCCGAATACCTCTACACCTGAGGGTATCATCGAGCAGATGGAAAATCTGGAATATGCGGCTGGGCTGAAGGTGACAGGCTTCATCAATAACACGAACCTTGTTAGAGAGACAACGGCGGAATGTTTGCTCCATGGGGACGAAGTATTGAAGGAGGTAACAAAACGCACAGGGGTTCCTGTGAAGTATGTTTCCTATGTCAAGGATGTAATGACAGAGGAAATACCAGAAGGACTTTCTGGGGAGCTTTTCCCTATGGAGTTTAATATGAGAAAGACCTGGATGTAAATTCAAATATTTATGGAGGTGTATTTTGAATGGCAAAAGGTAAAGTAACGATCAATGAAGTGATTTGTAAGGGTTGCGGCCTTTGTGTATCTGTTTGTCCTAAGAGCGTACTTGCTCTTTCTACAACAAAAATCAATCCCGCAGGTTACAATCCCGCAGAAATGATCAACGAAGATTGTATCGCTTGCACAAGCTGCGCAAAGATGTGCCCTGATTGTGCGATTGTAGTAGAAAGACTGGACTAAGAGAGGAGGAATTTTCAATGGCAAAAGTTTTGATGAAAGGCAACGAAGCAGTTGGTAAAGCGGCTATTGAGGCGGGTTGCAGATATTTCTTTGGCTACCCCATCACTCCTCAGTCCGAAGTACCTGAATATTTATCTGTTGAATTACCCAAGGTAGGCGGCACATTCGTGCAGGCTGAATCCGAGGTGGCAGCAATTAACATGGTTTACGGTGCAGCAGCAGCAGGCGCAAGAGTGCTGACAAGCTCTTCTTCCCCCGGTATTGCACTGAAGCAGGAAGGTATCGGTTACATCAGTAACGCAGGTCTGCCCGCAGTTATCATCAACATGATGCGTGGTGGCCCGGGCCTTGGTACCATTCAGCCCGGTCAGGCTGACTATAACATGACAGTAAAGGGTGGCGCAAACGGTGACTACCACAACGTAGTTCTGGCTCCCGCATCCGTACAGGAAGCTGTTAACATGGTTATGGAAGCATTCGATATCGCTGACCAGTATCTTCTGCCCGTTATCATTCTGGCTGACGGTCTGATTGGTCAGATGATGGAACCCGTTGAATTCAACTACGTTCCCAGACCCAACCTGCCCGAAAAAACATGGGCTCTGGTAGGTCACTACGGCGCAGAAAGAAGCAACATCAAAAACCTGGTTATCGAACCCGATGAATGTGAAGCATGGAACCATGATCACTTCAAGGTATATGATGAGGTTGTGAAGAACGAACAGGCTTGGGAAGAATACAAGATGGATGATGCGGAATATGCATTCGTTTCCTACGGTACAGCTTCCAGAGTTGTTAGAACAGCAATCGGCTATCTGAGAGCAGAAGGCTACAAAGTAGGTATGATCAGACCTAAAACACTGTGGCCCTTCCCTCAGAAGGCATTCGATAAATTCAATGATAAAATCAAAAAGTTCCTGGATGTGGAAATGTCCATGGGCCAGATGGTTCCCGACGTTGCATACGCTTGTAACGATAGAAACAAGGTTGCATTCCACGGCAGAACAGGCGGTAACGTACCTACTGTAGATGAAATTGTTGAATTTGGTAAAGAAGTTATGGGAGGTGACAAATAATGGCAGTTGTATTTGAAAAAACAAAAGGTTTAACAGACGCGAAATTGCATTATTGTCCCGGTTGTGCACACGGTATCGTACACAGACTGGTAGCAGAAGTTCTGGAAGAAATGGGCGAGCTGGGCAACTCCATCGTTGCAGTTCCCGTAGGTTGTGCAGTATTTGCAAACAACTACTTCAACATTGACGCAATCCAGTGTGCGCATGGTCGTGCTCCCGCAACAGCAACAGGTATCAAGAGAGTACACCCCGAACAGACAGTATTTACATATCAGGGCGATGGTGACCTTGCTTCCATCGGTACATGTGAAATCGTTCATGCAGCAGCGCGTGGTGAAAAGATTACAACAATCTTCATCAACAACGGTATCTACGGCATGACAGGCGGCCAGATGGCTCCCACAACTCTGCCCGGCATGAAGGCAACAACAGCTCAGAACGGCCGTGACCCCAAGGTAAACGGTAACCCTCTGCGCGTTTCCGAAATGCTGGCATCCCTGACAGGTCCCGCATACATCGAAAGAGTATCCATTTCCACACCTGCACAGGTAGCAGCTGCGAAGAAAGCAATCAGAAAAGCATTTGAAATCCAGAAACAGGGTCTGGGCTTCACCTTCATCGAGGTTGTAGCTTCCTGCCCTACAAACTGGGGTCTGACACCCGTAAAAGCTATGGAATTTGTAAGAGAAAAAATGATTCCTTACTATCCTCTGGGCGTATATAAAGATATCACAGTAGAGGAGGGCAAATAATTATGAGTACATTTTCTTCTATCATCGCAGGTTTCGGCGGCCAGGGCTCTCTGCTGATGGGTAAAATTATGGCTTATGCTGGCATGCTGGAAGGCAAAGAAGTTTCCTGGTGTCCTTCCTATGGTCCCGAAATGCGTGGCGGTACTGCAAACGTAAACGTAATCATTTCCGACGAAAATGTTGGTTCTCCCGTTGTTACAAAGGATGCAGACTGTATCGTAGCACTGAACCAGCCTTCTCTGGATAAATTTGTAGGCGTTGTAAAGGAAGGCGGCTCTCTGGTTGTGAATGCTGACCTTTGCACCGTTGGCGCTGTAAAGGATGGCGTTAAGGTATACGCTGTTCCCGCAAACAAAATTGCAACAGACAACTTCGGCGGCTCCAAGCTGGCTAACCTGGTTATGCTGGGTGCAGTTGTTTACGCAACAGGCGCAATTGATATTGCAGGTCTGGATGAAACATTCGCACATGTTTTTGAAGGCGGCAAAGCAAAATTCATCCCCAACAACAAAAAAGCATTTGAGTTGGGCTATGAATATGCAAAAAATCTGTAATCTTATACAGTAAAATTCGTCCTGTATCCGAAAGGGTACGGGACTTTTTTATATTTGCAGCAGAAGGGATTGTAATATTTTGTCGAAATCAGCAGAGACTTCTCTTGTTTTCTGAAATCATGCGTGCTAAAATGAAGAAAATATTCAGTATTTTGATGGATTGAAAACATGATAGGGGGGGAATGAGGATGGAAGAACAGCCGCAGCCTTTGGAAAAAGAAACGGCAGAGATAAACGGAAGCAAAACACACAGGCTAAGGGTTGTTATTGTATTTTTATTCCTGCTTACGGTATTTCTCGTTTCTGTATATACCTTTATTTTGCAGAGAAATTACAGCGAAAATACACTGGAATCGGCTGTAGAATGGAATACTCAGTGCGCTGATGCCATTCATAAGCTGGTGCTGCAAAAATTAACCGGAGAGGATTACAAAAATATTTCTACGATTGCGGATATGCAGTCAGAACGCTATCAGAGGCTGCAAAAGGAGCTGAGCGAGCTGCGAAAGCTGAATCCCACCCGCTATCTTTATACAGCGAAGATGGGGGCGGACGGCAGACCGATTTATCTGATTGATGGGCTGGATTTGGATGCAAAGGATTTTGCCTATCCCGGAACGTACATAGAAAAAGAAATGGTTCCGTATATCGAAGCGGCACTTGCAGGAGAAACCGTTTATTCGCAGGAAATCGTGGACACCGCATGGGGGCATATTTTCACAGCCTGCTATCCGGTGTGCGAGGATACCGGCGAGGTTATCGGTGCGATTTGCATGGAAATGGATATGGAGCATACCTATAAGCTGCTGGAGCAAAGCAATCGTGCGGCGGTGAAGATGGCTATGTTTGCGGCTATTGTTTTGGTGCTGTTTGCCTTAGGTGCGTATTGCCTGATACAAAAAAGCAGAACGAAAAGCGAGGAGCAGCAGGAGCAGCTGCAAAAGGCGGTTGAGGCGGCGGATGCAGCCAATGAAGCAAAATCGGTGTTTCTGTTCAATGTGAGCCACGATATCCGCACGCCCATGAATGCGATTATTGGCTATGCCGAGCTGGCGGACAGGAATCTGGACAAAAAGGAGCTGCTGCGAAGCTATTTGGAAAAAATCGGCATCTGCGGACAGAAAATGCTGTCCATACTGGATAACGTACTGGAATTATCGAGGATTGAAACGGGCAATGTGGTGCTGGAGGAAAGCGCGGCTGAAGCAGAATCGGTTCTGGATGACTGCCTGCACATGGTCAGCGCGGAGATTGAAAAGAAGCACCAGACCTTGACCATTTCCAAGGATATCATCTATCCGTATATTTATATGGATATCTCCCGTTTTACGGAAATCATTCTGAATTTAATCAGCAATGCGATTAAATATACAGGCGAGGGCGGTACAATTCGCTGCTCTGTGCGCCAGCTTCCTGCACAGAAGGATGGCAGATGTATACAGGAGCTTTCCGTCAGCGACAACGGGATTGGCATGTCAGAGGAATTCCAGAAGCATATTTTTGAATCCTTCACCAGAGAACGCTCCTCTACGGTCAGCGGTGTGGAAGGTACGGGGCTCGGCATGGGTATCGTGAAAAAGCTGGTGGAGATGATGCATGGCGAGATTAAAATATACAGCCGAGTGGGGGAAGGCTCGACCTTTACGATTCGGATTCCCTGCCGTATTGCGGCTTTTGAGGACACACAAACCAAGCGCGCACAAGCCCATCCGAATGGCAAGCCGCTTGCGGGTAAGCGGATTCTGCTTGCAGAGGATAACGATTTGAATGCGGAAATCGCGATTGCGCTTCTGGAGGAGGAAGGACTTCTGGTGGAGCGCGCGGCGGACGGCGTGAAATGTATGGAAATGCTGGAAAAGGCACCGGCGCATTTTTATGAGCTGATTCTGATGGATATTCAGATGCCGATTCTGGGTGGCTATGATACCACAAGGAAAATCCGCAGAATGGCGGATGCCGAAAAGGCAGCTATTCCGATTATCGCCATGACGGCAAATGCCTTTGCGGAGGACAAACAGCGTGCGCTGGCGGCAGGCATGAATGACCATGTTGCAAAGCCGATTGATATGAATAAGCTGATTCCGACCTTGCAGAAATATATATAAGCATTTGTGAGAGGGTACCGTTTCATCAGAAAATTGACGAAAGGGTACCTTTTAAAGAAACGGAATACCGATGAAGGATAGGAGGAGCGTGCCTGTCCTTTGTTGGTATATAAGGTATTTTTTTCAATACCTTCCTTTTTATATTTCTTAAAATTTGTTTAAACGCTTGACAAAAGCATTTTTGAACGCTATTATCGAAAAGTAGTCTTGTGTAACTTTATGTCCTTTGTAGATTGCTGCAAAGGGCGTTTTTTGTTCTAAGCTTGAGGCTTTGAAGAAGGAAAGGCAATCTAACAAGGAGTTTGATACAAATGGGAAAAATAAAGTTCAAAAAGCCTGATATCAAGGGCTGTTTCGGCAAGCTGAAATCTCTGAAATGGGCAGATATGAAGAACGGTATTCGTGCGATGAAAAAGCGGCAGGCGGAAAAGGAAGCGGCATACCGCAACAGCCGCTTTGCACAGAAAATGCAGAAGCTTTATCCCTATATGAACCGCTATTCACTGATTTTGCACGGCATTTGGGCAATCGCCATCAACTTTCTGATAGAGGCAATGTCCCGTCATTCTGTGGTGGCGGCAATTTCGTATTCGCGTGTTTCCACGAAGGCATTTCTGTATAATGCGTTTATGATTTTTGTTACCTTTTCGATTGTATATCTATGCAAGCGGCGTGTGTTTGCCCGCTTCATCCTCAGCTTTCTCTGGCTGCTTCTGGGGCTGACCAATGGGCTGATGCTTTCCAGAAGGGTTACGCCGTTTAATGCACAGGATTTGAAAACGGTCTCGGAGGGGGTTTCCCTTTTCACGAATTATTTTAACGTGCTGGAGCTGGCAGGGATTGCGATTATCCTGATTCTTCTGGTGCTGGGGCTGATTCATCTGTTCCGCACGGCAGGGAGATTTAAGGGAAAAATCAATTATGTGATATCCATTGTGCTTGTGGGGGCTTCCTTCGCAGGCTATGGCGTACTGACGGATTATGTCATTCAGAACCGTATCGTTTCGACCTATTTCGCGAATATCGCGTTTGCATATCAGGACTACGGTCTGCCCTATTGCTTTGCGGCAAGTATTTTTAATACGGGCATTTCCGAGCCAAACGGCTACACGAAGGAAAAAATGATGGAAATCAGCAACAATGGCGAGATTACAAAAAGCACCTCCGATGCAAAGGTGCTGCCGAATGTGCTTTTCGTGCAGCTGGAGTCTTTCTTTGATGTTTCCGAATTTACGGCATTGCAGACCTCGAAGGATGCCCTGCCGAATCTGAGAAAAATGGCTTCGGAATATTCCTCCGGCTATTGTCAGGTGCCTTCCATCGGCGCAGGCACGGCAAATACGGAATTTGAAATGCTGACGGGCATGAGCATGCGTTATTTCGGCCCCGGCGAATATCCTTATAAGAGCTATCTGAAGGAAAAGACTGCGGAAAGCGCGGCAACGGCGTTGGCGGCATTTGATTACGGCACGCATGCGGTGCATAACCACAGCGGGAATTTCTACAGCAGAGCGAAGGTATACAATAACATTGGCTTTGATACCTTCACCAGTAAGGAATTTATGAATTTTGACACGACAGAAACCGGTTGGGCAAAGGACGAGGTGCTTTTGGAGCATATCAAGGATTGTCTGGATTCCACGGAGCAGCAGGACTTTGTATTTACCGTCAGCGATCAGGGGCACGGCAGCTATCCTGAGGAGCGCATCATTGAGCATCCGCACCTGATGGCAGGCGGTCTGGAATCGGAGGAAAAGAACTGCCAGTGGGAATACTATGTCAATCAGGTATACGAAATGGATCAGTTTGCAGCGGATTTGGTGGACATGATGGACAAGCGCGGCGAGCCTGCGGTAGTCGTATTCTATGGTGACCATCTGCCGACCATGGGGCTGACCGAAGCGGATATGAAGAGCGGCAGCCTGTTTAATACGAATTATGTTATCTGGGACAACATCGGGCTGAAAAAAGAGGATGGCACGATTCCAAGCTATCAGATGATGTCTGTCGTGATGGATCGTATCGGTCTGCATACGGGCACGGTGTTCAATTATCATCAGGAAAGAATGGATTCCGCAGATCAGGCGGAATACCTGATGGATCTGGAGCTGCTACAGTATGATTTGCTTTACGGCGAGCAGTATGTCTATAACGGCAATCCCGTCATTACGGAGGGACACATGACAATGGGCATACGCGATGCCGAGATTCTGTATTCGAGTGAAACGGTGGACGGGCATTATACCCTTGTGGGCGAAAACTTCACGAAGTGGAGTCAGGTTTATGTCAACGGAGAAAAACAGTCGCGGAAGTTTATCAATGATAATATTCTCAAGCTGAAAAAGAGTACGCTTCAGGATTGGGATGTCATTACCATCAGTCAGGTTGGCTCAAGCAATACGATATTCCGCACATCGCCTGAGTATGTTTATCTGGAGGGGCGCGTTGTGCCGTATACGGATGAGCTGAAGGAGGAAAAGCTGCTCTTAGATGCGGCGGATAACCCCGAAAAGCTGGCACAGCTGCGGCAGGAGCAGAGAGCCGAAAAGCGCGCGGAGAGAAGAAGCGAAGCCTACCGACAGGCAGAAGCGGCAAAGACAGCTGAATAAAAAAACGAGAGAAGGACACCCCTAAGGGAGTGTCCTTTTTTTGTGGAAATATGGAAGTTTGTGGAAACCATTGACATGGTTCGGAAAACCATGTAATATTATTCGTGATAACCGAATGAGTGGCAATGGAAAGGAAAAAAAGATGAAGCAGATTATTCTTGTTGCAGAAACCGGCTCTGACATCAATCCTGCCTTAGCGGCGGAATATAACATAAAAATCGTACCCATGCATGTTTCATTTGACCATGAAACCATGGAGGACGGCGCATTTCCCGTCGAGAAAATTGTGGACTACTATGAGGAAACAGGCAGACTGCCGAAAACCAGCGGCAGTACGCCCGGTGACTTTGAGACTGCCTTTGACCGCCTCCATGCGGAATACCCCGATGCACAGCTGCTGTATCTGGCATATTCCGCGGTGACAACCTGCTCCATGCAGAGTGCGGTTCTGGCGGCAGAGGAACGGGACTATGTCACGATTCTGGATACGAAGCAGGTTTCCGCAGGGCAGTGTAACGTGGTGATTGCCGTGGCGGAGCTTTTGCGGCAGCACCCCGATTGGACGATGGCAGAAGCAGTCCGCGCGGCGGAGGATTTGATTGCAAGGGCGAGGATGTGCTTCATGCCGGAAAATCTGGAATTTCTGCGTGCCGGCGGTCGTGTCAGCAATGTGGCATTTCTGGGGGCAAAGCTTTTAAATCTGCATCCTGTGATTGAAATTCTGGATGGCAAGCTGGTTGCAACGAAAAAATACCGCGGAAAAATGAAGAAGGTTGCCGTGCAGATGCTGACGGAATACGCGGAGAAATATAATCTGGAACGGGATTGCCTGTGGTTTGTCTGGATTGTGGGTTTTTCGGATGAGGTGCGGCAGGCGGTGGAGGAAGCGGCGAAGGCGCTTGGCTTCAAGAAAACCAGATGGATTCAGGCGGGCGGCGTGATTACCACGCATGGCGGCCCGGCGGCGGTTGGCTTGGCAGGGTTTATGAGAAAATAAGCCGAAATCGGGCAATAGGGCAATAAAAGTAAAAAAGTATGAGGAGGATTTGAAAAAAATCCTCTTTTTTCATACTTTGGTAGGATTTACAGGAAAAGGGAAAAAAGCTATAATATAAAGATAAGAAAATATCGAAAAACAGAAAAGAGGAAGAACGTAAAGAAAAAAGGAGGAATCTCTATGAAAAAACGAATTGCAAGCATCGCGCTTTCGCTCGCAATGTGCCTGACATTGCTGCCGACAGCGGCGTATGCTGATAATGTATCCAGGGGGGGGGCGTTTGACAGCCAGCCAAGCACAGCTAACGGTGCGGCTACTGTTACAGGCTCGAATGAAGCTGTTGATACAACTAAGAATACGGTTGTCCCTACAAATGAGGATGAAGGAGAATCCGAAAATTATGAAGAAAAAGAGAAGCTGGATTTTCGTTTTTCTGATAGCCAGCCTAGCGTTGAGACTACCTATACAATAAAAAACACCGTTGGCAGTGGTACGGCAACATGGATTCCTGCAATGGATGGCGGCTCTAACAAGCTGATCTTAAATAATGTCAAGATTAACAACTCTACTACTCAATTAGTTGGGGTTCCTGCAAATACAGAAATTGTTTTGGTGGGAGAAAATGAACTTTCGGGTTTTGAATCTGTGATGCAGGCTTTTGCTGGTGATCTGAAAATCAAAGGTAATGGTTCATTAAAAGTTGTTTCCAATTCCAGCGGCAATGCTGCTTTGTGTACTAGTATCAGCGGTGCTGTAGATGTAAATATTGATGGCAGGCTGGAAGTTACAGGCGCAATCAGACCCTATAACAGCGGTATTACATTACGAGCAAGCAGCATTGATGTGACAGGCTCTGTTCAGACCAATGATGGTGCAACAACACTGACCAGTACTGCTGGCGGAGTTCAGATTACCGAATATGTGAGAGGTAAGGGCGTTTCCATCGTTTCGGCAAAGGATATTACAATAGGCAAAACGGTATCCACGGCAGATATTTCTGCAACGATTTCTCTGACTGCACAGGATGGTGACTTAACTGTGCAGAAGGTCAGTGGTGATTACGGAACAACACCGGTAACATTGTTTGCAAGTGGTAATTTGAAGGTTTTGGGTGTCAGCAGTGATGGTGTGTATGCTGGAACGCTTTCCTTGTCTGGTACAATTCCTGAAGGAACTGTATTAGAACCCTATGTATCAGAGGTTGTGATTCCGGAGAATGGAATACTGTATAATAATGGAACCATTTCTATTCACAGCCGAGGTAGTGCTACTGTAACGGTAGCTGGCACACTTCATGTAGGCGAAAACAGCGTTATCGATAATGGATATGGCACTACTATTACACCGACCACAACAGGAAATGGTGTAATCGTTGCTCCACCTGCATCTGAATTGGATTTCTCTAATAAAACCGAGAACAGCGAGGGAACTGGTTACAAATGGGACTATGCGAATAAAACATTGACGCTTACGAATTATAATTCTGAAAGTGTAAAGGGAATTGTTCTGCCGGATGGTGCAACCTTGGTATTGGAAGGCAGTAATACAATTAAGGCTTCTAATGATACAGTGATTCAGGCAAAGGGCAGTTTGACAATTAGCGGCAACGGCAGTTTGCAGGGAACAACGGAACGAAGTGTTGGTTTGGATGCCGCCGGTGCTGTAACGATTACAGATTGTACATTGAATCTTACTGTCAACGGGACACACGGTACAGCAATTCAGACCAATGAAAATGCTTTAACGATAAATGGTACGGCGGATGTTTCTTTGAATTGTACAGATAGCAATGCAGGTTGGGGGATTAACACCGGTTCTGGCGGCAATTTTGAACTTGGTTCTGATGCGAAATTAAAAATCACTGCTCCGGTTGGTATTTTGCTTCGAACTGCCGATGTTAAGCTGAACGGAACACTTGATACGACAAATTGTGCTTCTCTGTGTGCAAACCTGTTGACGGCTACGCTGGATATGAGCGGCAGTTCCATTACAATGAAAGAAGGTACGCATATCTGGCTTTATCAGAAGACAGATTCGCTGACCGGTACAGATAAAATCAAGGCATTTAGCGGCAAACTGCAAGTTGCAACCGGCAACGGTAGTGCAGTAGATTATTATAAGGTTAAAGTAAATGATACACTTGCTTTGTATGCGGTTGGTTCTTCCCTCAGTTTCACAGCAGAGGATAGTCAGAATGGCAAAACCTTTACAGGCTGGTCTGCAACCGGTGTGACACTCAGTGATGCAAGCAATAAGACAATTTCCTTTATTATGCCGGATAATGAGGTAATACTGACTGCTAATTGGGCTAGTAACAGTTCTTCCTCCGGCGGTGGCGGCAGCACCCCCAGATATGCTGTCACAACGCCCGACAAGACCGAAAACGGTTCTTTGAGTGTAACGCCCAAAAATGCGAAAAAGGGCAGTGACGTAACCATCACCGCTACCCCTGACAAGGGCTACGAGGTGGACGACATCGTTGCGAAGGATGCAAAGGGCAACAAGCTGACCCTCAAGGACAACGGCGACGGCACATATACCTTCACCATGCCTGCCTCCAAGGTTACGATTGAAGCAACTTTCGCGGAGAAGCAGGCGGACGAACCTGTTGCACCCGAAAAGCTTTTTGCGGATGTTTCCGTGGATGATTATTATTACGAAGCGGTGAAATGGGCAAGCGAAAACGGCGTGACAGGCGGCATTGGCGAGAACCTTTTCGGCGCAAATCTGCCCTGCACCAGAGCGCAGATTGTCACCTTCCTGTGGCGTGCGGCAGGCTCTCCCGAACCGAAGGGCATGAGCGGCTTTGTTGATGTTTCCGCAGATGCGTATTATGCGAAGGCGGTTGCATGGGCGGTGGAACAGGGGATTGTCAGCGGCACCTCCGCAACAACCTTTAGCCCCGATGCAGTCTGCACCAGAGCGCAGAGCGTTGCCTTCCTCTATCGCGCCTTTGGCGAAAAGGTGAATAAAGCGGCAGGCTTCAGCGATGTTTCCGCGGATGCGTATTATGCGGATGCGGTTGCGTGGGCTGTGGAAAACGGCGTTGCAAGCGGCATCGGCGGCGGTCTTTTTGCCCCCGATCAGGACTGCGCACGCGGTCAGATTGTGGCGTTCCTTTACCGCGCATATCAGAATAAATAAATTTGACAAAAGGGCAGGGTGAGCAATCACTCTGCCTTATTTACATATTTTTTATGGCAGAGGTTATTTATTTCTTCTCTCTTTTATGGTAAAATACCTCTTGGAAACCATCAGAGAAAAGACGAAGGGAGTTCGTATGGAAATTATCCTGCCAAAGGTGCTATATATCATTTTACTGCTGCTTGCGTGGATTGCGGCGTTGTTTTCGGGCATTGCCTTCGTTTACGGCATACAGCTTCGGAAAAGGGCGCGGGGCATCCTCGGCTGGTGCCTTGTGTTTGTCTGCTGTCTGTTTCTGATTTTCCTTCTGATGAAGGGACATATCACAGCAGGATGAGAGTAAGACCGTTTCGACGGTCTTTTTTTATTACAAAAATTTGCTTGACAGAATCGGACTACACTTGTAGTATAAAAGAAAAGGACTACAGCTGTAGGCTAGAAGGGGGGACTGGATATGGATTACAAAATTTCCGACAGCGAATGGAAGGTGATGGAAATTCTCTGGGAGAAGGGCACAGCCACGCAAAGCGAGGTGATGGATGCCCTGACGGAGGGGTGGAACAAAAACACGGTGTATACCTTTCTGAGCCGTCTGGAGCATAAGGGACTGGTGGTGGCAGAGGGCAGTCCGAAGCGGTATGCGGCAGTCATCGGGCGCGAGGAATGTGTGAGACAGGAGGAGGAAAGCTTTCTGAACAAGGTCTATCATGGCTCGGCAGGAAAACTGGTGGCGGCGTTCGTGGAGGAGGGCAGGCTGACGGAGAAGGAGAAGGCAATGCTGAAGCAGCTTCTGGAGGGGATGGACGTATGACGAATCTATGGACAGTTCTGTATTTTACCCTCGGCATTACGCTGACGGGACTGATGCTTGTGCTTTTCAAGCGGCTGTTTCGGGATAAGCTTTCCGCAAGGTGGCATTATCTGGTGTGGCTGGTGCTTCTGGTTCGCGCCATTCTGCCCGAAAATCTGCGGCTTTTTTCGACAGGCTTTGCGCTGAATACACTTTGGATTTCGGGGATGAAGCGTCTGCGTGCGGCGGTGGAGCTGGGGCGAAATTCGCTGTTATCCACGCCCTTCGGGATGGGCGGCGGCGAAATCTCCCTGCTGAAAAAAATGCCGTTTTCCGCATGGTCGCTGACGGATAGGCTATTTGCGGTCTATTTGGCAGGGGTGGCGGCAGTTTTGCTGTATGATGCACTGCTGTATGCAAGGCTGCGGCTCGAAATTCGCAAGGGGGCGGCGGCAACGCCCTCCTTACGGGAGAAAATCAGAAAAACGGCGGAAAAATATGACCTTCCCACACAGAAAAGCGTGCGTATCTGCAAGGGAATCGAAACGCCGTTTCTCTGCGGCATGGTGCGCCCGATTCTGGTTGTGCCGGAAAGCATGGCGGAAACGATTGATGAAAAGGTACTTCTGCATGAAATGCTACATTTGAAGCATCATGATGTATTGGTGAATTTCCTGCTGCATCTGTTGCAGGCACTCAACTGGTTCAATCCGTTTGTTTATTGGCTGTGCCGCATCATCCGCAACGACAGCGAGGCTCTTTGCGACCAGCGTGCATTGGAAAAGCTGCGCGGTGAGGAAAAACGGGAATACGGGATGCTTCTGCTTGATATGGCGGACAGCCGCTGTGCGAGCCGCATCGGGACAACTTCTATGGCGAACGGCGCGAGGAATATCAAAACGCGCATCGGGCGAATTGCGGATTTCGGGCGTGTGCCAAAGGGGGCAGCCTTTGCAACGGCGTGTATTACGGTGGTGCTTTGCCTTGCTTCGGTCAGCTTTGCCTATCAGCCCCAATATTTCGATACCTCCAAGGTGGAAACGGCGGAGGACTTGCGGCTGACACTGGAGGATGCGCGCTATTTCGAGATTCCCTCGGCGGAAATGGCAATTTCGATTCTTTATGAAGCATTTGAGGAACGAGATCTGGCGAAGCTTGCGCTGACCGTGCCGCAGGAGGAATTTGACACCTATCGGGATTGGGCGCTTGCGGAATACAAAGCGGCGGAGGACACCTATCATGCCCGTCTGGATTCAGGGACAAAGGCGGACTACAAATATCGCTTCTATGATTCCATGAAGATGGAGGATTTTTATCTGCTGGATGAGCAGGCGGACGGCTCGATGGACGGGATTATGCAGGTCAATGAGCTTTCGGCGGAGAAATCGGTCACCCAGCATTTCCTGCATTTCCGTATTTTTGAGGAGACGAAGGGGAACTGGTCGATTGCGCTTCTGAAAGACGAAAGCAGGGCTTTTGATATCTACGGCACTGTGAACTATGGGATATATAAGCTGGAGGAGGAAATGGCGCAGGGCGCATATCGGCAGGTCGGCGACTGGAGGGTCGCGGATGCGGCGTATTGTCGGCAGTGGGGCTTCCTTTTCGGCAGCAACGATGTGATGAATAGTCTGCTTGGCATAAATCAGGAGATGCAGTTCAATGAAACGCTTGCGCCATCTGCGACCCATGCCGCCTATCTGGAATACACAGGCACGGCGTTAAGAGAAAAACAGAGCGTACTGCTTGCGGTGCTTTGTCCGCAGGAAATGAGTGAGGATAAATATTGGGAGAGCATCGACAGTTTACAGGTTGGCAGCGGCGGCAGCAGCTCCGCAGGCGTGGCATGGGAGATTATCAGCACAGACGAGGATTGGGACGGCAGGATTGACCTTGGGAATGACGAAAACAGCGACAATCTGGCGGATGCCTTTGCCCGTCTGGAAACGCCCTACGAGGTGCGGCTGTATACGAATCATAAGGAATTACTGGAAACGATTCCGTTGAAGGGGGGTGCATTGGATGCAGGAAACAATCCTACAAAAGGAAATAACACAGGAAAAAGAAGTACAGGAAACAACAACGCAGGAGCGGAAAACAAGTGAAGCCCTCGGCAATATCCGTACGGCAATGCTTTTGTTTCTGATTGATATTTACATCCGCGGCTTCGATATCATCCCCGATTTTGTCGGCTGGATGAGCATGCTCGGCGCGGTGGCAATGCTGACGGGCAAGGTGAAGGGGATCGAGCGCATCCGCACCTTCGGGCAGGTCATGCTTGGGTATGAGCTGGCAATGGTTGTGCTCAATTATGTCGGCGGCATGCTGCCGTTTTATGACCTCATCATGGGCTATGTCGGGATTTTCATTCTCTGCATCCGCATGTATTTTATGTACATCATACTGACTGCGGCGGCGGAGGTCGGCATGGTCGAGGGCGGCGAGGAAAAGACGATACAGGGCATTTGCCGCAGCCGAAGCCTTGTGCTTCTGGCAGAGCTGACGCTTTATCTTTACGCCGCAATGCAGGGAACGGAGAGCATCGGCGGCTGGGGAATTCTGCTCTTTGGCGGCTATGTGGTGTTCTATCTTGCGTGCATCGTGTATCTCTCCTTTTTGAAGGAGGAGGTGCAGAAGCAGGAGAAAAAGCGGACAGAAATAACAGAAACGGCATAAATAAAAGCCTCCATTACGGAGGCTTGAGGGTGTCGACTTTGTCGACACCCTATACCACCAGTTTACTGGTGGTTATGATTTGTAGGTTTTGTTAAAAAAACAAAATCATTTGCCCTCGATTGACAGAGACTATCTTTTTTGCTATACTCGTAAAAATGGTTTTTAATACCATATAAAATAGTGAGAGATACGGTTCGAATGCAAGAGAAAAATGAGGAGGAGCTGTGATGGAAGTAAAAGCATTGAAATTTGGCGGATTAACCGCAAAACGTCCGATTGTGCAGGGCGGAATGGGGGTGGGGGTATCCCTTTCCTCTCTGGCAGGAAATGTGGCGAAATGCGGCGGTATCGGCACGATTTCCGGCGTGCATCCCGGCTACAGAGAGGCGGATTTTAAGGAAAATCCCTTTCGCGCCAATCTGAGAGCCATCGGGAACGAACTGGAAAAAGCCAAGGAGATTGCCAATGGCGGTATCATTGGTTTTAATTTCATGACAGTGATGAATCATTATGAGGAATATGTGAAGGAAGCGATTGCCGCGGGGGCGGATTTTATCGTTTCGGGGGCAGGTCTGCCTGTAAATCTGGCGAAATATGCGGCAGGCACAAGGGCAGCAATTCTGCCGATTGTTTCCTCTGCGAGAGCCTTGAAGCTGATTGTAAAGCAGTGGCAGAGAGCAGACAGACTGCCTGATGCAGTGGTGGTAGAGGGACCGCTTGCGGGTGGACACCTTGGATACCCCTATGGACACCTTGTGGACGGCACTTTTGACACCTTAGAGGACAGTCTTGTGGACGTAGTGGATTATGTACGGGAATTAGAGGAGAAAAACGGCGTTAAAATTCCTGTGATTGCCGGCGGCGGTGTGCGCAACCATGCGGACGTGGAACGGCTGATGGCACTTGGTGCGAGCGGTGTGCAGGTCGGCACAAAATTCGTTGCGACAGAGGAATGTGATGCCGCTCCGGCATTTAAGCAGGCGTATTTGCGGAGCCGAAAGGAGGATGTGCAGCTGATTGAAAGCCCTGTCGGCTTGGCAGCGCGCGCCATTCGGAATTCCTTTTTGGAGAAGGTAGAGAAGCAGGGGCGGATTCCTGTGCAGAGATGCTATCAGTGCATGAACCACTGCAAGCAGGCGGAAACGAAATACTGCATCTCGCAGGCATTGATTGATGCGGTGCAGGGGAGAGAGGGGCTTGTTTTCTGCGGCGCAAATGCTTATGAAATCGAGAAACTTTCAACAGTGGAAAAAGTGATGCAGGAGCTCTGCGGAGAATAAAAAAAGAACCATATTCGTGAGAATATGGTTCTTTTTAGGTTAATCTTATTCCTTATCGGTGATGGTGCTGTGCAGCTCCTGCAAGGATCTGACAACGCCGCAGCCGGGCTTATTCATGGATTCGATACCGGAGGCAGTTGCCTTTGCGGCAGCCATGGTTGTGATGTAAGGGATTTTCTTACGGATGGCTGCTTTACGCAGGTAGCTGTCATCCAGTGTGCCGTCTGCACCTCTGGGGGTATTGATAATCAGGTCGATTTTGCCGTTTGTAATCAGGTCGGAGATGTTGGGTCTGCCTTCACTCAGCTTATAGACGAACTCGGAAACAATGCCTGCATCTGCCAGAACTTTCTGGGTGCCTTTTGTTGCGAGGATATGGAAGCCTGCATCTGCAAAGCCCTTTGCCACCTCCGGCAGCTCTGCCTTATCCTTATCGCAGACGGAAATCAGCACGGTGCCGCTCATGGGCAGCTTTGTCTGTGTTGCCTCCTGTGCCTTGAAGAAGGCTTCGCCGTAGAATTCGGAAAGCCCAAGCACCTCGCCTGTGGAGCGCATTTCGGGTCCCAGAACAGGGTCAACCTCCTGGAACATATTGAAGGGGAATACGGATTCCTTCACGCCGTAGTAAGGAATATTCTTTTCCTTCAGACCGGGTACGGGAGAGGGTCTGCCTGTCAGCTCGCTTGTGACGATATCGATTGCCAGAGGAACCATGCGGATGTTGCAGACCTTGGAAACCAGAGGAACGGTACGGGATGCTCTGGGGTTCGCCTCCAGCACATATACCTTATCGTTTTCGATGGCATACTGCATATTCATCAGACCCTTAACGCCCATTTCCTCTGCGATTTTTCGGGTGTATTCCTTGATGGTTTTGACATTCTTTTCAGAAATATGTCTGGAAGGAATGATACATGCGGAGTCACCGGAGTGTACGCCTGCAAGCTCGATATGCTCCATAACGGCAGGAACGAAGGCATGTGTGCCGTCACTGATAGCATCTGCTTCACATTCCATTGCGTGATTCAGGAAACGGTCAATCAGAATGGGTCTGTCGGGGGTTACGCCAACAGCGGCATCCATGTATTTAGTCAGATTTTCGGGGTCATACACGACTTCCATACCGCGGCCGCCCAGAACATAGGAGGGGCGAACCATAACGGGATAGCCGATTTTTTCTGCGATATGAAGGGCATCCGCAACCGTAACTGCCATGCCGGATTCGGGCATGGGAATACCCAGCTTATCCATCATTGCACGGAAGTGGTCTCTGTCTTCTGCCAGGTCGATCACAGCAGGAGGAGTCCCCAGAATTTTTACGCCGTTCTTTTCCAAATCAGCCGCCAGATTCAGAGGAGTCTGACCGCCGAACTGCGCGATAACGCCAACGGGCTTTTCTTTTTTATAAATGCTCAGCACATCTTCCAGTGTCAGAGGTTCAAAGTAAAGCTTATCGGAGGTGTCATAGTCTGTGGAAACGGTTTCGGGGTTGCAGTTTACGATAATTGTTTCAAAACCAAGCTGCTTCAACGCCAGAGAAGCATGTACGCAGCAGTAGTCAAATTCAATACCCTGCCCGATTCTGTTGGGGCCGCCGCCCAGAATCATAACCTTGGGCTTTTCTGTGCTGACGGGGTTTTTGTCCTCTGCATTATAGGTGGAGTAGTAATACGCCTTATCCTGTGTGCCGCTGACATGAACGGGCTCCCAAGCCTCCTCCAGACCCAACGCGATGCGCTTGTTTCTGATTTCTGCTTCATCGATTTCCAGAAGTTGGCTCAGATATTTATCGGAGAAGCCATCCTTCTTTGCGGCAATCAGTACATCATCCGCAGGCAGCTTTCCTTTGTTTGCCAGAAGGGCTTCCTCCTCCTCAACCAGCTCCTTCATCTGATTGATGAACCATGCCTTTACCTTTGTCAGCTCATGGATTTCTTCCACGGTTGCGCCCTTGCGCAGTGCTTCATACATGATGAAATGGCGTTCACTGGAGGGAGAAACCAGCATTTTCAAAAGCTCTTCCTTGGATTTTTTATCAAAATCCTTTGCATGCCCCAGACCATAGCGACCTGTTTCCAGAGAACGGATGGCTTTCTGGAAGGCTTCTTTATAATTCTTACCGATACTCATAACCTCGCCGACTGCGCGCATCTGGGTACCCAGCTTATCCTCTACGCCTTTGAATTTTTCAAATGCCCAGCGTGCGAATTTGATAACAACATAATCGCCATCGGGAACATATTTATCCAGTGTGCCGTATTTACCGCAGGGGATATCCTTCAGAGTCAGCCCTGTTGCAAGCATGGCGGAAACCAGAGCAATGGGGAAGCCGGTTGCCTTGGAAGCCAGTGCGGAGGAACGGGAGGTTCTGGGGTTGATTTCGATGATGATATCTCTGTCTGTTTCGGGGTCATGCGCCCACTGTACGTTTGTGCCGCCGATTACCTGTACGGAATCGACAATCTTATAGGATTTTTCCTGCAAACGCTTCTGTACCTCCTCGGAAATAGTCAGCATGGGAGCGGAGCAGAAGGAATCACCGGTATGCACACCAAGGGGGTCGATATTTTCAATAAAGCATACGGTAATCATATTGCCTTCGGCATCACGCACAACCTCCAATTCCAGCTCTTCCCAGCCGAGAATAGATTCCTCTACCAGAACCTGACCAACGAGGGAAGCCTGCAGACCGCGTGTGCATACGGTTTTCAGTTCATCTACGTTATAAACCAGACCGCCGCCTGTGCCGCCCATGGTATAAGCGGGACGCAGAACAACGGGATAGCCCAGCTTATCGGCAATGGCAAGGGCTTCGTCTACGGAATAGGCAACCTCACTTCTTGCCATTTCAATGCCAAGGCTGTCCATGGTTTTTTTGAATTCGATACGGTCTTCGCCACGCTCGATGGCATCAACCTGTACACCGATGACTTCTACATTATATTTGTCTAAAATACCGGCCTTGGAAAGCTCAGAGCAAAGGTTCAGACCGGACTGACCGCCGAGATTGGGCAGCAGAGCATCGGGACGTTCTTTTGCAATAATCTGTTCCAGACGGTTGATATTCAAGGGTTCGATATAGGTTGCATCGGCGATTTCGGGGTCTGTCATGATGGTTGCGGGGTTGGAATTGACCAGAACGATTTCGTAGCCCAGCTTACGCAGCGCCTTACACGCCTGTGTGCCGGAGTAGTCGAATTCACACGCCTGCCCGATGATGATGGGGCCGGAGCCGATAATCAGAACTTTCTTGATATCCTTCTTTTGTTTCACAGGAACTCCTCCTTTTGTGGATAATAAACAAGGTGTTGTTGCTTTTGCTTCTTCTTTATTGTTTCATACGCTTCTATTATAGCACGATTTTGCATAATGAGTGTTTTTTTCTGCTTATGGGGGCAATCAGCTTTCTTATAGAATGGAAAATTGTATTTTTTTCAATGAAAACTGTTGAAAACGCATGAAAAAAAGTGTGTTTTCTGCAAAAAATTACAGTTCGGTTTGTGCAAAATTCGCAAAAACTGCTTGTTTTTTAGGGAAGCTTTGGAGAAAAAGTCAGCATACGAAAATTTTGCATACAAATTGTAAGAATATAATGGAAATGCGTCCCTTTTATAGGGACATTTGTCTATTGAATTTCGGGGGAGTTCTCAGTAAGATGGAAGAACCATTCTCAGAAAAAAGGAGGACAATCAGAATGAAAAAAGCAGTGGTAACGGTACTTGGTCAGGATAAGGTGGGCATTACAGCAAAGATTTGTGGTGTTCTGGCAGAAACAAATATCAATATCCTTGATATTTCCCAGACCATTGTTGGGGGGTATTTTAATATGGTGATGGTGGTTGATATCACCGAGGCGAAGGATACATTTGATGAAACAGCCGAAAAGCTGTATGCAGTCGGGGAAGAGCTTGGGATGAAAATCAAAATTCAGCATACAGAGATTTTTGATGCGATGCACCGCATTTAAGGGAGGCTGCGAGAATGATTACAAGGAATGAAATTCTGGAGACCAACAGCATGATTTCTGACATGAATCTGGATGTCAGAACCATTACGATGGGCATTAGCCTGTTGGATTGTGCAGATGCAGATATCAATAAATTTAATGAAAAGGTATACAAAAAAATCACAACCTACGCAAAGGATCTGGTGAAGGTTGGGGATGAACTGGCGAAGGAATACGGTGTGCCCGTGGTGAACAAGAGAATTTCCGTAACACCCATCGCGATTGCGGCGGCAGGTTGCAAAAATGCGGATTCCTATGTGAGCATTGCTCAGACACTGGACAAGGCTGCACAGGAGGTTGGCGTAAACTTCATCGGCGGTTTTTCCGCGCTGGTGCAGAAGGGCTATACCGAAAGTGATAAAATCTTGATTGATTCCATTCCGGAGGCACTGGCAGTGACAGAAAGAGTCTGTGCTTCTGTGAACATCGGGACTTCCAGAAATGGGCTGAACATGGACGCAGTGAAGAAGATGGGCGAGGTTATTGTGGAAACAGCGGAACGCACGAAGGACAACGAATGTATCGGCTGTGCGAAGCTGGTTGTATTTTGCAATGCAGTAGAGGACAACCCTTTTATGGCAGGCGCATTCCATGGCGTTGGGGAGGCAGACCGCTGTATCAATGTCGGTGTCAGCGGCCCCGGCGTGGTAAAACGTGCGCTGGAGGAGGTCAGAGGGGCTGACTTTGAAACCGTATGCGAAACTGTAAAGCGGACAGCCTTTAAGATTACCCGTGTGGGTCAGCTGATTGCGAAGGAAGCGGCAAAGAGATTGGATACACCCTTCGGCATCATTGACCTTTCTCTGGCACCGACCCCTGCGGTTGGGGACAGCATTGCAGAGATCTTCCAGGAAATGGGCCTGGAGGAAGCAGGCGCACCCGGCACAACGGCAGCACTGGCACTTCTGAATGACAACGTGAAAAAGGGCGGTGTCATGGCATCCTCTTATGTTGGCGGTCTGAGCGGTGCATTTATTCCCGTCAGCGAGGATCATGGGATGATTGATGCCTGCGAAAAGGGTGCATTGACATTGGAAAAGCTCGAAGCGATGACCTGCGTATGTTCCGTTGGTCTGGATATGATTGCTCTGCCCGGAGATACCTCTGCGGCAACACTTTCCGGTATTATTGCGGATGAAGCGGCGATTGGTATGGTGAACAACAAGACAACGGCGGTGCGTCTGATTCCCGTGATCGGCAGAAAGGAAGGCGAAAGCGTGGAATTCGGCGGTTTGCTGGGCTATGCACCTATCATTCCTGTAAATCGTTTCAGCTGTGAAAAATTTGTGGCAAGAGGCGGCAGAATCCCTGCACCCATCCACAGCTTTAAGAACTAAAAAATAAAGTAGAAAACAGATAAAATTAGGGTTGACTTACCGGACAATGCTTGCTATAGTATTCAAAAAAATGCATTAAAAATTTTTTTTAACACTTACAAAAGATTTTACAAAAGACAAAGAAACGGAGTGAAGAAGAATGAGCAATTTACAGACACCCTTCAGATATGATTTTGTAGGCAGCTTTTTAAGACCGCAGGCGTTGAAGGACGCAAAGGCGGCATATCAGGCAGGAGAAATCAGCAAGGAGACATTTGATCGGGTTGCGGAGGAAGAGGTTGCAAAGGTTGTGGCAAAGCAGAAGGAACTGGGCTACCATGTGATTACAGACGGGGAGTTCAGAAGAGCTTTCTGGCATCTGGATTTCATGTGGGGCTTTGAAGGCGTTGCACATGAGGACACAGGCAACGGCGTGCAGTTTGACGCTGAGCTGGCATTGCTGGAGGACACCTATCTGGTAGGAAAGATTAAGGCGAAGGCACATCCTTTTGTGGAATATTTCAAATTTTTGAAACAGTTTGAGGATGAAAACACAGTTGCCAAATATACCATTCCCGCACCTGCGCAGACCTTCCAACAGATGATTGTGCCTGCAAACTACGAAAGAACAAGAAAGATTTATGCAACAAACGAGGAGCTGATTCAGGATATTGGCAAGGCATATCAGGATGTGATTCAGCAGTTCTACGATGCAGGCTGCCGCAATCTGCAGTTTGATGACTGCACATGGGGTGCTATCGTAGGGGACGCGGCAGAACAGAGGTATCAGGCGCTTGGCATTGATTTGAATGATGTGAAGGCGCAGCTGCTTGCAGTGAATAACCTTGCACTGGAAGGAAAGCCTGCAGATATGATAATCAACTCCCACATCTGCAGAGGGAATTATCATTCTACATATTTTACAAGCGGCCCGTATGATTCCGTGGCAGATTATGTATTCGCAAAGGAAAACGTAAATGCGCTTTTTCTGGAATATGATGATGAGAGATCCGGCGGTTTTGCACCGCTTGCAAAGGTTTCCGCAGACAAGAAGGTTGTGCTTGGTCTGATTACAACCAAAACCCCTGAACTGGAGGAAAAGGAAAGAATTATTGCAAGAATCCATGAAGCGGCGAAATACATTCCGCTTGACAGATTGTGTCTGAGCCCCCAGTGTGGTTTTGCATCCTGCGAAATCGGCAATAAGCTGACAGAAGAAGAACAGTGGGCAAAGCTGAAGCTGGTAAAGGAAATTGCCGAAGAGGTTTGGGGGAAATAAGGGTGGTTGCCCATCCCTAAGTCGAAAACGGGTTTTTGAAAATAAAATATGGTAAAAATAAAATCAGTCGGGACGAGGTTTCGGCTGATTTTTTATATAGAAAATTTTTTAAAAAAATTTGAATTCCCCTATTGACCTAAAGTTAGCTTTAGGGAGTATGATAGGAAATGTAAAAAGGAAGAACGAGAAAGGGAGTGTAAGGAACGATGTATATTGAAAATATGCAAGGACCGGAGGATGTGAAAAAACTGACTTTGGAGCAATTACCTGTATTGGCGGAAGAAATGCGCCATGCACTTTTGATTCGAGCAAGCAAGCATGGTGGTCATTTTGGCCCTAACTTTGGTATGGTAGAGGCAACGATTGCACTGCATTATGTATTTGATTCCCCGAAGGATAAAATTGTTTATGACGTATCTCATCAGAGCTATCCGCACAAGATGCTGACAGGCAGAAAGGATGCGTATCTGTATGAAGAAAAATATGATGACGTATCCGGCTACAGCAATCCGCACGAAAGCGAGCATGATTTCTTTACGGTAGGGCATACGTCCACATCTGTTAGTCTGGCGGCAGGGCTTGCAAAGGCAAGAGACCTGAAGGGCGAGGACGGCAATGTAATCGCAGTGATCGGTGACGGCTCTCTGAGCGGCGGCGAAGCACTGGAGGGTCTGGATTATGCGGCAGAGCTGGACAGCAATTTTATTATTGTGGTAAATGATAATGATATGTCCATCGCGGAAAATCATGGTGGTCTGTATCAGAATCTAAAACTGCTGCGAGAAACAAGCGGACAGGCAGAGTGCAATTTGTTCAAGGCATTTGGTCTGGATTATATTTATGTAGATAAGGGAAATGACACAGCGGCGCTGATTGATGCGTTCAAGCAGGTGAAGGACAGCAAAAAGCCTGTTGTGGTGCATATCAATACACTGAAAGGGAAGGGCTACGCGCCTGCGGAGCAAAACAAGGAGCGTTGGCATTTCAGCGGCCCCTTTGACATTGAAACAGGGAAGCCCTTATATGCCGGCGGCGAGGAAGGTTATGAAGAAATTACTTGCAAGTATTTGCTGGATAAGATGAAAAAAGACCCTTCCGTGGTTGCGATTACCTCCGGTACACCTGGGGTTATGGGCTTTACCAAGAGCAAACGCGAAGAAGCAGGGAAGCAGTTTGTGGATGTTGGCATTGCGGAGGAAACGGCGGTTGCATTGGCATCCGGCATTGCGGCAAACGGCGGCAAGCCTTTTTATGGGGTGTACAGCACATTTGTGCAGAGAGCCTTTGACCAGATTTCGCAGGATCTCTGCATCAACAATAATCCCGCGACGATTGTTACCTTCTTGGGTTCTGTTTATGGCATGAATGACGTGACACATCTGGGGTTGCAGGATATTCCCATGCTGGGGAACATCCCGAATCTGGTTTACCTTGCGCCTGTAACAAAGGAGGATTATCTGGCTATGCTGGATTGGAGCATGGAGCAGAGAGAGCATCCTGTTGCAATCAAGCTGCCGGGCGGCAAGCTGATTTCTGATGGCAAGACTGTGACAAAGGACTTTGGTAAGCTGAACAAATATGAAGTAACACAGGAAGGCAGCAAGGTGGCTGTGATTGGTCTGGGTGCGTTTTATGGACTGGGACAGGCTGCGGCGGATTTGTTGCAGGAAAAAACGGGCACACAGGCAACGGTTATCAATCCTTATTATATTACAGGGGTAGATACAGGGCTGCTGGAAGGACTGAAAAAGCATCATTCTGTTGTGGTCACACTGGAGGATGGAATTCTGGACGGCGGTTTCGGTGAAAAAATCGCAAGATTCTATGGAGATTCTGATATAAAAGTGCTGAATTTCGGCTTGAAGAAGGAATTTCTTGACAGATACAATCCCGAAGACGTTATGAAGGAAAACCATCTGACTGCAGAGCAGATTGCGGAGGATATACTGGCGGTGCTGAAATAACATAGAAGAAGGTATAAAAAGGCAGCTTTGATTCCAAGGGGAAAAGGGCTGCCTTTTCCTTATTTTGAGGGGAAGGAAAAAAATTGAAAAAAGGTGAAAAAAGGTGTTGACATTTTGTTTTAAGCGTGTATAATAAATAAATGTCGCTGCACGAAAGCAGTCGGAAAAAGAGTATAGGCATTGGTCAACAGCGAATGTTTGAAAAGAAAAACATTGACAAGCGGGAC
>ERZ1026901.648-NODE-648-length-25957-cov-26.642923_pt1 | contig 25957 bp, 23 predicted proteins | sample MGYA00380179_ERZ1026901 | MGnify/ENA primary metagenome ERZ1026901 (study PRJEB33269, sample SAMEA4719815) | human gut metagenome | biome: human-associated habitat; feature: organic feature; material: feces | place: Cameroon | collected 2013-10 ... | reverse complement strand
AATAGAACGCGCCCCCGCCGCCAAGAAGTGCCACGACAAGGAAAAGCACAAGCCCGCCTGTATTGCCTTTCTCTTTGGGCTGCTCTGTTGGTTTCTCGGTTTCCGGCTCCGCTTCCTTGCCGCTGCAAGCGGTCATGTTGTCCTTGCAGACAGGGCAGCTCACATTTACCTTTCCGGCTTCGCATTTATCGGTGCAACTGCAAACGGCGGGCGGGGCTGCTTCGGTGCTTCCGTCCTCCATAAGTGCTAAGAGGTCGGCTTCGTCCACTTGATTAAGGAAATGTACGGTGTCCTCGCCCTCGTCGTCCCGGTCAATGAGGATATAAAAGTAATTGCCGTTTTTGGTCGTTACGGTGATAAGCTGCTTGTTGCCGCCGAAATCGTCTACAAGGGTCGCGTTCCCGTCCGGGGTAAGGGGTTCTTCCTTTTGGGGTTCCTCGTAGACAACGCCGCTGTCGTTGGTGTCGTCCTCTCCCTCCGGGGTCTGTGCAAAAGCGGTGACGGAAAAGCCGCCCATAAGTACAAGGGCGGCGCAAAGTGCGGTCAAGGTTCTAAGGATTTTCTTATTCATTCTCGGTGTCCTCCATTTCTTCGGTGTCATGGTCTGCGGGTTCTGCGGGGTAGCCCGGCGCGGCTTCCATACCCGGAATACCGCCCCCGGAAAGCATAGCGGAAAGCTCATGCGGGGAAAGGCGCATGGAGCGCACAAGCTGTACGATTTGCAGGTTTTCCGCTTCGGTTTTCTGCGCTTCAAGCCCCCTTAATCTGTTCTGGTACTCGGTGATTTTCTCGCGGGTCTTTGCAATCTCTTTGTCGATACGTTCAATTTTGTTCATAGCCATCAATAAATTTCTCCTTTCAGATTTTCATTTTTTTGTTGTCAGTTCCAATTCATTAAGCCGTAGCCCTTGATACAGGAGTAATTGACGGGGTAGCTCTTTATCTTGCAGGCGTCGCCGGAATTGCCCTCGACGGTATAGACGCGCTCCCCGTCCGTTCCGATAACAAGCCCCACATGGTCTGCGCTCCCGTCCCCGTCCCAGTCGAAAAAGATAGCGTCGCCGGGGGCGATATTCTCATAGCCCCTCGCGCCCCATTGCCCGCGTGACTGGAACCAGGGTACGCCCTGTGACTGGCACCCGGCAAAGCGCGGCTCGCTCTTTCCGGCTTGATTGTAGCACCATGAAACGAAACAGGCGCACCATTCCACGCGGCTGTTAAATCCGTACCAGCTCCAAAAGGGTCGCCCGCCCACGTTGCCGACTTGCCGCTTCGCAAGGTCTACAACGGCGGTGTTGCCGGGGCGTGTGCCGTTTACAAGCTGTACGCCGCTTAAATCCTCGGACGCGCCCATATCGGGGGAGCCGCCGCCGAAAATCAGCGGTTTGTTTCCGCTTGTTTCCAGATAGACGCGGTACATTTCAAGCTGCTGTGGCGTTAGAAGTTCCTCCGCAATCTCGGAAATGGGCTTGTTCGTCAGCTTCACGTTGAGGATATGGTACTCGTAGGGTACTTCCTCGGTGGTCGTTTCCCCTGTTTCCGGGTCTGTGCTTGTTTCTGTGCGGTAGCGGATTTCCGTTTCTTCTGTCAGCGTCAAAGTGTACTGCATGGCAAAGACGCGATTTAGCTCTGCCTGTGCGCTCTGCGGGGTGTAGGTCTGCAAAAGGGCGGTGAGGTAGGACGCTAACTCATGGGGGTTATGCCCGATACTGTCAAGGTCATAGCGGTATTCGTCATAGCCGGGGTGGGTGCTTTCGATATTGTCAATCTGCTGCTGAAGCTCGTTTTCCTTTGCGGCGTAATTGTTCTCCGTCGCCACAAGGTCGCTGTCCTCCGACGTGTAGGAAGTCCCAAGTATGCCGTTCATCAAGCCGGAGAACATGGAACCGCAAGAGGAAAGCCCCGCCGATACCATGATGAATAAGAGCAGCGCGGCAACGGCGATACATACGCCCGCCGGGTGCCGCCCTACAAAAGCGATTGCCTTTTTTGTTTCCTCGGCGGTCTTTTTTGCCGCCTTGCGGGTGTTCTCTGCGGCTTTCTGCGCCGTTTTTGCGCCGCCTTTCCTTGCCGACTTTGCATACTGCCGCTTGATTTGCTGCTTCTGCATGAAGCGGGAAAGGGGATTGCCCGCAATCTGCGGATTGTCATGCAGGGCTTTATGGTACTGGAAATCCACATTCGCCTTGAACGCCGCTTTCTCTGCCTTTGCCGCCGCCCGGTAGGGTTTGAGCTTGTGGCTGTGGTAGCCCTCCTTGACTTTCCGCGCCCCGTACTTTGCGCCGCGCTCTGCCAGTTCTTCGGATTTGTGCGCCCCCTCAACGCCGGAATTGTCCTTTTCAACGGAATGTATCTTGTTGTGGACGAAAATACCCGCTTCCTGTGCGGGGCGGGATAGCGGGTTATTGTGGGGCTTATTCTTTCCTATGGGCTTTTCCTGTTCCTCAAAATGTAGGCGGGTCTTGCCTTTCCCGGTGGCTTCATCAAAGGTGCGCTCCCGTACAAGTTTCTTTTCTTTGGGGATAGCCGCCTTTGCCGCGTCCAGACGGTCGGCTGCTTTGTCCGATTTTCGGATATACCTTTCAAGCTCCGGCGTTGCCCGTTCCTCGTCGGTAAACTGCAAGCGGGAAGATTTTTCTTTTGCTGTGGCTTCTGCCTGTGCTTTCCTCGCCGCCTTTTTGCTCGCCTTTCTGGTACGCGCCCCGTCGATACGTTCCAAGACGCGCTCGGCTGCTGCGGTGTCCTGTTCCCGTTCTGCCCCCGGCGCATGGGGAAGCGGCGGCGTGTCGGTTAAGGGCGGGGAAGTTGCGCCGCCCGGTAGGGGCTGCGCTGCCTGTTCCGGCTGCGGTGGGGCTTCGGTCTTTGCAAAGTCCGCGTCCCTTATCCGCTTGCTGATACGTTTCTTTTTCCCGGTAGCGGCGTTTACCTCGACAGCCCCCTCGCGGGTCATTTTCTGCGTGACTTTTTCACGCGCCTTATATTGTTTTATGTGTCTGTCCCTCCAATCCGCGCCCTTGCAAGGGCGCAATACTCGGCGTTTATCTCAATGCCTATATAATGCCTGTCAAGCTGCTTTGCGGCTGCCCCCGTCGTGCCGCTGCCGAAAAAGGGGTCAAGCACAACGCCGCCTTTCGGACAGCCCGCCTTGATACAGGTTTCGGCAAGTTTTGGCGGGAACGCGGCGAAATGCCCGCCCTTGTAGGGAACGGTATTGATAAGCCACACGTCCCGCCTGTTCCGCATGGTCGGCATGAGGGCTTCGTCGTAGTAGCTGCCGCTTCGCGCCCGGTTAAGCCCCTGTACGTTCCCCTGTCCGGGTACTTCGTCCGCATATTTCTGTCCCGCGCTGCGCCCGGTGCGGTACCGCGCCGCCGTTGTGGGGGCTAACGGCTCGGCTATGGCGGCTGCGTCATAAAAATACTTCTTTGACTTCGTAAGCAGAAAGATATGTTCATAGCAGCGGGTAGGGCGGTCTTTCACGCTCTCCGGCATGGGGTTTTCTTTCTGCCAGATAATGTCGCTCCTTAAATACCACCCGTCAGCGCGTAGGGCAAAAGCTAAAAGCCAGGGAATACCGATTAAGTCCTTTTGTTTGCAGCCGGAAACGCGGTTGTTTCTTGCAATCTGCTGTCCGTTTCTCCCTTTCGGGTTCTTCGGGTCTGCATGGTAGCCTTTATTTCCTGTGCCGCAGTAGGTGTCCGCGATATTCAGCCAGAGCGTACCGTCAGAACGCAGTACCCGGCGCAGTTCGCGGAAAACCTCGGTCAGCCTGTCAATGTACTGCTCCGGCGTGTCCTCCCGCCCAATCTGCATATCAAGCCCGTAATCCCTAAGCGCATAGTAGGGCGGGCTTGTGACGCAACAGTGTACGCTTTCCTCTGGAAGCTCCCGCAAGGCATAGAGCGCGTCCCGGTTGATAATGGTGTCTGTCCTTAATTTTGTCATGCTTCGCCCACTTCCTCCGGCTTCGTCGTCATTACCCGGTAAAGCTCGGTGTCTTTCGGGAAGCGGTCTACAAAGGGCAGCACCACGTTCCCGTAGAAGATAAGCCCCTCGCCCGCTTCGGTGTGGGTGACATACTTCATCTGCTGCGGGGAGATGTTGAGCTGCTTTGCAAGGATAGCCCGGTCGCCCGCCGCCTGATTGAGCATGAGGACAAAATCAGAGTTTTCAAAGATATTCTCCACTTCGCGGGAAGCAAGCAAATCCTTGACGTTCTGCGTAATGGCTGTGGGTATGCCGCCCCATTTTCTGAAACGCTTCCAGATTTCAACGGAATAGGCGGCGGTCTGTTCCTCTTTCAAGAGAAGATGAAATTCGTCCATAAAATACCGGGTGGATTTCCTTTCTGCCCGGTTGACGGTGACGCGGTTCCATACCTGGTCCTGCACAATGAGCATACCTAACTTTTTGAGCTGCTTCCCAAGCTGCTTGATGTCAAAGCAGACAAGGCGGTTAGAAAGTTCCACGTTGGTACGGTGGTTAAAGACGTTCAAGCTGCCGGAAACGTAAAGCTCCAATGCCGCCGCGATACGCGCCGCTTCCGGCTCCGGCTGCTTCAAAAGCTCGTCGTAGAGGTCGCCCAAGATAGGCATTTTCTCCGGGTCGGGGTCTGCAAGGAAAGGGCGGTACACGTTCCTAACGGCGCGGTCAATGACGGTCTTATCGACGGGCTGCAAGCCCTCCTTGCCGCCGATTACAAGCTCGCAGAGGGAGAGGATAAAGTCGGATTTCAGCGCAAGGGGGCTGTCGTCCTCGGAATAGTTGAGGTTAATATCCATAGGGTTCACATACTGGGGCTTCCCGTCAATGCCCTTGCCCGTAGGCGATAACCGTATCACTTGCCCGTCAAGCCGCTGCACAAGGGAAAAATACTCTGCTTCCGGGTCGCAGATAATTATGTCGTCGTCGGTAATGAGGAAAGCGTTTGTCATTTCCCGTTTGGCGGCAAAGGATTTCCCGCTTCCCGGCGTACCCAAGATTAAGCCGTTGGGGTTCTTTAGCTGCTTGCGGTCGCAGAGTATCATGTTGTTAGACAGGGCGTTTAAGCCGTAGTACAAAGCCGCGCCCGTCTGGAAAAGCTCCTGTGTGATAAAGGGGATAAAGATAGCGGTGCTTGACGTGGTAAGCCCTCTTTGAATGGGGATAAGGTTCTCCCCAAGCGGTACAGAGGACATAAGCCCCGCTTCCTGTTGGTAGTCAAGGCGGGTCAAGGCGCAGTTGTTCTTCTGTGCAATGCCCGCCGCCGCGAATACGTCATTTTCCAGTTTCCGCTTCGTGTCCGCCATGTTCACCACAAGGAACGTCAAGAGGAACATTCTTTCATTCCGGCTCTGCAAGTCCTGTAAGAGGTTCTTCGCTTCGCTGCCGAACGTGGCAAGGTCGGACGGGATTATATCCATGTCGTAGCCGCTGCGTACCGCTTTTTTCTGTTCCTCGATTTTCATTTTGTCAAGGTCGGTGATTTTCCGCTTGATTGTCTTTATGGCTTCGGTCTGGTCGATACTGTGGATATGCAGATTGACGATAACGCCCGTTTCCAAGTCCAGAATATCCGATAAGATACGGTCGTTTAATTCCGGCGCAAGGATTTCAAGGAATGAAACCGCGCCGATTTTGCGCCCCATGCGGAAATAACGCCCCTCGCCAAAACGGAAAGAGGATGGGGCGATAAAGTCCTTTGTGGAAAGCCCGGACGGGGCAAGCCATGAAAAATCAAAGGCAAACTGCCCGCCCTCCGGGTGGAAAATGCCATGCAGCATTTTAAGGCGTTCATAGCCTGTCATGGGGCGGGCAGACACGCCCAAGAGCTTAAAGTTGTTGAGTACGTCCGTTTCGATACGGGCAAGGCGGGATTTCGCCGCGCCCAGACTGTCGGCTTCAATGGCAAAGGTGATATATTTTGCTTTGACAAGCCCGTTGTTTCCCTTTGCAAGCTGGTTTTTCAGCATATTCCGGTATTCTGTGCGGATAGAGTTGAAAGCGTCCTCCTGTGCCGGGATATTGACCGCCTTTTCCGCTTCGCCCCGCTGCGTCCCCTGATTGATGAAAGAGAGCTGCACCGAAACGGAAGCGTCAAAGTAGTTGAGGAAGTCGCACCAGTTCTCAAAAATGGCGGTCTTGTCGTCTGCCTGTGCAAGCTGATAGTTAATATCTTCAAAGGCGACGGTCTTTGAGTATTTCCGTCCCGTAACCTTGCAGATACCGTCCGGGTACATCTGGATATAGGGGATTGTCTGCTGTGCGGTGTGGGCTTTCCCGTCGCCCTTTGCCTGTCTGATGATTTCCGCAATCTGCTTTTTCTCGGCGCGGGTGAGCTTGCGGGGCGGGTTAGGCTTTGCGCTTCCCGCCGCGCTGTTTCTTCGTGTTTCCTTTTGCAATCGCTGATACCTCCTTTTCAAGTTTTCTCTGCCGTTCTAAGACGGAATAAAAGTTGTCTGTCCTGTATGGTCGTTCTTTGGGGGCTATGAATTTCGTCCGTATGATGTTCTTCACCACCACTTCAAGGGGCTGTCCATGCTTTTCATACATGGCGAACAGGAAACAGGGCAGCATGACGGCAATCATAGCCATAGACGCAAGGCTTGTGCCTGTGCTGTCTTTGAGCAGAAAGAAAAGCGGAAGCCCTAACAGGAGAGCTACCGCAAAACATACAATCTGCCGTTTGGTAAGGTTGAAAGCTACTTTTGTCTTGACTTTGGATAAGTCTTTGGGTACGGGTACATACGCCAAGTGGAAACCTCCTTTCTCTGGGTTTTTTGCTGCTGTAAGTTCCCATAGGGGTAATCAAGGCAAAGGTCAATTTCTGCCCTTTGCCCGTCCCTATTCTATGGGGTTTTCCCGCGTCAAGGTCGGGTAGTATTTTCGCCGCTTTGCTCTGAAAATCTCCACCCTACCCTTGACACGCCGCTAATGCGCGGAGAAAATCGACTTCGCCAGTGCGCCGGATTTGAACAGGGAGAAACAGAGGATAACGGTATAGGCTGCAAGGGAAAAAATCGCGCTGTGCAGGTTGTCCGCTATTATCATGTTGTTCACCAAAACCGCGTAAATGCCGACGCATATCATTATGAGGAAGCCTTGAAAGCCAAGCGCGAACAGGGATTTTAGGTAGTTGTTCCCTATCTGTCCCCATTCCCGATTAGTCATTGTTGCGAACGGGATAGGCGATACCGAACAGTAAAGGTAAATTTCTATCATTCTGCCGTAGAGGATAACGGTTATCAGTACGGACATGATTTTCATGCACAAGCTCACAAGGCTTGTTTCCATGACAAGTAAGAGCAGTTCGGGGATTTCCATAGCGTCAAGCCCGCTTTGCATGGAAGCAAGGGCGGCGGCAACATCAATCTCTGTGCTGCCGCCGATTACCCCCGCCGCGCCGGAAACAACGTGCTGCGCCATATCGAACACCGCCATAGTGATGTCAAAGGTGTGCGTCACAAGGTAGACTGCCACAAACGCCTTGAACACCCACTTGAAGAACATGGAAGTGTCAACGTCGTGCATATTGTTCTTTTCCGTTACCATGCTGATAAGCTCATAGCATAGGACGTAGGTAATGACAAGCCCCGCAATGGGTACGATTACATTCTCACTAAGCGTCTGTATCATGGAGAATATATTTGCGTTCCACCCTTGCGGGGTCTGCCCTACCTCTGCGGCGATAGTGCCGACTTTTTCGTTTACGTCCCCGAACATAGTTGACAGATTACCGTTTATGGCTCCTATGAGGATTTCCTTTATCCATTCGTTAATCGCGTCAAGTATGCTCTGCATAAGCCTTTACCCGCGCTTCTTAACCGAACAGGCCGGAAAGCAGCGGTACAAGGGTCATGCCGATAAGGGCAACGCCGCCGCCCGCCATAAGCTGCTTCATGCCCTGGCTTTTCGCGCCCGGATTGTCGTTGCCGTAGCCTTCCATGAGGTTAATCACGCCCCAGATACCAAGCCCGGCTCCAAGTGCTACAACAAGGGTCTGCAAAACGTCTACTGCGCTATTGAAAAATGCCATAAATATATCCTTTCTGCCGCGTCTGCGGCTGTCCGGCAAGCGGACAAAAGGCGGTCAGCGTATGGTCGCCGCCGCATAAAAAAACCGCCCTCTGGTAAAGGCGGCTGTCCCCGCGCTGCGTAAGTCCTGCGGCGCGGCGGTATTCAGTTGTAAGGGGTGCGGCTCCTGCCGCTGTGTACTGCGCCGGAAAGTGGGGGCGCGTATCATGTAGCCGGTATGGATAGATGTGATTGCTTCAATCGCTCCTTTCTGTGTCCCGCTGTGCTGCCGGACGTTTTTTTCAGACTTGCGGGAAGTGAATAGCTTGCGTAGCAAGGTGTTCGCTTCCCGCAAGTTCACAAAGGGGTAGCTGCCGCAAGGCAGCGTAGGGGAAGTGTAGCTTCCCCTGTCCCCCGGCGGTCTGCCATGCTGTCACTGTTGCGGGATAAGCCCCCGGCGCGTGACATACTCCGTTGCAAAACGGCGGTGTTCCGCTTCCTTTTCCCGCCAATACTCCCATAATGCAGCGTCGGCGGCTTCCGCAACATTCATTAAAAACCGTTCAAGCTGCTTTTGTTTTTCCTCTGCGCTACGTTTCCTCATGGTCTGCGTCCTCCTGTAAGTCTGCTGCGTCAATCTCGTAATAGTCAAAAACCTCGTCGGGCTTGACAATGGCGGGGCGGCGTTTAAGGTGCTTTTCCATGTCAAAGGCGTTCTTCGGGTCTGCGTCGGATAGGTACTTGTATTTCGGGTGTTTCGTTATGTCGAATTTGTCCGAAAAGAACGGGCGCACCCCGCGTAGCTGCAAGATACATTTCCCTCCGTCCATGACTGCGATTTCATCTTCCGTCATAAGCTGCTTTCCCAATTTCTGATAGTTCAGCCCATGCGAAAGCTCCCGCCCTCTGGTTTCGGAAGTGTTGAAGCTGTCTATCGTTTCTTTGCCTAAGATTTCCGATATTTCTTTGAGCGTCGTTTTTTCCTTGCCGCCCAAGAAAAGGGTGGTGTCGCAGTTGCCGACTATGGTATCGGCGTTGTCCTTGTAGATTGCCTTTAGCTGTGACTGGCTCTGCAAGATGATTGACGCGGAGATTTCCCGGCTCCGTATCGTTGCAATGAGCTTTTCAAACTTTGGTATCTGCCCGATATTCGCAAATTCATCAAGTAAGCACCTAACATGGACGGGAAGCCGCCCGCCATATTCATCATCTGCTTTGTCGCATAAAAGGTTGAATAACTGTGTGTAGAGAATACTCACGACAAAGTTAAAGGTGTCGTCGGTGTCGCTGATAATCACGAAAAGGGCTGTCTTTCTGTCGCCTATGGTGTCAAGCTCCATTTCGTCGGTTTCCATAAGCTCCCGCAGCTCCTTAATGTCGAATGGGGCTAACCTCGCGCCGCATGAGATAAGTATGCTTTTTGCGGTCTTGCCCGCCGCAAGTTTGTATTTTTTGTACTGCTTGACTGCAAAATGCTCCGGGTCTTTTTCTTCCAGACGTTCAAACATGAGGTCAACCGGGTTCTGGAAGTCCTCGTCGTCCTCGCGGGCTTCCGACGCATTTATCATTTCAAGCAGCGTCGTGAAGTTCTTCTCGTCCTCCGGGGCTTCATACCAGATATAGCCGATTAGCGCGGTGTAGTAGAGCTTTTCCGCTTTCACCCAGAAATCCTCGCCGGATTTTTCCCCGTCGCCTTTGGTGTTGGCGATAATGGTATTGACTAACTTCAAAATGTCCTTTTCGCTCCGCAGATAGGCAAAGGGATTGTATTTCATGGATTTTTTGAAGTTAATCGTATTTAGCACTTTGATACGGTATTTGTACCGCTGTAACATTTTCCCGGTTTCCAAAATCAGTGTTCCTTTCGGGTCAGTGACGATATACGACGTTGGAAAATCCTTTGACGTACATTGCATGAGCGACGGTTTCACAAAGAACCGGGTCTTGCCGCTGCCGGAACCGCCGATTACAAGGATATTTTTGTTTCTTGCGTATTTCGGCTGCTTCGGGCGGCTGTTCATGGTAAGCCGTTCCGTCTGCGTTAGGGGGATATTGTTCTCAAATACCGGGTCGGTGTACGGCTTTATGTCGTCAGCCCCGCCCCAACGCGCCGAACCGTATTCTGTCCCGCGGCGGTATTTCTTCGCGTTCTTGCCTTTGGTGTAGATAATCAGCCGGACAATGACCGCCCCCGCAATGCCTAAAGCTAAGTCTGCCGGGTGGAAGCTCGGCGCGATACTGGAAAAGGCGGCGGTAAAACCGTCCCCAAGATGTAGCAGCTTTGCGCTCGCGTCCGCGCCGGGGGAGAGCCGGACAGCCGCGCCCACTTTATCAAAGAGCCAGACAAAGAGCAGATACGGGAGATTTAAGATAAGCAGCTTCTTGATTTCCGGCTTCATAGCGATACCTCCCTGTCTTTGTTCTTGACCTTTGCCCGTTCCGCGTTCTTGCCCTGTGCAGCTTCTTTGAGGGTAGAGAGCAGCTTTCGGATTGAGGGCTTTTTCTCCTGTGTCAGCTTTTTTGCGGAAAATTCCTTAAAGGCGGCGGTCAGCACGTCCGCGTCCCGCCCCTTGAAGAAAACCAGATAGCGGGGCGGGCTTTCCGTCGCGTCCTTTTTCAGCGCAAAGTCGATACCGTACTTTTTCGCCGTACTCTCAAAGGCTTTGATATTGCCCTCGGTAATCTCAATGTTGGAAACGCCCGCGTTCTGCTTCATAAGCTGCTTTAAGCTCTGCTTGCCCTGTGGCGGTTTTGCAAGCTGCTTTTTGCCCTTTGACAGTATGGCTTTCATTGCCTTTTGGAGCGTCTGCGCGGTCAGCTTCCCGGTCTTGATGTAAAGGGCTATGGTCTTTTCGTTTACTTCGTCCTGCAATTTGTCGCGTCCTCCTTTCGCGTTTCTTTATGGGGCGGCGGTCAGATACGCACCCGCAGCCCGTTCAAGTCCTCGGCTCTGATACCCACAAGATACCAGTTGTCGCCGTACTCAATCCGGGTCGGCTTCCACTTGCCCCGCACGAATACGTCAAAGCACTCGCCGCAATGCAAGCCCCCGTAGTAGCTGTTTAAGTCAAAGCGGATGTCGTAACGGTCGGTGCGCTCGTCAAATACCAATGCTCCTGTCATTTTCTGTGCCATAATAAAATCCTCCTTTTGTGGTTGTGGGTGGTTACAGGCTTTCGCCCTCGTTGCATGAATAATAGTCCGGGTCGCCGTACTGCGGCTTTTTCGGTGACAGTGCGCCGCTTGCCATGTCATGGGCGACAAGGGAAGTGTAATAATTGCCGATAGTGGACGGGGCGTTGAAAAGGGCTGCTTTCAGATATTGCTTGATGTTGCGGATTTTCGTTGTGTTCTCCCGCATACAGTCAAGCACAAAGCGGATATGCTCGCCGTCCAGTTTCATAAACTTAGATTTCACAAGCTCTGCCGGGTAGTCGTCCCCCGCAATCCGTACCCGCTTTCTGGCGGTGCATACGGTTTCAAGCATGAGGTCTACAATCTCGTCAAGCCTGTCACTGTCAAACTTCATGTCCTGTTTGAGAATGTCGTAGTCGATATTGTCCTTGATGATTTCCCGGTATATATCAACTGCGCTCTGTGCTGTCGCTTCCGTTCCTTTCCGTTCCGGCGGCGTAGCCGCTTCTCTGCAAGGAGAGGGGTTAGGGGAAAGGATAGGAATGGAATGGGTACTTTGTTCATCAGTAATTATTTTTTCTTTTTTTGGTAAGTCAGTTCTTTGTATATCTTTATTTAATTGCGTTGGATTTTCCAACGTAGGTTTTTCCAATGTTGGTTTTTCCTGTGTTGGATTATCCAATGTTGGATTTTCCAATGTTGGTAAATCCGGCGTAGGCGGCTGCGGCTGCTCGAATATCACATAGTCCGCGCCCCGCAAGCGTCCTTTCTCGTCGCGCTCCCTTGAACGGACGATATACCCGGCGCGTTCAAGCTCCTTAATGGCTTCGCGGATAGCGTCTATCTTCTCCCGGTTGATAAGGGATAAGCCTTTCAAGGTGTAGTCCCAATCTTCGGGGAGTGACAGCATTTGCGACAACAGCCCCTTTGCCTTTAGGGAAAGCTCCTTGTTGCGTAGGTGGTGGTTGCTCATTACGGTGTAGCCCTTGTTCCGTTCCACTCTGAAAACTGCCATAGTTCATAGCTCCTTTGCTTTGGATTTGTTACGCAGTAGAAGCGCGGTTTCGGGGAATAAGGTATAAATCCCTTGCCGCGCCAGATACACACCCGCAAAACCGCTTGTAGCAAGGCTTTTTCTGCCCCTACTGCGTAACAAAGGGCATGAAAAAAGCGGCGTTCCTGTTCTCCCATGTAGAGAGTAAGAAACGCCGCTTCTGCGTCGTATTCAGTTTTTAGTACAATACCCTGCTTGTCCGTCGCTCGAAAAACCTTGATTTTCCAGTGTTTTCAAAAGTATCGTTATCTAACGTCAGCTTTCGCCTCACCAGCTTTTAAGTATCACGTTATTATTTTACTAAAACGGATTATTTGAACAGGCCCAGCAGCAGACCGCCGTTAGCAGCCAGTACCGGAGCAAATACCAGAGATACAATGGTCATCAGTTTGATCAGGATGTTCATTGCAGGTCCGGAGGTATCTTTGAACGGATCGCCTACGGTATCGCCTACAACGGTTGCATCATGAACCGGAGTATGTTTGCGGCCGGAAGCTTCAACAAATTTCTTCGCATTATCCCAAGCACCGCCAGCGTTTGCCATCAGGATAGCAACCAGAACGCCGGAAGCCAGAGCGCCGCCAATCAGGCCGCCCAGAGCTTCAGTACCGAACAGGAAGCCAACCAGCAGAGGAGCAACGATAGCGATAACGCCAGGCATAATCATCTCGTGCAGAGCAGCGGAGGTGGAAATGTCTACGCATTTTTGGTAGTCAGCTTTAGCTTTGCCTTCCAGCAGGCCAGGAATTTCGTGGAATTGACGACGAACTTCCTCGATCATCTGGTAAGCAGCTTTACCAACAGATTCCATGGTCATAGCACCGAATACGAACGGCAGGGTTGCACCGATGAACAGACCAATCAGGGTTACAGGGTTCAGCAGGTCGATTGCTTTCAGGCCAACAGTGTGTGCATAAGCAGAGAACAGAGCCAGAGCAGTCAGAGCAGCAGAGCCGATAGCGAAGCCTTTACCAATAGCAGCGGTGGTGTTACCAACGGAGTCAAGGGTATCGGTGATTTCACGTACTTCAGGAGGCAGCTCGGACATTTCTGCGATACCACCAGCGTTATCAGCGATAGGACCATAAGCATCAACTGCTACGGTCAGACCAGTGGTGGACAGCATACCAACAGCTGCCAGAGCGATACCAAACAGGCCCATGCCAGGGTCTTTAGCGCCGCCCATGGTGAAGAATGCCAGGATTACACCAACGCAGATGAAAATCATCGGCAGGAAGGTGGAATACATGCCAACAGCCAGACCAGAGATGATGGTGGTTGCCGGACCGGTTTCAGATTGCTCAGCAATCTTCTTAACGGAAGCATAATCAGCAGAGGTATAGATTTCGGTGATTTTACCAATCAGCAGACCAACAACCAGACCGGAAGCAATTGCTACGAAAGCAGCAGTGTTGCCGAAAATGGAGGTGGACAGATAGTAAGCAGCAGCGATTACGATTACACCGCCAACATAGGTACCATGGTTCAGAGCAGCCTGCGGGTTGGTGGATTTGCTGCTACGAGCATAGAATACACCAATCAGGGAAGCAATGATACCAGCGAATGCCAGCTCAAATACGAACATAACGCCTTCGCCACCGGGATATGCAACAGCACCCAGAGTGATAGCGGAGATGATAGCACCTACATAGGATTCGAAAAGGTCAGCGCCCATGCCTGCAACGTCGCCTACGTTATCGCCTACGTTATCAGCGATGGTAGCCGGGTTACGCGGGTCATCCTCAGGCAGACCTTCTTCAACTTTACCTACCAGGTCAGCGCCAACGTCAGCAGCTTTGGTATAGATACCGCCGCCAACACGAGCGAACAATGCAATGGAGCTTGCGCCCAGACCGAAGCCGGTAACGATATCAATGTTGCCGAACAGCATGTAAGCTGCGGAAACACCAACGATACCCAGACCAACTACGCCCAGACCCATAACAGCACCACCGGAGAAAGCAATTTTCAGAGCTTCCGGCATGCCGCCATGCTGAGCAGCTGCAGCAGTACGAACGTTAGCTTTAGTAGCAACGGTCATGCCGATGTAGCCGGCACATACGGAGAATACTGCACCTGCAACGAAGCAAACAGCAGTAAGCGGAGATAAGAACATGGAAATAACGATTGCAACTACGATTACAAACACGGACAGTGCTTTGTATTCGCGGAACAGGAACGCCATAGCGCCCTCATGGATGTAACCAGCAATTTCCTGCATACGGGAAGTACCAGCAGGAGCCTTGCCGATTGCGCTGCTGAGCATCAGAGCAACTGCGAGTGCAATGAGACCAACAACGATGGAGATCATTAAGAAATTCAAGACCCAAACCCCTTTCTTTTTATAAAAAAATTTAAAATTTAAAGAGCGCAGTTACGCTCTTTGTAACATGATGAACTAAGCGTTGATTTTTGCCAGCGCTAAAGTAATAACAGCAAACGCTGTACCCAGAACGATTGTAGCCTTCGCCATTACCGTGTCCAGATCATTGCCCTTGCCAAAAAAAGCACCGTCACTGCCGCCGAAAGTACTGCCCATACCGCCGCCTTTTCCGGACTGCAGCAGAACTGCGCCAATGAGTGCTATGCAAACGATAACTTCTAGAACCATCAAGACAGTTTCAATCACAGAGCTTACCTCCTCATATTTTTGTACCATAGTATTGTACCATAAAGCTCATTATAAAGCTAGTATTTTTTTATAATATTGCGCTATAATATTCTTGCTGCGACTCTTTCCGGCAGGAAGGAGGTGCCACAATGGTTGAAGTTGTAATATCCTTTTTCATTTCTGTTACGGCAAGTATAATCAGTCACTATATTTGCAAGTGGTTAGACAGAAAATAGTACGCAGCTAGCCCACAAAAAAGCCTCGGGAGAAGCGAGAATTCCCGAGGCTTTTTCTTTTGCGTGACACAATGCCATTGCAATATCCTTTAGTCAAGTTTAGTATATCGCAAGACTAAGGAAATGTCAATTTTTATTTGATGTTGTAGAAAACGTTCTTGCCGTTGTACTTAGCAGCCTTGCCAAGATCCTCTTCGATGCGCAGCAGCTGGTTGTATTTGGCAACACGGTCAGTACGGGCAGGAGCACCGGTCTTAATCTGGCCTGCATTTACTGCAACAGCAATATCTGCCAAAGTGGTGTCCTCGGTTTCACCGCTGCGGTGAGAGATAATGCAGGTGTAGCCTGCACGCTTAGCAGTCTCGATAGCATTGAAGGTTTCTGTCAGCGTACCGATTTGGTTTACTTTAATCAGAATAGCATTAGCTACGCCCTTCTTGATGCCCTGAACAAGACGCTCTTCGTTGGTAACAAACAGGTCGTCGCCAACCAGCTGTACCTTTTTGCCCAGCTTTTTGGTGAGCTTCTTCCAGCCATCCCAGTCGTCCTCAGCCATGCCGTCTTCGATGGAGATGATAGGATATTTCTCACACAGGCCTGCCAGATAATCTACCATTTCCTCGCTGGTCATTTCTACGCCTTCGCCGGCCATCTTGTATTTGCCGTCAACATAGAATTCGCTGGAAGCAACGTCCATCGCCATAACGATGTCCTTGCCCGGCTTGTAGCCGGCGCGCTCAGTAGCCTCGAGAATAACCTCGATAGCATCAGCATTGCATTTCAGGTTCGGAGCAAAGCCGCCCTCGTCACCCAGAGCAGTGGAAAGGCCTTTTTCTTTCAGCAGAGCCTTCAGGTTATGATAAATCTCGGCATTCATGCGCAGTGCTTCGCTGAAGGATTTTGCACCAACAGGCATAATCATGAATTCCTGAATATCTACGTTGTTGTCTGCGTGCTCGCCGCCGTTCAAAATGTTCATCATCGGCACCGGCAGCTCCTTAGCAGCTACGCCGCCCAGATACAGGTACAGCGGCAGGCCTACGGAAACAGCAGCAGCCTTAGCAACAGCCATGGATACGCCTAAAATAGCATTTGCACCCAGACGGCCCTTGTTCGGCGTACCGTCCAGACGAACCAGCAGCTCGTCGATTTCTGTCTGACGGGTTGCTTCCAGACCGATAATTGCTTCTGCAATAATGTCGTTGACATTTTCTACAGCCTTGGTAACGCCTTTGCCAAGATAACGCTCCTTATCGCCATCACGCAGCTCAACAGCCTCGTGTACGCCGGTGGAAGCACCGGAGGGAACAGCAGCACGGCCCATGGAGCCGTCTTCTAAGCAAACCTCAACTTCAATAGTCGGATTGCCGCGGGAATCCAGAATCTCGCGAGCATAAACTTCAGTAATCATTGCCATTTTTTATCACCTCAAAAATCTATTAACGACCTGCCTGTCATAGCAGCAGGTTGCTTAAGCTTAAGCAGCTCCAGCAAAGTCGGCGCAATATCTGCCAAAATACCGTTATGCAGCTTGTGCTGCTCCTCGCTGACGAGGATGAACGGAACAGGATTCGTCGTATGCGCCGTATTCGGCTCGCCGTCAGCCTCAGCCATCTTCTCCAGATTGCCGTGGTCTGCCGTAATACATACGCTGCCGCCCAAGGACAGCACCTTGTTGACAATGCGGCCGGCGCAATCATCAACCTTTTCCATAGCAGCAATCGCTGCCTCCAGCACGCCTGTATGACCAACCATATCGGGGTTAGCAAAGTTGAGGATAATCGCTTCAAACTTATCCTTATCCAGCTCTGCCAAAAGCGCCTGCGTTACCTCCTCGGCGCTCATCTCCGGCTGCAGGTCATAGGTTGCAACCTTCGGCGACGGAATCAGAATACGCTCCTCGTTCGGATTGGGGGTTTCCACGCCTCCGTTAAAGAAGAAGGTTACGTGAGCATATTTTTCTGTTTCCGCAATACGCAGCTGGTGCAGACCGTTTTCTGCCAGCACCTGACCGAGCGTATCGTTGATTTCCTCAGGCGGAAAAGCAACAGGTGCGTCAATCGTCGCATCATATTGTGTCATGCATACATAGTTTACAGGACGAGCGCTTTCCGGACGTGCAAAATAGGGGAAGTCTGCATCATGGAGCGCACGTGTAATTTCACGCGCCCTATCAGGACGGAAGTTGAAGAAGATTACGCCGTCGCCGGCAGTAATCTGCCCGTTCACGCCATCAATAACAAACGGCTCAACGAACTCATCGGTTACATCCTGCGCATAGGAGGCCTCAACGCCCTCAGCTGCGCTCGCAGCACGCGCGCCGTCGCCAAGAACAAGAGCCTTATAAGCACGCTCTACACGCTCCCAGCGTTTGTCGCGGTCCATAGCATAATAGCGTCCGCTGACGGTGGCAATTTCGCCTACGCCAATCTGCGCCATGCCCTCTTCCAGCTGCTGAATATATTCCAGCGCTGTTTTCGGACCAACATCACGGCCATCAAGGAAAGCATGTACATAAACCTTCGTCAGGCCCTTCACCTTTGCCATGCAGAGAAGTGCCAGAAGATGCTCAATGTGGCTGTGTACGCCGCCGTCGGATAACAGTCCCAGAAGATGCAGCGCCTTGCCGGCCTGCTTCGTTTCGTCCATTACCCTGCTGAACTCTTCATTTTTATATAAGTCTCCATCCTCAATCGCCTTGTCAATGCGCGTCAGGCTCTGATAAATAATACGTCCGGCACCGATATTCAGATGTCCGACCTCAGAGTTGCCAATCTGCCCCGCAGGCAGACCAACAGACTTGCCGCTTGCCTCCAGCGTTGTATGCGGATATTTGGCAAAAAAGCTGTCCAGATTAGGAGTTTTCGCCATAGCCGCAGCGTTCGTGCTGCTGCTAGGCGCAATGCCCCAACCGTCCAGAATCATTAATAAAACTGGTTTTTTCATATTTGTATCTTCTTTATTTATAGACTAGAGATACAGTACCAGCTGCGTTGGCAAAGCTCAGCGTCATACTAATTTATGCACCGACGTAGCTTTTACCTGCAGCTGGTACTCACTCACTCGTCCAGATTAAAAGCTGCGTACTATCTTAGCGAAGCTTTCTGCCTTCAGAGAAGCGCCGCCGACAAGCACACCATCAATACCGCTGACATTGAAATCAGCAGCATTCTTTTCATTTACACTGCCACCGTACAGGATACGTACCTTACGTGCGATATCCTCGGTGAAGATTTTACCGATTTTGTTACGAATCAGGGTGCAGACCTCCAAAGCATCCTCAACGGTTGCAGCCTTGCCGCTGCCGATAGCCCAGATAGGCTCATAAGCAACTACAAGATTTTCTGCATCCTCAGGAGCGATAACGCGCAGAGCGCTCTTGAGCTGCATGTTGATTTTGCGTGCAGTCTTGCCTGCCTCGCGCTCAGCCAGATTTTCGCCTACGCACAGCATCGGCTTCAGACCATTGCGGTAAGCAGCAATAATCTTGCTGGCAACAATTTTCTCGTTCTCGCCAAAAATCGTGCGGCGTTCGCTATGACCAACAAGAACATATTCAGCACAGATATCAGCAATCATCGCACCGGAAATAGCGCCGGTATAAGCGCCATTGTCCTCCCAGTGCAAATCCTGCGCACCATAGCCGACATGCTTGCCGTCGATAGCATCAGCAACAGTCTCCAGAGCGGTGAACGGCGGGAAAATGACAACCTCGTTCAGAGTGCCGTTAGTCTCCATAACTACGTCCTCAGCCAGCTCAACTGCTTCATTAACAGTCTTGTTCATCTTCCAGTTGCCGGCAATCATCTTGCGGCGCAGGTCATCAAGAGCTGCCACGCCCGGCAGAACCTTGCCCTCCAGATATTCCAGAGAAGCACCGCCGCCGGTGGAGATATGCGTAATGCGTTTTGCCAGACCAAGCTTTTCGATAGCAGCAACGCTGTCGCCGCCGCCAACAATGCTCACTGCACGGCTCTTAGCAACTGCCTTGGCAACTGCCTCCGTACCCTTGCAGAAGGCATCCATTTCGAACACGCCCATCGGTCCGTTCCAAACAATCATCTTTGCCTCAGCAAGTGCTTCGGCATATGCCTTGCTCGTTTCGCTGCCGATATCAAGCGCCATATACTCCTGATTCAGATGCTTAACGCCTTCAGTTACATGCGCAGCATCAGGAGCAAAGGCAGCAGCCATTACGAGGTCAGTCGGCAGCAGCAGCTTAACCTTGTTCTTCTTAGCCTTAGCCAGAAGCTCCTTCGCCAGCTCCAGCTTATCCTCTTCCACAAGGGATTTGCCCATCTTGTGGCCTTGAGCAGCGAGGAAGGTGTTAGCCATACCGCCGCCAATCAGCAGCGTATCAACCTTATCGAGCAGGTTGCTGATAACGCCAATCTTGTCGCTTACCTTTGCGCCGCCGATGATAGCAACGAAGGGATGCAGCGGATTGGTTACAGCCTGACCAACATATTGAATTTCTTTTTCCAGCAGGAAGCCTGCAGCAGCAGGCAGGAAGTGCGTTACGCCCTCTACGGAAGCATGGGCACGGTGAGAAACACCGAAGCCGTCGTTAACATAAAGGTCTGCCAGAGAAGCAAGCTGCTCTGCAAACTCCATGTCATTCTTTTCTTCTTCCTTATGGAAGCGCAGGTTTTCCAAAAGCAGGATATGACCAGCCTTCAGCTTGCTGGCAGCAGCCTTAGCAGCCTCGCCTACGCAGTCAGGAGCAAAGAGAATCTTTTTGCCCAGCAGCTTGCCCAGATGCTTAGCCACAGGAGCCAGAGAAAGCTCCGGCTTAACCTGTCCCTTCGGACGGCCCAGATGAGCCATCAGGATAACAGCAGCCTTCTGCTCCAGCAGATATTGAATTGTCGGCAGAGATGCGGTGATACGGGTATCATCGGTAATCTCGCCCTTATCATTCAGAGGAACGTTAAAATCTACACGTACCAGAACCTTTTTGCCGGCAACGTCTAAATCACGTACAGTTTTTTTATCCACAGATATATCTCCTTTATTACAGGCCTTGTTTTGCGATATATGCAGCAAGGTCAACTACACGATTGGAATAACCCCATTCGTTGTCATACCAGCTTACAACCTTAGCCATACGCGGACCAACCATCATGGTGGACAGACCGTCGATAATGGAGCTCAGCGGGCAGCCATTGTAATCGCGGGATACCAGCGGTTCATCGCTGTAGCCCATGATGCCTTTGAGCTCGCCTTCAGCAGCTTCCTTCAGCACTGCGTTGATTTCTTCAGCAGTGGTGTCGGTTTTCAGCAGTACGGTCAGGTCAGTAATGGAAACGTTCGGAGTAGGAACGCGCATAGCAAAGCCGTTCAGCTTGCCTTTCAGCTCGGGCAGAACCAGAGCAACTGCTTTTGCAGCACCGGTAGTAGTCGGAATGATGGAGCAAGCAGCAGCGCGAGCACGGCGCAGATCTTTATGCGGCAGATCCAGAATCCTTTGGTCGTTAGTATAGGAGTGAACAGTGGTCATCAGACCGCTTTCAATACCGAATTTGTTCAGCAGCACTTTGGTGAACGGAGCCAGGCAGTTCGTGGTGCAGGAAGCATTGGAAATGATGTTGTGTTTAGCAGGATCATATTTATCTTGGTTAACACCCATAACGATGGTGATATCTTCGCCTTTAGCCGGAGCGGAGATGATAACCTTTTTAACAGTGTCATGCAGGTGAGCAGCAGCCTTTGCAGCTTCAGTGAAACGGCCGGTGGATTCTACAACGATTTCCGCACCGGCTTCGCCCCAAGGAATCTGTGCCGGATCCAAGCAAGCGAATACTTCGATTTTGCGGTCGTCAACAATAATGTAGTTGCCTTCGATGCTGACCTCATGGTTGAAAGTGCCATGGATAGAGTCATATTTCAACAGGTGAGCCAAAGCGGTGATGTCGCCAGGATCGTTGACAGCAACAACTTCAACCTCAGGATTGTTGAATGCAACACGGAAAACCTCGCGGCCAATGCGGCCAAAACCATTAATACCTAACTTTGTCATAATAACTTCCTCCTTAAATTATCATAAGAGTTTCTTATAAAATTGCACAATATGTGCTTATTAACTTAATTCACCAGAGCCTTATGCAAGCGCTTGCTGCTCTGACATGCGCATAATCTCATGCGCTGCTGCCTCGTCAGTAACAAGAATATCCTGACGCGAAGCACGGATAACAGAAAGAATCGCTGCTGCCTTCGACTTGCCGCCGGCAATACCGATGATAATGCCGATATGCTGCAAATCCTGCAGCATCAGGCCGGCGTTATTCGTCATATAGACCTGCCTGCCATCGAGTGCGCAATACTGGCCAAACGCCTCGCCCACAGCACCGTCGGCCTCCAGCTTAGCGATAATATCGCTGCTCAGCCGTCTATGACGCGCCATCACGCTGGCACGGCCTACACCATGCACCAGAATGTCAGCCTGCTTGATGATATCAACCACCGCACGCACGCCCACATCCTCCTGCAGAATGCTGTTCAAAATATCCTCGCTCACACTGTCGGGAACATAAAGCTGGCGGTAGGAAGCGCCAAGCTTTTGCGCCAGCACCGTAGCTATCGTGTTGGCCTGCAGCTCCACGTTATCCCCCAAGCCGCCGCGCGCCGGAACCACAACGGTATTCGGCTGCGAGCCGGAGATGTTGGCTGCCATAGCCGCCATCGTTGTACCGCCGCTGACTGCCACGATATGGCGCTTGCCATCCTCAAGCAGCTTGCTCAGGATATGCGCTGCCGTGCGGCCAATCTCGCGCTTCACGACATCATCCTGATCGGAATCACCAGGCAGGATAACTACGCGGCCAATCTTCAGCGTATCGCTCAAGGCTTTTTCCAGGAAGGAGATATCCTGCAGCTTGCGCACATAATCCGCAAGCTCCTTTAAAATATCAGCACCCTCTTCTGTAACACTCATGCCGCTGGAAGAAAAATCCAGCAGACCACTTTTTTTAAGAAAATCAACCTGAGCACGCAGCACTCTTTCGCTAAGTCCCAGTCTTGCCGCCAGAGCACGTCTGCCTATCGGCGCTTCGTGGCTCACCTGCAGCAGAATCTGATAACGCTGCACGAGCAGGTCCGTCAGCTCCGGCACAATTTTCTTTTGCAGATTAATAATACTATCCATAACTACATCCCTCGACACAATTTGTCCCTCGTGGTACTTTTTGTGTCCCACGGATTCTGTACAAATAAGTGATTTATTTGTCTATAGCCCATTATAGCATACTCTAATTGATAAATAAAGTGCTGTATTAGTGTTTACAGAAAAATTTTTGTAAAAATCGCCCTTTGATTAGCGTAGGCTAACTTATGATTTTAAAAAAGAAACTCCTTCTGGCAAAAGCAGCCTGAGCAATAAAAAAGCTGCCGCTTGCGCAACAGCTTTCAATATTTATCTGTTATTTACCATTTCCGGATACATATCATGCATAAAGAGACGCTTCTTCGCAGCCTGCTCCCATTCCGTACCCGGCTTGCCATAGTTGGCATACGGATCAATGGACAGACCGCCGCGCGGCAGGAATTTGCCCCAAACCTCAATATACTTAGGCTCCAGGAGCTTAATTAAATCCTTCATAATGATATTCACGCAGTCCTCATGAAAATCACCATGATTGCGGAAGCTGAACAAATACAGCTTCAGCGACTTGCTTTCTACCAGACGCTCATCCGGAACATAGGAAATATAAATCGTCGCAAAATCAGGCTGGCCGGTCATCGGACACAGGCTGGTGAACTCCGGACAGTTGAACTTCACAAAATAATCGTTGCCGGGATGCTTGTTCGGGAAGGACTCCAAAACCTCCGGCGCATAATCACTTTTATACGTCGTCTTGCTGCCTAAAAGGCTTACGCCCTGCAGCTCCTCTTGACTTCTACCACTAGTCATTATCTTTTTCCTCCTTCAAACGCAAACATTTTGCCTGCACCCACACGCTCAAGTGCTGTAACCAGCATCACGCTGGCAACACCGCAGATACACTGGCCGATGAGCAGGCTGCTTGCCAGCACAAAATAGGGGATATCCAGCAGCACGCTCAGCCATACCGGAACGCCCAAACCCGGTACAAAGGTTACCGCTGCCCAGATAATCCAATTGCCGCAGCCGTGACGCTTACCATAAACAATAATGCTCGTCGTAACAATGCCCACAATAAAGCCACCGATAATATCCGGCAGGCCAAGACCGCCCATCACCGTATTGCTGACAACATTCGCCAGGCCAAACGGCAGAATCAGAAACGGGAAAATAGCACTCAGGCCATACATAGCCGTCGCGATGCGGATTTGGTACTGACCAAAGGCAAAGCTTTGGGTGCACATCATAATAACGATATATAACGCAATGCATAATGCAGAAAAAACTAGCTTTTGATTACTGAAATTTGTATTCATACTCTTACTCCTCCTTCGTCAGCGGATCAATTACGCCATTAGCAGCAAAGGCTGCCTCTCTATCAATGCAGGTGCCGCACTTATGACAGGGCTTCTCGCCGCCATCATAGCAGCTCCAGGTAAGCTCATAGGGTACACCAAGACGCAGGCCCTCAGCTACAATCTCCTTCTTTGTTTTAGCAATAAACGGAGCAACAAGACGCACCTTGCGGCCGCTGCCAAGATAAACTGCCAGATTCATGGCCTCATTGAACTCAATGCTGCAATCAGGATAAGCATTGCCAGCCGCATCGTCCGCATGCGGTCCATAATAAATCTCATTGCAGCCATACTCCAGAGCGATGCTTGCCGCTGCTGACAAAAACAAGCCGTTACGAAACGGCACATAGGTGCTGACAGGCTCACCCTTGCTCTCCTTCAGCTGTTCAGCATAGGACGCATGGGGAACATTCTCCTGCGAGCCCTGCAGCAGAGAGCAGCTGCTGTGCGCAAAAATCTTTGCCAAATCCATCTGCAAGAGCTCCACATGATAGAAGTCTGCGACAACCTGCGCTGCCTGCAGCTCCTTAGAATGCTTCTGACCATAGAACATGGACAAGGCCAGAACATTATCACCATATTTTTCTTTCGCCAGTGCCAGACAGGTAGAGCTGTCTACACCGCCGCTTAATAATACTAAAACCTTCATTTTTTCCTCCCAATGAATGAGCGGGCAAAGTTCATGAAAATATAAAAGGATTCCGCCCGCTACAGACGAAATCCTTGCATACATAAAAAATACCGGCTGGCGCCAGTAATCGCCCGTAGTTTTATTTAGAGACAGGATGGTTACGAACTGTCTGTTATGAACTTCTCTAGTATTATACAGTATATCGCGCTGTTTGTCCAGCATAAGAAAATAGCATAAGCAAAAAAACAGACACCGTTAACATCCTTAAAGATATGTCAAGGTGTCTGTCTTAAAAGACTTGCTGCTTATCTATTGTTATTTATACAATCGCTTTATCAGGCTTTACAAAGAACCAGGCAATCGCACCGCAGATACCGGTTACAGCAGTTGCTGCCAAAGCAGCCTGCCAGCCATAGTTGGTTGCAAACCAAGCAGTAACAGTCGGAGCAAGGACGCCGCCGATGTTGCCCCAGAAATTCATCCAGCCGGATACGGAGCCTGCAAATTTACCGCCCATGCTGATAACGCTAGACCAGGAAGCGCTCATCGTCAGACCAAGGGAGCCTAAGGATACAGACAACCAGAAAACGTTCATCATCGGATCAGCAGTACGAGTAGAAACGTACAGAGCAGCTGCACAAAGCAGGATACCGGCTGCACCGGTTGCCGTCTTAACCATATTCTGAGACATGCCACTGCGCAGCAGCTTATCAGAATAGTGACCGCAAAGAGTTACTACAGCCATCAGCGAAATCCAGGGAGCAGCAGCCCAAATGCCCATCTTCGCCAAAGAGAATTTATGCACCTCCATGAGATACATCGGCAGCCAGGCGAGGAAAACGTACATAATATAGTCAGTAATCAAAAACTGAATGCCCAACGCCCAAAATTGGGTAGAACGCAGCAGCTTGCCCCAGGGAGCAATCTGCTTTTCTCCGCTTGCCTCAACACGACCTTCGTTGATATGCGCCAGCTCAGCCTCGTTAACATAGGGGCTATCCTTCGGATCATCAGTAACATATTTATGCCAAGCCCAAGCCAACAGCAGACCAACGACGCCAAAGCTCAGAAATACATGGTGCCAGCCAAAGGTCGTCATCAGCCAAACAACAACAGCAGGACCAACTACAGGGCCAAAGAAGCAGCCGTTCAAAATAAAGGAGCTTGCCTTGCCCTTTTCATCTTTGTTGAACCATTTGTGCTCAGCCATAGCAAAAGCAGGATAAATTGGTGCTTCACCTAAGCCAAACATCAAGCGTACAATAGCAAAGGTGTATTTGCCGCTGGCAATTGCGGTCAAAGCTGTGAAAACAGACCACCAGGCACAGGCAATCGAGCCAGTAAAGCGGTGACCAAATTTTTCAGCAAGCATACCACCAGGAACCTGCATCAGGGCATAGCCTGCGAAGAAGAAGGACTGGATTAAGCCCATATCAATCTTGGTAAAGCCAAACTCCTTCATGATGACAGGAGTGGCAACAGACAGGTTTACGCGGTCCATATACGACACAAAGCTGATAGCAAAAATCAGCCACGCAACCTTCCAACGAAAGTTCGTCATTTTCATTTTTTTCTTTCCCTTCATAAAAAACAAATTCTGTTCTTTTATACATATCTACTGAACAGTTAACAATAATGATACTATTTCGAGTTAAATCTGTCAATAGTTTTCTTTTGTTTGTGTGAAAATGTATATTTGTCTATTATAAAGGGAGTTTTAGCGCGTTGCACAGCTCCTTCAAATGCGGCGGCTGGGGAGCCAGGCACGGATCTGCTCATAAGATAGTTAACGGTAAAAGAAAAAAGACATGTCACATGACATGTCTTTTTTCTAACCGGCAGCT
>ERZ1026901.647-NODE-647-length-25963-cov-7.993631_pt1 | contig 25963 bp, 19 predicted proteins | sample MGYA00380179_ERZ1026901 | MGnify/ENA primary metagenome ERZ1026901 (study PRJEB33269, sample SAMEA4719815) | human gut metagenome | biome: human-associated habitat; feature: organic feature; material: feces | place: Cameroon | collected 2013-10 ... | reverse complement strand
ATCAAAGCGAAAATTCAAAAGATAAAATGGTAGAACTAAATGAGGCATACTTTGTCTTATCAGATCAAAAAAGAAGAGAGCAATATGATCGTTTGAGAAAAGAAGAAAATAGTTCAAATGAAGTGCATATAGAAGAAGAGAATATTGATCCAGAGCCGCAAAAAGAAGAAACTCAAAATGTTGAGAATGGATATAAAAAAAGGTGGTACTACTCATATCCAGTAATTATTTTAACTTATTGCTCAGGAATATTATATCCGCTATCACTAATATTAACGATTCTAAGGTTTGCTCAAAGGAAAAAGCAGGATAAGGGATATCGAATCAGAACCAATATCATATTTGGAATACATGTGTTTTGTGCGCTGTCGATAGTATTCGCTTTGTGGACAAGCAAGCAGGAAGAGAAGTGGAATAAAGAATTTAATCAATACATATTGGATGGAAATTATACGGAAGCGGCTGAACTTCTTTCAAAGCATGATTCTAATTTGAACGAAGAAACAGTCATGAACTATCTTAACTTGTATGAGAATGCTCAAATACCAGAAGATATTGCTGATATTGTTGCAAAATATTATGATGGATTAAGTGATAAGACTACATTTAGTGAAGATATAGAAGGATATTTACAGATAATATTATGGAAAATGCCGGAACAACAGCAAGAAAAAATCAATAAAATTTTGTCGGATGTTGAAAGTCAAAGGAAGGAAAAAGTAGAAAGTATTGCAATGAGTAAAGCTGCGGAAAGTAGTTCAATGATGGAATCATCGGAGGTAATTGCAGAGACAGAGCAAGCTTCGGAAAATACAGAGACGGCTGAAAGTAGTCCGATAGTTGAAACTTCGGAAGTAACCGCAGAAACGGAGCAACCTTCAGAGGATATAGAAACCACTGAAACCAATTCAATCATGGAATCCTCAGAAGTAGATCAGCCTTCAATAAGTGAAAAAAATCAGACACAGGCTGCCGATATAACAGAGAAAGCAGATGATATCGGAAATAGTCAGCTAGAATATACTATTCAAGCAATTAAAGATAGTATTGCAAACTATTCGTACTATGAAAATCCATATTTATTGGTAAGTTTAAAAGAGTATATCGAACTGATAAATCAATCATATGCTGGAGTAGGGTCTGATCAAAGAGCAACGCTTATATCACTGGAAGAAGCGTTGCGCGAAGCAAAGATATCAAAATCATTGATAAAAAAAATAATGAGTCTCGACGGAAGTGATTTTTGCAATAATTCGGATTTTGTTCTTATGGATCAGAAAGGTGAAAGCAATATATTAGGTTCTTTGTTAGGGGGAAACACAGAGAAACCAGCGTACTATGAAGTTTCATCACAAGCAAAGTCTATGGATTCAGCATTCGATTTTTATTATGTTGGAAAAATTAAGAATAATAGACCTAATGGAGATGGCGCGTTATTTGTATTTTCAACGAGTAGTGGTATGCAGCTGTTATATGCAGGTGGATTTAAAGATGGAAAAGCAAATGGAAACGGTGTTATGTTAAACTCAACATGGTTTGGATATGATATTTCACAGAGTGGAACATATGAAAAAAACTTGTTAAATGGGAAAGGCATTAGCTATAAAGATGGTGACATTACCGGAGTATATGATGCCTATAATGACATGCTTGTAGAATATTCCGATGGAAGCTTTTCTACATATTCGAAGGATAAGCAGGAAGAGATAATTAAGCGCATTGTGAAGAGAAATCCTGCTTGTAGAATGAAACTCTTAGAGGGACTTTACGAAGTGGACAATAGAAAAGTTAAGATAAATGTCCCGGTTGTAAAGCCGATTGAAGGTTTTGTTGGAAAGTTCAAAGAGGATGAATATCAAGAAGGAAAAGAGTATGATTATTTTGGAATATTAGTATATGACGGGGAATTCAGAAATGGAGAATACTCTGGGAATGGTACATTATATTATGATGGATCATCTTCGATAAAGTATAAGGGAAAGTTCCGAAATGGCAATTATAACGGGAAGGGTGTTTTGTATAATAAAGATGGAAGCGTGAGAAAAAAAGCCGAATTTAAAAACGAAAAACCTGTCACAGAGCAAGAAGAGATGGCATATTCTCTAAGCTCATCTATAACAATTGCATTATATACAACTAAAACTGAAAAGGGAGTCGAATACTTCTTTGAGCCAGAGGAAATGAGAGAAGGTGAAAAATAAAAATATCGGATGGGGCATTTGAATACATAACACAGAATCATAGAAAAGAGGAAAAACAATGGTAGTGGTAGTTATCGTATTAATTCTTTCAATAATCATTACAAGTAAAATTTGTGGTATTCTATTTAGAAACACGATAGGTACTGGTATGGCATACATTACGCGTACGTTTATTGTGTGGATGATAGTCACAGGAATATTAGGCGCGATTTGTAATTCATTAGGATTGCTTTAATATATCTCGAATATAACGGGGCTGTCGCATTGAGACTATGAGGAAATCTCTGTAAATTAGGTTCTTCTATGATAATGAAGGGTGAGAAGCTTACAAATTAGGCTTTTCACCCTTGCTTGGTAGGTCTACTACGTATATCAGGTAACTCCGTATACGTTGGAGGAAGACGCGGAATAACATCTAGGATTATAACTGATTTTTGACCAAAATAATGGGGCAGGGTACATTAGGATCCTGCCCCGTAATGATCTCTGTATTCCACGGTTTTAGAGAATATTATTTAGTACTTTCCCTGATATTCCTTTGGTACCTGGGCATCATGATAAGCGTTGATCTCATCGCGGAATTCGCTGCTTTCCAGAATATCAAGAGCGGTCATGGCGAGTCCTTTCGCACCCTTGAGGCAGATATCGTCAGCCTGTGGTGTAGCTGCGGCATCTGCATATGCTTTCGAGTGGCTCTGGATTGTTTTATCATCGGTGATAGAAAGATAATCATGGATCGCCGGGAGTTTAATGGAAACATTTCCGATATCAGAAGATCCATACAGTTTTCCTGGCGTTGGCCAGCTCATGGAGATTCCAAGGGATTCCATATTATTTTTGAAAGTCTCGCACATTGGTCTGTTCGGATAGCGTTCCGCATAAATGGGCTCTACGGTGACTTCTGCCCTGGCGCTTGTCAGTGCTTCCGCACGTTCGATGCTGGATTTTACAAGATCGATAAGAAATTCAATTCTCATCATGGTTTCCGCACGAAGATTAAATTCACACCGGGCAAGTTCTGGAATGACATTGGCTGCCGTTCCTCCTTCCAGGATAACACCATTAATATTATCCTGGATTTGGAATGTGGGACGCATCAGATCGATCTGGTTGAATACATGGATCGCAGCACTGAGCGCGTTAATACCGTTGGAAGGCGCGGAAGAGTGAGCTGATTTTCCGTGGAAAGAAACATGGATCGTCGTTGCAGCCCGGCCGCCTCTTCCTACAAGGTTAGAACCACCGCCTGACGGATGCATCATAAGTGCATAATCCGTCTCATCAAAGCCGCCGCGTTCTAAAAGAATAACTTTGCCAGCCCCGCCTTCTTCCGCAGGAGTGCCAATAATGGAGATCTCACCATTGTAGTTGTCCATGATAGCGGAAAGGCCAGAAAATGCTCCGACGGCACAGGTTGCAATAATATTGTGGCCGCAGCCGTGACCGATACCGCGAAGAGCGTCATATTCCGCAAGAAATGAAATTCTCGGTCCGCTGCCTTTCCCTTTTTTGACAACCTTAAAAGAAGTATCAAGTCCACAATAAGGTGTTTCTACCTCAAAACCATGCTTTTCTAAAAAAGAACTGATAAATCTTACAGCCTGATGTTCCTGAAATCCGACTTCCGGATGATCATGAATCTGATGGGAAAGGGTAAGAAGTTCATTCTGCATTCCATCGATTGTTTCAATTATTTTTAACTTGTTTTGATTCATATAGGGGTACCTCCTACAGGGAACAGGTTATTTCTGGTATACGACTTTTCCTTCGATCAGGACCGTAGAGGCAGAGGAATAGTAATCTAACGGATATCCGTCCCAAATTACGATATCGGCGTCTTTTCCAGGCTCCAGACTTCCGACTCTCTGATCGAGTCCGCAGACACGGGCAGCGTTGATGGTGGCTGATTCCAGGGCAGTTAAGGCAGTGAGCCCTTTTTTATACATGAGAGTGAGATGAATAGCGGCAAGCTCGATATTCATTTTTGGATGAGCGGTGGATGATGCAAATGGGATGCCGTGTTCCTCCAGAACAGATCCGACGATCGGATCACGGTTCCTGTTTTCACTGCTCTTTGATCCGTAGGAGGGACCGACGACACATGAAACATTGTACTTTTTCAGAAGATCCGGAATCAACCAGCTTTCCGTGCAGTCCTCCAAGGTATAGTGAAGTCCGAATTCCTCGGCAATCCGGATCGCAGTAGTCATATCATAACTGCGTTTCGCCGTGATTTTTACCGGCATACCGTCAAAGACACGCATGAGGGAGTGGAGCTTCATGTCAAATTTCGGTGGCTTTTTGGAAGGATCCGTTTCGGCAAGCTTCCAGCTTGTATGATAATTTCTGGCTTTCATCAGTGCTTCCCGGATCAAAGCTGCGGTGGCAAGGCGAGTCTTTGGTGAACGTTTTCCGGAATATGTTGTTTTGACTTCATCCGTCAGACTCATATGAAAAGCAAGTTCCGGCACGATCGTGAGGTCGGAAACTGTTTTTCCCGCAGTTTTGATCGCGGCACAGGTTCCGCCAATCAGATTGGCATCTCCCGGACAGACAACTGCGGTGGTAACACCGCCGGCAAGCGCCATTTGAAAACCTTCGTCGGCAGGGTTGATCGCGTCTAATGCACGAAGCTGCGGGAGGATCGGATCGGAGGTTTCGTTTGAATCGTCGCCTTCAAAACGATAGATCTGTTCCCGTACGCCCAGTTGGCAATGAGGTTCTACAAATCCCGGTGTCACATAGTGACCGCAGGCATCGATGCTGACATGGCCAACATTGTATTTACTGACTGCATTGTCGCAGATATCAAGGATTTTTCCGTCTTCGACAACCAGATCTTTCTTTTCTTCATAGATCCCGGCCATATTGATGAGATTACAGTTTTTGATAATCAACATTGCTTTCCCCCGCCTTTCTACTGTATACAATTTCACCGTCCACGATAACGATTCCGGCCTGGCTCATGGTTGCCAATGGATCTACATTCCAGATGACCACATCAGCATCCTTTCCCGGTTCCAGGCTTCCGACTCTGGAATCAATATCGGTAATGATCGCGTTATTGATGGTGAGGCACTTGAGAGCCATCTCTCTGGAAAGTCCATTCTTGATATAGAGAGCAGCCTGCAGAAGCTGACCTTCAATTGGAACGACAGGGGCATCTGTGATGAGTCCGAAGGTGACACCGGCTTCTTCAAGAATCCGTCCAGCTTCAAAGGTTTTATGCCTTGTTTCAAATTTTCCTTTTCCTCCGACCGTAGGACCGAGGAGGCATTGGACATGATTTTTGACAAGCTCATCGACAATCAGATAGCCATCCGTACAGTGATCAATCGAATAACGAAGACCAAATTCGTTTGCGATACGGATCGCTGTTTGAATATCGTCTGCCTGATGTGCATGGATCTTTACGCGCATGCCGTCAAAAACGCGCATAAGGGAATGCATATGAAAATCAAACGGAAAATCAGGATCATTTCCATGTTCTTTATAGTTCTTATGGTATTCCTTTGCCTTGAAAAGCTGTTCCCGCATAATGGCAGCATTCATCATCCGTGTTTTTGGTGCTTTGTCACGCTTGCCGTAATTGACCTTTGGATTTTCTCCCAGAGCCATTTTCATGCAGATCTCCTGAGATATGACACGTGAATCCGGATCTTTTCCGGCTGTCTTTATAGCAGTAAAGGTTCCGCCGATGATATTAGAGCTTCCGGGTCCGGTAACGACGGTCGTGACACCATGACGAACGGCAACATCAAAGGTAACGTCATTCCATTTTAAAGCGTCAATGCCGCGGAGCCCCGGAAGTGCCGGATCCGTATTCTCATTTCCGTCCACTTCCGCAGGGCTGTTGATTCCCAGAAGTCCGATATGGCAGTGGGCATCAATGAGTCCCGGCGTTACCAGTCTTCCTGCCGCGTCAATGACTTTACAATCTGCAGGAACAGCTCCAACCGTTCCGATCTGGGATATTTTCCCGTTTTCAATTAAAATATCGCCAGTCTGTTCATAGATTCCGGCCATGGTGATGAGTTTTCCATTCTTAATGAGTAACAATTGCAGTTCGTCTCCTTTCTATTGTAAAATGCATCAGAAAAAGTGTTTTTCAATTATTATTGTACAATTCAAGAAATACACTGTCAAAGCAAAAAGTATTATGATGAATATATAAAAAATCTGATTCATAATTTCCTGTGATTAGGTTGTTTGAAAATTAAATGGGAGGTATAATTAACCTAATAATCAGTAGGGGGAAAATGCATATGAAAAAAACGATGCTGCTGGTGTCCTGCAGTCCATCTACCAATGTAGGACTCCGCTCTTATTTGACTCAAATATTTGGCCGTTATATCCAACTGGAAGCGCGTCTTGCTGATGATGTTACGTCAGAAATAATGGAACAGTTTGATTTGGTATTGTTTGCGTCCAAGGGGGCAGCGAGAAGAGCAGAGTCAAAGCTGACCCCGAAGATTCATTTCCTGATTTGTATCAGAACCTTCAATTTTACGTATTTGCATAAGATCCTTTCGATCCCGCCGAGTTCGCAGGTATATCTGATCAATGATACAGAGAGAACGACGAAAGGGGCGATACATCTTTTAAATACATATGGCTTTTCACAATATCATTTTATTCCGTATTATCCTGGATGCGGTGAACCTGATTATTCGATCCAGTATGCAGTGACATTAGGAGAAGAACGGTATGTACCGAGATATATTCCGCATGTGATCGACATCGGGATCCGGGTGGTGGATGTATCTACGATCGCAGAGATCGCATCATTCTTTAACCTTTCTATGAGCATCGCGGACGTGGTGACGCAGAATTATCTGAATCAATTTGTCCAACTGCTTAAAATGTCGAATCATCAGGTTCGACAGACAACAAACTTAAATTTTATCACACAGAGTATCATCAACAACATTGATATCGGTATTTGTATGTTGAATGAGAAAAATATCATTATTATGGTCAATGATCCGTTTGTGGAAGAACTTGAGATCCATAAACCGCATCTGATCGGTGTATCGCTTTTGGAGGTCCTGCCGGAGTTTGAGGAAATATTGAAAAAATATCCGGATCAGGAGAGCCTGACGGCAGAGCTTGTCCGGCATGGAAATAAAAAGGTGACGATAACACTGCGAAAATTTCGGGATACGAATCATGAGGATCTGACTCTGATCCATTTAGGAAGAAGGCAGATTTCGGAACATAATGGCGGAGCGGAGGATCATAAAGCAGGGAAAGAGGCAGGAAATGGGAATCCAGAACAGGAAATGGAGACATGGTATCAGTTTCGCGATTACCGATCTCAAAATAGCCAGGTCCTTCATATGATAGAAACAGCCCGAAGAATTTCGCTGACTGATTACCGGGTGCTGATCCAGGGAGAGACGGGGACCGGAAAAGAGGTTCTGGCTCAGGCGATCCACAGCAATTCAAAACGCTGCAGAGGCGCTTTTATTAAGCTGAATCTGTCAGCGCTTAATGTGGCGCAGGTGGCAAGGGAACTGGATCTGTCAGAGAGGGATTGTGTGTTGAAACGTGCCTGCGGCGGAACGCTTTATCTGGATGGCATCCATAATCTGACGGAACCTCTTCAGAGAAAGATTCTTGGGCTTTTGGATTCATCCGTCAATATTCGGTTGATTGCCTCTGCAGACCGGGATCTTTATGAGATGAGTCGTAACGGACAATTTTTAAAGGAACTGTTTTATCGCATCAATGAAGTATCCCTGGCAACGCTGCCGGTGCGAAAAAGACCGGAAGATATTCCGCTATTATTTGAATATTTTTTAAGGAATGTATATAATAATCCGTCCTTATCCTGGAAAGAACTGTTCAGTGACGGACTCTGGAAGTTTTTAATGAGCTACAACTGGCCTGGAAACGGAAAAGAAATCGAGAACTTATGTAAATATTTCTTCTGTGTCAAAGCAGATGCAAAACTGACGGAAGGAGATCTACCGGCGTATATTCTTTCTCAGGTGCATGAAAATGCAAAGGACCTGTCCCCGCTGGAACGGCAGATCTTGATCTGCTTAAGTCAGAATCCGAAAATAGGAAGAGTCACCTTGCTTCATATGGTTCAGGAGAACGGCATGGATGTAAGCGAAGGAAAGATAAGAAGCACGATCCACAGCATGGCGGAGCAGGGATTGGTCCATACAAATCGCACCAAAGGAGGATGTGAGATCACCGGAAAGGGAGAGACATATTTGTAAGAGTTTATGATCAGTACATAAAGAAACATACTTTGATTAGGTTGATTTGTTAAGAAAAAATGATGCAAATCAACCTAATCAATTTTTTTGACAAAAAAATGAACCCAAAGGTCTGAAAGTACTGGAAAAAACTTGTCAGCTATATTCTGAAAAGATATAATGAACACAGAAATGAACTTAAAACAAACAGAAAATTAAAAAAATACACAACAATTCACAAAAAAGAAGAAAGTAGACAAACTTTACTAAAGCGTAAAGAATGTAAGGAACAACGATATAATCAGATAGAAACTTCCGGCAAGAACAGCTCCGATACAGGAGGATGCGGGTTTTTGTGAATGCAGGTATTCGTAATAGGAACCAAGCTTCTGAGTGGAATCTGGAGCAATCGTTTCATTTTCTTTTTCGAATTTTTCATGGTGTTTGCCGTATTTAAAAAGTTTTCGATGACTGTAAATAAACAGATCAAAGGTTCCGAGATTTTTAGCGAATCGGAAACCTCCAAAAATAAGCGGAGGGAGGCTAGAGAGAAAAAACGAGTTAATCAGCCGATTTAAAAAAATTGAATTATGGCTGAATAGCAAATAGAGGATTCCAAAGCAGCCTCCGATCAGGAGATGCTTGAAAAAGCTTTTTCGGAACAATGGAGACATAAGAAACCATCCTTTCACTGATTTGATGTCATGCATATGGATTTTATTATAACGGGATCTATATAAATGTCAACAGATGAGAGATTCTAAACGAAAAAATAGAATATCGAAAGCTGGTTTGAAAAATATGAAATAAAAGGAGGAAATAAGATGAAAAAGAGGACAATTGCAGCATTGTTAGCATGTACAATGGTGCTTGGTACGATAACCGGGTGTAGCAGTGAACCGAAAAATCCTGGAGATTCCGACACAGAAGCTGTTCAGGTATCGACAGAGGCGGCTGCAACAACATCACCAGGTCCAAAGATATTTAATGATTATATGACGTCAGATGTTGATACTTTAAACAGCCATATTTATACATTAAGTGTCAGCTCAGATATTATCAGTCCGAGCACACTCCTTCTATACCGCCGTTATCCGACGGAAGACGGAAAAAGTTCAGACTATGTCCCGGAGCTTGCAGAAAGTAAACCGGAACAGCTGGATGAGGAAGGAAAAGTATGGCAGATTAAGATTCGCGAAAATGCAAAATGGGAAAACGGAGACCCGATTACAGTTGATGATGTGATTTATTCGTTTAAGATGTGTCTGGATCCGCTTATGGTAAATAGCCGTGCTTCTCAGCTTGCAAGCGACTACATCACAATCACAAAAGCTACAGAATATTCACTTCAGGGGACTGAGAATAAGGTTTCCTGGGATGAAGTGGGAATTAAGAGAAATGGTGATTATCTTCTTGGACTTGAACTGGATGCCCCGGTTACGGAAGCAGATGTCCGAAGCCATTTCCACTATGTATGGACTAATCTGGTACATAAGCCAACTTATGAAGCAGGAATGAACGCGGATCGAACAAAGACCTCATATGGTTCCACAAAAGATACTTATATGAGCTGTGGTGCTTACATTTTAACAGATTGGGTTCCTGGCTCTGTCTTTAAAATGAAGAGAAATCCAGATTATGTTCTTTCTGATATGATCAAGCTGGATGAGTATGTTTATAAAGTAGTAGCAGACAAAAATACTGCTCTTGAGCTTTATCTGAACGGTGAGATGGATGAAGTTACATTAAGCCCGGAGGCAATCGAACAGTATGTAGATGATCCGAGTATTAAGACGGGACCTGCAAAAGCCATTCAGGTAATTTCGATCAACCATGGAAATACCAATAATAATGGAATTCTTGGAAATGTAAATTTCAGAAAAGCATTGTTCTATGCAGTGGATCGTCAGAGCATTGCCAAAATGACAAACGGTATTCCGGCAAACTACCTCGTACCGAGTAAATGCCTTGGTCTTGATGGAAAAACATATCGTGAAATGTCGGAGGCACAGGAATATCTGGCAGACAATTTCGGATATGATCCGAAACTTGCAAAAGAGTATTACGATAAGGCGATGGCAGAGTGCGGTATCAGCAATCTGACTTTGACGTTACAGTACAATGAGACAAGTGCCAATAACAAAGCAGCATCTGAGTTTTTACACAAAACATTTCCGGAGATTTTTGGTGACAGTTTTACACTAGAATTGATGGCTGCTCCAAGTGGCGTTTTGAATTCCTATATTAAGGGATGGAAAAACGGTGATCCGAACAGCTATGAGCTTCAGTGGAGAGGCTGGAACACAAGTACAGAGGCTCCATGGAATGGACTTAAGGTTTATACCAGTATGTATTCAAACAAGAATGAGCCGTATTATAACGATGAGGTGGATGCGCTTTGGGAAAAAGCAAACTATGATCTGGAAGCAAAGAAGGATCCGGCATATCGTCTGGAGCTTGCGAGAGAAATTGAACAGATTATTTTAGATGAAGTCGCAGCATGTCCGGTATATGAAGCCCCGAACTACTATCTGATCAATCCGAAGGTGATCCTTCCGTCGGATGAATATATTCCGGGTTATGGATTTGGCTTTACGATCAGTGATAAAGAAGTATAACCGATAAGGAAACTGAATGGTTCTACAACATGCAGCCTGCCGGATCTTGCGTGCCGGCAGGCTGCTTTTTTATAACAGAAGATCCGATCACTGAAAGGAATGAATGAATGAATCTTGCCGAAATAACAACGGAAACTCGGAGGGAATGATATGACAAAATACATTATACAGCGAATTCTGGCGATGCTGGTGACTCTGTTTATTATTGTTACCATAGGATTTATGGTAATCCGGTTAATGCCAGGCGGAATTTTTGATGATGCTGTCGATATGACATATGAGCAGAGAGAAGCGCTGGAAGCAAAATATAATCTGGATAAGCCAATACCTGTTCAGTACGCACTATTTCTCAAAGGACTTGTGCTGGAGGGTGATTGGGGAACCTCATTAAAAATGTATGTAAATGTTCCGGTATGGGAAGTGATCAAAACAAAAATTCCGGTTACTCTTTATATTAACTTTTTTTCGTTGATCATATCACTTCCGTTAGGAATTATCCTGGGAATTGTGGCGGCGGTCAGGAAGAATACAATGACAGATTATCTGATCTCATTTTTAGTCGTCATATTTATTTCAGTGCCATCCTTTATTTTCGCCACGTTGCTCCAGTATTTTGTGGCATTTAAAGCAGGTCTGTTCCCAATCATTTTTGATGCGACAGTTGTTGGATTGGATAAATTTTATTGTCTGGCACTTCCGATTCTGGCGTTGTCCCTTGGACCGATCGCCCGTGTGACCAGATATCTGAGAGCAGAGTTAGCAGAAACGATCAATTCGGATTTTATGCTTTTGGCTAAGACAAAGGGTCTAACAGAACGTAAAGCAACAATCAACCATGGAATTCGAAATTCCATGCTTCCGCTTATGAATATCATTGTTCCGATGTTTACCAGTATTATGGGAGGAAGTCTTGTAATTGAAACGATCTTTTCAATACCGGGAATGGGCGGCATTATGGTAAAATCCATCAATGCACCGGACTACACCGTAACACTGGCAGCCCTGATCTTTTATTCCGTGGTGTCGCTGGTTACCGTATTGATCGTGGATCTTTCCTATGGTATTGTTGATCCACGCGTGAGGATGGGAGGGAAGAAATAATGACAAAGTTTTATTCTTCCGATGAAGCGGAATATAAAATTGATAAAACGGAATTTGAATTTGTTCAATTAAAAGAAGATATTGCAGATGAAACATTTCAGGATAAAGCGATTGGATTCTTTAAAGATGCGATGATGCGTTTCTGCAGAAGTAAGGTTTCAATCATTGCTTTTATTGGAATTATCGTTATTTTATGCATGGCAATCGTTATGCCAATGACTAGTCGGTGGGGATACAATGATCAGGATCTGAATCGGATCAATCTGCCGCCCAAAATGCCGGTTCTGGAAAATGTCGGGATTCTGGATGGAACACGTTGGCTGACAAAACGCCGGGTGGATAGTCTGAATGATACGACCCGTTATCCGGAAGGATGCATTTTAAAGGTGATCAATCACCGAAACGTACAGGGTGTGGAGATGTGTGACATCAAGGTGGATTATTATAAATACAGCGGTCTGGAAGATGGCACATATTTTTGGATGGGTACCGATTATCTTGGGCGTGATTTATGGGTGCGAATGTGGCGCGGTGCCAGGGTTTCTTTGGCAATTGCATTTATCTCCGTAATCTGTAATGTTTTTATTGGTATCGTGTATGGTTCAATCGCCGGATATTACGGTGGAAAGATCGATATGATCATGATGCGTCTGACAGAGATCATCGGTTCGTTCCCGGAAATTGTCGTTGTAACATTATTTATCCTGTTTTTCGGAACTGGTATTCTATCAATTATTCTTTGTCTTGTGGTGCAGAACTGGATCGGTACAGCCAGAATGATCCGTTCCCAGTTTTATCGATATAAAGGAAGTGAATATGTACTTGCGGCCAGAACTCTTGGTGTTAAAGATATGGCATTGATCTTTCGTCACATTTTACCAAACTCCATTGGTCCGATCATCACTCGTGCCATGATCGCAATCCCTGGTGCGATCTTTACAGAGTCGTTTCTGGCATATATTGGACTTGGTATCCGTGCACCGGAGAGTTCTATTGGAGTTTTGTTATCTCAGGGACAGAAGGTTATGCAGCAGTATCCGAATCAGGTATTTTTCCCGGCAATTGTAATTTCCATATTAATGATCGCGTTTAATATGCTGTCTAATGGCCTGCGTGACGCGTTCGATCCGACTCAGCGTGGTGCATAAGGAAAGGAGAGAAATCATATGGAACCTATTTTAAGTGTAAAAGATCTTTCAGTTTCCTTTAATGCATTTGCGGGAACGGTCCATGCGGTTCGTGATGTGAGCTTTGACCTGATGAAGGGAGAAACACTGGCGATCGTAGGAGAATCTGGTTCAGGAAAATCAGTTACAATTAAGGCAATCCTTGGGATCCTTGCAAAAAATGGTCATATTGACAGTGGCTCGATCATGTATCAGGGCGAAGATATGGCAAAATATAAAGAAAAAGATTTTTATAAAATCAGGGGAAAACGAATTTCTCTGGTATTCCAGGATCCGCTGTCTGCCCTGAATCCAATCATGAAGATAGGGAAACAGATTACAGAGGCATTGGTTTTAAGTGGTTCTATAGAGAAATCAAAGGCAAAGCAGAGAGCAATCGAGCTGATGGAGGCAGTAGGAATTCCCAATGCAGCAGAGCGCTATGAAGCATATCCGTTCCAGTTTTCCGGTGGCATGAGACAGCGTATCGTGATTGCGATCGCGCTTGCCTGTAATCCGGAGATCCTGATCTGTGATGAGCCAACGACCGCGCTTGATGTGACAATTCAGGCACGCATTTTGGAATTGATCGAGGATATGAAACGGGAACGTGATTTATCGGTCGTTTTTATCACTCATGACTTAGGTGTTGTTGCCAATATTGCAGATCGCGTATGCGTGATGTATGCAGGACGGATCGTGGAAGTGGGAACGTGTGAGGATATCTTCTATCGTCCGGCACACCCGTACACATGGGCTCTGTTATCGGCGATGCCAGATCTCCATACGGAAGAAACATTATACGCGATTCCTGGTGCTCCGCCGAACATGCTTTATCCGCCAAAGGGAGATGCGTTTGCAGCCAGAAATAAATATGCGATGAAGATTGACTTCGATAAGGAACCGCCGTATTTTAGAATTTCTGATACTCATTACGCGTCTACGTGGCTTTTACATCCAGATGCACCCAAAGTTGAGATGCCGGATATTTTAAAACACCGCATCGCCAGAATGATGGAGGAGGCAGAACGTGGAGAATAAAAAGACAACTTTAGCAGAGGCTCAAGATCATATTCTGGATGTGGAGCATCTGAGTATGTATTTTACAACAAGAAATAAAGGAAAAAAATCAACCGTGAAAGCAGTTGATGATGTATCCTTTTATGTAAAGCGTGGTGAGACATTTGGTCTCGTTGGAGAATCCGGTTGCGGAAAAACAACGACGGGACGAACGATCATCCGCCTTTATGATCCAACCGGAGGCACTGTAAAATTTAACGACAGAGAAATTTCCGGAAAAATGAATAAGGAGCTTCACCAGTATATTACAGATAATATTGCAATGATCTTTCAAGATCCGATTGCCTCTTTAAACCCAAGAATGACAGTTCAGGAAATTATTGCAGAAGGACTAAAGATCCGTGGTGTAAAGGATCCGGAAGAACTGCGCACAAGAGTGATCCGAATGCTGGAGCATGTGGGACTTCAGGCAGAGCATGCGTCTCGATATCCGCATGAGTTCTCTGGTGGTCAGCGTCAGCGTATTGGTATAGCGAGAGCGTTGATTGTGGAACCGCAGATGGTGATTGCCGATGAACCTGTATCGGCTCTTGATGTGTCTGTTCAGGCCCAGGTCATCAATCTGTTAAACAAATTGAAAGGAGAAATGGGGCTGACGATCCTGTTCATTGCTCATAACCTTTCGGTTGTCAAGTATTTCTCTAACCGGATTGGTGTCATGTATTTCGGAAAACTGGTCGAAATGGCAGATTCAGAGGAATTGTTTAAAAATCCTTTGCATCCGTATACAAAAGCTCTGCTTTCGGCGATCCCAGAACCAGATCCTCGAAAGGAGAAAAAACGTGTTAAGCTACATTATGATCCGGAGATACATCATTATAGTGAATCCAATCTTCCATTTTATCATGAAGTAAGTCCGGGGCATACCATATACTGTTCGGATGAAGAATTTGAAGAATACAGAAAAGAGTGGAAACCATAATCACGGTCCGCTTTTTGCATAAAGGAACGGGGCTGTCGCCCGGCAATTACATTGCCGCTGTGACAGCCCCATTTTATGGATCCTGACAGGTCGGATCCGGTTATCTTCGTCCGGTATTCCAAAGAATGTCGTGGTTGATTGTTTGGTAGAACATCTCGCGGACCTTGTCATGGTCTTTGGTCTGACCGAGGATCCACATCAGCTTTGTCACGGTCGCTTCTAACGTCATATCGTAGGATTCAATGAGACCGAAAGCATTTTTGATTTTCTGTCCGACTTCATAGACGGACATATTGCTGCCTTCCTGGGTGACCTGAGTGGTCATGACGACGGTCTTGCCCATGGAAATCCATTTTTCGATGGAGCTGTAGAAGTCACCGGATTCATAGGACGGGAGTCCGCCGACGCCGAAGGACTCGATAACGACCGCGTCATAGTGCTCCGCCATATAGTCGAGGAGGCTGGAATCCATGGACGGGATCAGCTTTAAGAGGCTGACCTGGCTGTCCATCTCGTGGTAGAAGCGGACGCTCTCACGGTCCTGCCACTTGTCGTCGATGTAATATAAAATATGTTCGTCCTGGATCACGGCGAGGTACGGGAAGTTAATGCTGGAGAATGCGTTGTAGCTCTTGCTGCGCTCCTTCTTTCCTCGGGTTCCCGCAATGACTTTTCCGTCAAATACGATAGTCACGCCGTGGGCACGTTCGGAGGCGGCAAAACGCAGACTGTCAAGAAGGTTTGTTCTCGCGTCCGTCACGTCAAGGTCGATGGGCTTCTGGGCACCGGTGATGACGATGGGCTTGCTGGAGTGCTGGACGAGATAGGACATGGCAGCAGCGGTGTAGGCCATAGTATCGGTGCCGTGGCAGATTACGAAGCCGTCATAATCGTCATAATTCTCCTCCAGGACCTGAGCCAGCTTCAGCCAGTGCTTCGGGTGCATATTCGTGCTGTCGATGTTTAAGACCTGCACCGTCTCCACTTCGCAGAATTTTTTCGCATCCGGTACATAGGATAACAATTCATCGCCGGTGAGGAGCGGTGTCAGACCGTTGTCACCTCTCTTGCAGGCGATCGTTCCTCCCGTTCCGAGCAGCAGAAGGTGTTTCATGGTTTTTAAATCCCCTTTCGTTTGCAATCATCTCACATATGGTTTATAGTATAACACAGGAGGATTCAGAAAGTAAAGGCGGCGGATGGTTTGGAGAGAAAGAATTATCCGGGAAAGGAGAGAGATGACGAAGATACCGAAAGATCCGGTTATGCTGTTAAGCTATATCAACACACAGCTGCGGGACAATTATCCGGACATGGACGAGCTGTGCAGGTCACTTTGCCTTGACAGAAAAGACGTGGATGAGAAACTCGCGTCGATCGATTATGAGTATGATCTTGGAAAAAATCAGTATGTATAGAGTAAACGGCTGATCCTGACTTTCCAGGGCATGAACCGCGGAAAAATAAAAGTGGAAAAATGCACCGTGGAAAAGGCTGCATAGTGAATCGGAGAATCACAGATACTGGTTTCATGAACAGATGGAATCAGAAAAACAAAAATCAGAAAATTACAGTGAGAAATAGATCCGGCGGCAGATGGAAAACGTGGGTCAGAAATTTCATGCTCTGCGGTCTGACGGGATGGGGACTTGAGATCCTTTTGACCTCCGTGGAAGCTTTCGCGGCGGGAGACATGAAATTCATGGGAAAGACATCGATGTACATGTTCCCGATATATGGAATGGGCGTCCTGCTGGGTCCCATCGGGAAATGGGTGGACAGCTGGATCGGAGACAGGGGAAGGATCGCGGTAAAAGACAGGATCTTCCGCCATGGGATCCTGGACATGGTCCTGATTTTTTTCGCAGAATACCTTACGGGAACATTCTTGAAAAGCTTTGGTATATGTCCGTGGGATTACACCGGGCGGATGTTGAACGTCGACGACGTGATCAGGCTGGATTTTGCTCCATTCTGGTTCATGACAGGACTTCTCTTTGAATATCTGACAGGAGGAAAAGAGGAAATCCTTTCCAGAGATCCGGCAACAGAAAAGCCAATATCTAGACAGATTTGAGCTGGATTTTAGATGGATTCGAGGTGCATTTGAGTTGCAAATAAGAGGTTTATTTAATATAATATAACTTATGAACCTCATTGCTGTAACTCTTTAAAGTGTATGAAAGGCAATTGTTCAATAGGTGGGCACACCTGCTGTGCTGACCGTAAGAGAGCACCGTTACTGTTAAAGAAAATATGGGAGGTTTGTTACTTATGATAAGATTATTACTTGTCCTGTTCACACTGGTGGGATTTCTGATCTTCAGCTATCCGTTCCTTGTGGCACAGGTATCGCTTGGAAAGAAAGATCCCCACGCGCGGGATCTGGAGACGATTAAAATGGTACGTTCCGTGTTCGGTCTGCTTTTAAAGCTTGCCGGCGTGACTGTGACAGTGAAGGGCGCTGAAAATATACCGGAAGACAAGGCGGTTCTTTATGTGGGAAACCACAGAAGTTACTTTGATATTCTTGCCGGCTACACGACAGTTCCGACCCTGCTCGGTTTCGTCGCAAAAAAGGAGATGGAAAAGATCCCACTCTTACGCACCTGGATGGTGAACGTGAACTGCCTGTTCTTAGACAGAAAGAACATCAAAGAAGGCTTAAAGACGATCCTTCAGGGAATCGAGAAGGTAAAAAACGGCGTTTCCATTTGGATTTTCCCGGAGGGAACGAGAAATACAAATGAAGATATCACAGAGCTTCTCCCGTTTAAAGAGGGAAGCTTAAAGATTGCGGAGAAATCCGGCTGCCCGGTTATCCCGGTGGCAATGACGGGAACGGCGGAGGTGCTGGAAAAACACTTTCCGTTTATCACCCCGTCCCATATTACGATCTACTACGGAAAACCGTTCTATGTAAAAGAACTGGAAGGTGATGACCGGAAACATCCCGGTGCGTACACAAGAAACGTGCTGATCGGAATGCTGAAGGAAATGCAGACAGAGGAATGACAGAAAGCAGAGGCATAAAATATATGAAAAATCTTGACTTAAAAGAATGCAGGGACAAGCTGGACGTGATCGATAAAGAGATCGTCCGTCTGTTTGAGGAGCGCATGTCCGTATGCGGAGATGTTGCGGAATATAAGATCGGAACCGGAAAAGCCGTTTACGATGCGGCGAGAGAGGCACAGAAGATCGCAGCGGTCCAGGAGCTGGCCCACAGTGAGTTCAATAAAGAGGCGGTAAAGGAGATCTTTTCCCAGTTAATGTCCGTCAGCCGCAGATACCAGTACAGCCTGTTATCCGCTCACGGTATGGGAATGGACACCGGATTTACGGAAGTGGAGACCATCGGGAAGAAGAATAAAAAGATCGTCTTCCAGGGCGTCGAGGGCGCTTACAGCCATGCCGCCGCGAAGTTATATTTCGGCGAAGATGCGGATCTTTACCATGTTCCGGAGTTCGAGGACACGATGCGCGAGGTGGAAGAGGGACGCGCTGATTATGCGGTACTTCCCATCGAGAATTCCACTGCAGGTTTCGTGATCAACAATTACGACCTGCTCTTAAAGTACAAGAATTACATAGTCGGCGAGGTCTATGTCCCGGTTGCCCATATGCTGCTCGGCGTTCCGGGAGCGAAGCTCTCCGATATCAGGACCGTTTACTCCCATGCCCAGGCTCTGGCCCAGAGCTCTGATTTCCTGTCCGCCCATAAAGACTGGAAACAGATCGCTGTCTTAAACACGGCTGTGGCTGCAAAGAAGGTCATGGAGGAGAAGGATCCGTCCCAGGCGGCTGTCGCAAGCCGTACAGCGGGAGAACTCTATGGAATGGAGATTCTCGCGGAGGAGATCAACAATGTAAAGGGAAATACGACGAGATTTCTGATCCTTGGAAAAGAGCCGGTGTACGCAAAGACCGCCGGAAAGATCAGCGTGGCCTTTGAGATCCCGCACAAGAGCGGTTCCCTATACAACATCCTTGGAAACTTTATTTTTAACAATGTCAATATGACGATGATCGAATCCCGACCGATTCCGGAAAAGAGCTTCGAGTACCGGTTTTTCGTGGATTTCGAAGGAAACTTAAGCGATGCGGGCGTGAGAAACGCGCTGACCGGTCTTGCTGCGGAAGCTTCCGTCATGAGAATTTTAGGTAATTATTAGAGAGATACGGTCCGGTAAAATCCGGACCGATTCTTATATCAACAGATATTTGATGCAGGCGATATGATGGACATAAAACGGGTCCGGCGATCGTCACGCACAGAGCAAGGAGGAAAAAACATGGCAGCCCTTACATTTGCAGCCATCGATGTGGGATCCTTTGAGGTGGAGATGGGGATCTATGAGATCTCAAACCGCAACAAGATCCGAAAATTGGATCAGATCCGCCACGTCACTGCGCTGGGAAAAGATACCTACAATAACGGAAAGATCAGCTATGAGATGGTGGAGGAGCTTTGCGATGTGCTTGCGGATTTCGCAAGGATCATGAAATCCTATAAAGTCACGGAATACCGTGCCTACGCCACAAGTGCGATGCGCGAGGCGAGAAATAACCGGATCGTCCTGGATCAGATCCGTGTCCGCACCGGGATACAGGTACGGATCATCAGCAACTCGGAGCAGCGGTTTCTGGGCTACAAGGCCATCGCGGTGTCCGATGACGAGTTTGATGAGAATATCCAGCAGGGAACCGCAATCGTGGACGTGGGATTCGGCAGCATGCAGATATCCATGTTTGATAAAAACCTTCTGGTGAATACGGAAAATCTGCCGTTAGGTGTTCTGAGGATCCGCGGTACTCTGGAAGAGGTCGACACGACGATGGAACAGTACCGGGAGCTTATTGATGAGATGGTGGACAATGAACTCCAGAACTATAAAAAAATGTATTTAAAGGAGCGGAAGATCAAGCATCTGATCGGGATCGGTGAGAACATCCTGTATCTGTTCCGGTACGAGGAAGACGGAAAGCCGCTCTCAAGAATCACGAGAGAGCAGTTTGAAGAGTTTTACACCCGCCTTAGTACGATGAATGAAGAGCAGATGGAGGAGCATTTCGGGGTGAACCGGGAGTACGCTTCCTTACTTATGCCATGCGCGGTGATCTATAAGAAGTTTCTTGAGATGACGGGGGCAGAGATGATCTGGATCCCCGGGGTACGGCTTTGTGACGGGATCGCGGCGGAGTTCGCGGCGGACAAGAAGCTTATAAAATTCAGGCACAATTTTGATAATGATATTATCAGCACTTCCCGTTCCATGGCAAAACGCTACCAGTGCTTAAGCCGCCACACGGAGACTGTAGAGAAATATGTGCTCCAGATCTTCGATACAATGCGGAAATACCACGGAATGGGGCAGAGGGAGCGCCTGCTTTTGCAGATCGCGGTGCTGATCCATGCCTGCGGAAAGTTTATCAGCGTCCGGAATTCCAACGAGTGCGCTTACAACATCATTATGTCCACGGAGATCATCGGTATCTCCCATTTAGAGCGGGAGATCATCGCAAATGTGGTCCGCTATAATATCCGGGATTTCGATTACAATATGGTCCGGATGGAGACAGAATTAGATGAAGTGACGGACAGCTTCAGCGGTCAGAACGAGGTCATGCTTCTGATCGCAAAGCTCACAGCGATGCTGCGTCTGGCGAATTCCATGGACCGCGGACACAGTGCGAAGCTCGCGGACTGCCGGATGACCGTGAAGGATCAGAACCTGATCATCACGACAGATTATCACGGCGATATTACACTGGAGGCTGTTTCCTTTGAGCAGAAAGCAGCGTTCTTTGAGGAAATTTTTGGAATTCGGCCGGTGCTTCGCCATAAAAAGTATGTATAGTCAGGTCTGACCGGAACCAACGCATTCAGGGAGGCGGAAAAGAAAGATGAAAAAAGAAGAAAAAAAAGACAATGCACAGAAGGCCAAAAAAGGAAAAGAACAGGGAATTGAGTATTTTCAGGATCATAATAATTATGTAAACCGAGAACTGAGCTGGCTGGAGTTTGACTGCCGTGTACTGGAGGAAGCCAGAGATAAGACCAACCCACTCTTTGACCGTTTAAAATTCTTAAGCATCACGGCATCAAATCTGGATGAGTTTTTCATGGTCCGCGTGGCCTCCTTAAAGGACATGGTCCATGCCGGATATAAAAAACCGGATATTGCCGGAATGACGGCTCAGGAACAGTTGGATAAGATCAGCGTCCGGACCCATGAACTGGTGGTTCAGCAGTATAATACCTACAACCGGTCCCTGCTCCCGGCACTCAGAAACAACGGATTAAATCTGATCGAGTGCCATGAGGACCTGACACCGGAACAGGGAGAGTTTGTGGACCGGTATTTCAGGGAGGAGGTTTACCCAGTACTCACCCCGATGGCGGTGGACTCCTCGAGACCGTTCCCCCTTGTCCGGAATAAATCCTTAAATATCGCGGCACTGCTGAAGAAAAAAGACGGCGATGAGGAACTGGAATTTGCCATGGTACAGGTTCCGGCGGTGCTTCCGCGGATCATAAGCCTCCCGGTGACCACCGATGAGGACCACAACGAGACGCGGAATGTGATCTTTCTGGAGGAGATCATCGAGCGGAACATGCAGCAGCTGTTCTTAAACTACGATATCGTGACATCCCACCCGTTCCGAATCATGAGAAACGCCGATTTCTCCCTTGACGAGGAGGAAGCTGTGGATCTTCTCGAGGAGATCGAGAAGCAGTTAAAGCGCAGGCAGTGGGGCGAGGTCATCCGTCTGGAGATCGAGGATAAGGCGGATCAGAGACTCCTCAAGGTATTGAAACGGGAACTTGAGGTCAACGAGGAAGATATCTTCGAGATCCCGGGCGCTCTGGATCTGACGGTCCTTATGAAGATGTACGGCCTTGATGGATACGACCATTTAAAGACACCGAAATATACGCCTCAGCCGGTTCCGGCGCTGATGAATGATGATGATATCTTCACGAATATCCGGAAAGGTGATATTCTCCTGATGCATCCTTACGAGACCTTTGATCCGGTTGTGGATTTTGTGAGAAGCGCGGCAAGAGATCCGGAGGTGCTGGCGATCAAGCAGACCCTCTATCGTGTCAGCGGAAATTCCCCGATCATCGCAGCTCTGGCGGCAGCGGCGGAGAACGGAAAACAGGTATCGGTACTTGTGGAGCTGAAAGCCAGATTTGATGAGGAGAACAACATCATCTGGGCGAAGAAACTTGAGAAAGCAGGCTGCCATGTGATCTATGGCCTTGTGGGCTTAAAGACCCACTCAAAGATCACCCTTGTGGTCCGGAGAGAGGAGGATGGCATCCGCAGATATGTTCACCTCGGAACCGGTAACTACAACGATTCCACCGCAAAGCTCTATACGGACTGCGGAATCATGACATGTCATCCGCTGATCGGTGAGGATGCCACAGCAGTCTTCAACATGCTTTCCGGTTATTCGGAACCCTTGAACTGGAATATGCTCTCCGTGGCACCGCTGTGGCTGAGAACAAAATTCCTGCGTCTCATTGAGCGTGAGACGAAGAATGCCCGGGCAGGAAAGCCGGCTTCCATTATTGCAAAGATGAACTCTCTCTGTGATAAAGAGATCATCGCGGCCTTATATGAGGCGTCCTGCGCTGGTGTTAAGATCCATCTGGTGGTCCGTGGAATCTGCTGTCTGAAGGCAGGAATTCCGGGACTTTCCGAGAATATTGAAGTCCGCTCCATCGTCGGGGAATTTCTGGAACACGCGCGGATCTTTATCTTCGAGAATGACGGAAGCGAAGAGATCTACATGGGAAGCGCCGACTGGATGCCGAGAAATCTGGACCGCCGCGTGGAGATCCTGTTCCCGGTACTGAGGGAAGAGTTGAAAGACAGGATCCGGAAGTACATGGAGCTGGAGCTTGAGGACAACTTAAAAGCCCATGTCTTACAGCCGGACGGAACATACGAGAAGCCGGACCGCCGCGGAAAACTCCCAGTGGGATCCCAGATGGCACTCTGCGAGATGGCTGTGGCTGCGGCGAAGAACGAGCGGAAGAAACATGAGCAGGAGGAGACTGCAAGAGTGTTTATTCCGATCGAGAGCGAGAATTAAGTGAGATCATTAATTGACTGACCCACCCATAGCAAAGGCGAAAGAGAAAAAAGTTTATAAAAATTTTATTAGCACTCATCAAAAATGAGTGCTAATTTTATTGACATTTTGATTTTCTGGTATTAAAATATGTCATGTTGAACAGAACAGCTGTTAAAAAAGCAGCTGGAAAAAGATAAATGAAAATCAGCGGTCCGAAGGAATTATGAGAAGTTCCCCCGCGCCGTAGGGATAGAAATAAGGAGTGATTTAACATGGCAAAGAGTGGAAGTCTTTCAATCAACAGTGAAAATATATTTCCGATCATCAAAAAATGGCTGTATTCCGATCACGATATCTTCTACCGTGAGTTAGTCAGCAACGGCTGCGATGCCATCACAAAATTAAAGAAGCTGGCCCTGATGGGCGAGTACGAGACACCGGATGATGAGACCTATAAAGTTCAGGTTACTGTAAACCCGAAGGAAAAGACGATCCGGATCGAAGATAACGGTCTCGGAATGACAGAGGACGAGGTTGACGAGTATATCAACCAGATCGCTTTTTCCGGTGCGCAGGATTTCTTAAACAAGTACAAAGATAAAGCAAACGAGGACCAGATCATCGGTCACTTCGGACTTGGCTTTTACTCCGCGTTCATGGTAGCCGACAAAGTAACGATCGATACCTTATCCTACAAGCCGGACGCAAAGCCGGTCCACTGGGAGTCTGAGGGCGGTACCGAGTTCGATATGAAAGAGGGCACAAAGGAAGGACACGGAACCGTGATCACCCTGTACCTGAATGAGGACAGCGCTGAGTTCGCAAACGAGTACCGTGCAAGAGAGATCCTTGATAAATACTGCGCGTTCATGCCGGTTGAGATCTACTTAAATGATGAGACTGCAGAGCCGCAGTACGACACGATCGAAAAGGACGAGCTCACCGATAAAGATACAATTATCGAGACGATCGTAGAGCCTGCAAAGACAGAGGAGAAGGAAAAAGAGGACGGCACTAAGGAGACAGTTGAGGTTTCCCCGGCGAAAGAGAAATATAAGATCGCAAGACGCCCGGTTGCCGTAAACGATACGAACCCGCTCTGGAACAAGCATCCGAACGAGTGCACAGACGAAGAGTACAAGGAGTTCTACCGTAAGGTATTCCAGGATTTCAAGGAGCCGTTATTCTGGATCCACCTGAACATGGACTACCCGTTCAACTTAAAGGGTATCCTTTACTTCCCGAAGATCAACATGGAGTACGAGAGCATCGAAGGTAAGATCAAGCTCTACAACAATCAGGTATTCATTGCCGATAATATCAAGGAAGTCATTCCGGAATTCCTGATGCTGTTAAAGGGCGTGATCGACTGCCCGGATCTTCCGTTAAACGTATCCAGAAGTGCTCTCCAGAATGATGGATTCGTTAAGAAGATCTCCGACTATATCACAAAGAAGGTTGCGGACAAGCTGTCCGGCATGTGCAAGACAGACCGCAAGAATTACGAGAAATACTGGGACGACATTAACCCGTTCATCAAATTCGGCTGCTTAAAGGATGAGAAGTTTGACGAGAAGATGAAGGACTATATCCTCTACAAGAATCTGGACGGCAAGTACCTGACTCTCGCTGACTGCCTGGAGGAGAACAAGGAGAAACACGAGAACAAGATCTTTTATGTAACTGACGAGAAAGAGCAGAGCCAGTATATCAACATGTTCAAGGAAGCCGGAATCGACGCTGTAATCCTTCCGAATCCGATCGATTCTCCGTTTATGCAGCATGTGGAGCAGAAGAATGAGGGCTTGAAGTTCCTGCGCATCGACGCGGATGTCAACGAGACCTTCAAGGATGCCGAGGAGACCGATGAGGCCGCGAAGGAGCAGGAGAAGAAGGATGCCGAGACTCTTGCGGAGGTCTTCAAGAAGGCCATCGGAAATGACAAACTGAACGTCAAGGTCGAGAAGCTGAAAAACGAGGGCCTCGCGTCCATGATCACTGTGTCCGAGGAGAGCCGCAGAATGCAGGATATGATGAAGATGTACAGCATGTACGGCGGCGGTGCCGACATGTTCCCGGCGGAGGAGACACTTGTCCTCAACGCAAACAACGGCCTTGTAAAGTATGTGTTAAACAACAGGGACGGCGAGAAGACACCGATGCTCTGCGAACAGCTCTATGACCTTGCAAAGCTCGCTCACGGAAGTCTTTCCCCGGAGCGTATGACAAAGTTCATTGCGAGAAGCAGTGAGATCATGAAGGAAGAATATGGTGCATAAACGAAGAGATTTTCTGATCACGTTTACAATTTTATGCCTTGCCATGTGCGCCTGCTCAGGGTTCCAGTACCTGGGCAGCGCTTTCTATGGCCTGGTATGGCACCGGATCCATGGCCTGGGAAGCGGCGGAGCGCGTCTGCTTTCCGGGCTTTTTGATTCTCCGTGGACAGGAGTCCTGGTGCAGTATATCTTTTCTATCGGAGTTCCGTTCCTTCTGGTGGTTCCGATGACATGTTTTGTGAGATCGGACCGGAGACCGGCTCATACACTTCCGGCGGAGGTCTGGATGTCGG
>ERZ1026901.645-NODE-645-length-26087-cov-9.432583_pt1 | contig 26087 bp, 21 predicted proteins | sample MGYA00380179_ERZ1026901 | MGnify/ENA primary metagenome ERZ1026901 (study PRJEB33269, sample SAMEA4719815) | human gut metagenome | biome: human-associated habitat; feature: organic feature; material: feces | place: Cameroon | collected 2013-10 ... | reverse complement strand
GGTCCGGACGGAAGTTGAAGAAGATCACGGAATCGTTGTCCCTGATGGTTCCGATGGCATTTCCATCTTCCCCGGTCACAACAGCCGGAACGACGAACTCATCTGTCTTTCCGTCATCGTAGGACGCCTGGATCAGACCTGTGGCGGATGTTCCCTTATTTCCCTCGCCTGCTGTCAGTGCCTTATACGCAAGCTCCACGCGGTCCCAGCGGTTATCACGGTCCATCGCATAGTAACGTCCCATAACAGATGCTACCTTGCCGACACCGAGCTCTTTCATTTTCTCTTCCAGCGCTGCGACGAAATCCTTTCCGGATGCCGGCGGAGTGTCACGGCCGTCTAAGAAGCAGTGAACGAATACCTTGTCAAGACCGTTTCTCTTTGCGAGCTCTAAGAGTCCGTAGACATGGGTGATATGGCTGTGTACGCCGCCGTCGGATAAGAGTCCGAACAGGTGAAGCGCGGAGTTATTCTTCTTGCAGTTCTCAACAGCTGCAAGGAACTCTTCGTTCTTGAAGAAATCGCCGTCCTGGATAGACTTTGTGATTCTTGTCAGTTCCTGGTAAACAATGCGGCCTGCGCCCATGTTCAGGTGTCCGACCTCAGAGTTTCCCATCTGTCCCTCCGGAAGTCCGACAGCAAGTCCGCTGGCCTGACCCTCCACAAACGGGCACTCCTTCATTAAGCGGTCCATCACCGGCTTCTTCGCCTCATATACCGCATTTCCTTCATGTGTTTTATTCAGTCCGTAACCATCGAGGATCATTAACACTACTGGCTTTTTGCTCATGATTTTTTCTCCTTTATTGCGTGACTGCAGGATTATTTCACTTCTGAATCATTTCCTGCGTTCTTTTAATAAATGCAATCATATTTCTGCACCCTGGATCGGAATTTTCCCGCCCATGACTTTTATGTTTATACTATCATCGCAGAAACATCTATATTTTATACCAATCACATCATTCCTGCAACCATTTCAAAGAAGAAATCGTTATAAATTTATCATTCCTGTGTACAGCGCAGCGATCCTATATAATTTCACACTTTTTTCACACACAACACAACATTTCGACACATTTTTCCACTATCCTATAAATCGTAACAGGACAGCAAGCCTGGAACAAAATATACTTTTTCATACTTGACCGGCAGAACGTTCTGTCGGTCCCTCCCTCTGAAAACATCTATGAAATAGATCCCCCACTTAACTGGAAATGCCATTTTCCCGCATAAAATAAGGCTTTTCCGGGCTTCTCCCCACATTCCGGAAAATTTGTTTTAAAAATTTGCATTTTTTTCAAAAAAATGCTTGCATTTTTTTCTGAGTCATGATAATATATATGAGTCGCTGGTAAACAGCACAAAACAAACGCTCAAGAACATCGAGGCGTGGCTCAGTTTGGTAGAGCGCTGCGTTCGGGACGCAGAGGTCGCAAGTTCGAATCTTGTCGCCTCGATTCCGGCCTGTTGGTCAAGCGGTCAAGACGACGCCCTCTCACGGCGTAAACCCGGGTTCGATTCCCGGACAGGTCATGAAGCTGTATGGAACTTCCATACAGCTTCTTTTTTTGTTCTGTACTTCATAGCTCTACTATTTTGTCCCCGCATTGTCTCTGCTTTGCTCCTGAACCTCCCTGTTTACTTTTCAATTTTGTTCGCCGCTTTCTGTTCTCTCCCCCATGTTTTCCCCCATACTATTAGCCCCAATTTTATATCCCGCTTCCTATATAAGAAAATTTTCACAAATAATTCATGGTTTCTTCCCTCTTTTTGTTGCAATATGTGCTATAATAACAATCGATGAGTCATGGTGAGATTATCATGGCTCTATTTATGCAAAGGGACACAGCCGGGTATTTTTTTATGATCTGCCCGCCTTCTCCCCTCAGGCACTTATCCTGCGGCTGCTATCGCCCATAGCTGAAGGAGAACGAATAAGTAACTGAAACTGTCGACGCACGTAATTAAATGTGTTTAAACGTACTCATGGAGGACCTATGGATTACCCTGTATTAAAAAAGAACTTTGAAAACCATCGTTTCCATACATCATATTTTGAGACAAAAGAGGAAGCGGCAGCTTATCTTGCTGAGCAGATCAAAGGTGAGACCGTTGGCTTCGGTGGCTGTATGACCGCAAAAGAGATGAATCTCTTCGAGATCCTCGAAAAAAACAACAAAGTGATCTGGCACTGGGAACAGGGACCGGAAGCGAGGATCCGGGCAAAAAAAGAATCTACCGTATACATGCTGAGCGCAAATGCCGCTGCAGAGACCGGTCAGATCATCAATATTGACGGAAGCGGAAACCGTCTTTCCGAGAGCTTATTTGGACCGAAACGAGTATATTATGTGATCGGGAAAAATAAGATCGCGCCGGATCTGTCCTCCGCAATGGATCGCGCGCGAAATATCGCCTGTCCAAAGAACGCGGCGCGTTTTAGCAAGAAGACTCCATGCGTCGTGTCCGATGACAAAAAGTGCTATGACTGCAACAGTCCGGAGAGGATCTGTAACGCGATCCTGATCTTAGAACGCCCCTGTACCGGAATGGAAGTTGAAATGGTATTTATCAATGAAGATCTTGGATATTAAAGGAGAGACACATGAATATTCTGTTTTTTCTGACCCCAAAGAATGATGTGGCATTTATTTATTCCGACGCGAACCTCAGAGAAGCGATCGACCTGATGGAGGCGCACGGCTATTCCGCCCTGCCGATCCTCACAAAGCAGGGACGGTATGCGGGAACGCTGACGGAAGGTGATCTGCTCTGGTACATGAAGAGCCATCTGAACCAGAGTTTAAAGGATATGGAGTTGATCTCCGTCATGGAGGTAAAGCGCCGTCAGGACAACAGTCCGGTAAACGCCGGAGCGAAGATGGAAGATCTGCTGGATAAGGCGATGCAGCAGAACTTTGTCCCGGTACTCGATGACAATAAATCCTTTATCGGAATTATCACGAGACGTGATATCATGAAATATTTTTCCGGTTCCTATAAGAAAACAGGAAATGCTTAAACTATTGTATTCCTGTTAAAATGGCTCTTCCAGACTGTCGCATAAGTTCCTGCTATTTTCTTCCAGCATCATTTTCTGCCGTCCGGTTATACTGATACCATCCCAGAAAAAGGTGGTGAGAAATGATGAATCAGGAAAAGAACGACAGCATCCAGTGCTCGATCCATAACTGCGTGCATCATGCGGAAAATGTGGATTACTGCACCTTAGACCGAATCCATGTAGGAACCCATGAACTCAATCCTACAAAAAAGGAATGTACCGACTGTGATTCCTTCCAGTGCAAGATGTAGTCCGGTCTGATGTTTGACGAGAAAAGAGATCCTTTCCTCCCATAAATTTTATGGAAAAGGAACGGGATCTCTTTTTCTATTCTTCTACCGTAAATTTCCCGCCGCAGCCGGCTGCGGATCGAAGCTCGGGTTGAAAGCGTAGAAGTTTCTGGAGTCCAGCTTCTCCTGAAGACCGCGAAGAGCTTCTCCGAAACGCTGGAAGTGGACGATCTCACGCTTCCTTAAGAAGCGGATCGGTTCGCAGACGTCGGGATCTGTCACGACACGAAGGATGTTGTCGTAGGTGCTCCGGGCTTTCTGTTCCGCAGCAAGATCCTCGAAGAGATCCGTCACCGGATCGCCCTTCGACTGGAACTCGCAGGCGTTAAAGGGCACACCGCCAGCCGCCTGAGGCCAGATCCCTGTGGCATGGTCGATATAGTACGGACCAAATCCCTGTTCTTCCAGTTCCTCGGCTGTTAGATTTCTCGTGAGCTGGTGGACGATCGCCGCGACGATCTCAAGGTGTGCCAATTCCTCTGTACCAATGTCTGTCAACACCGCTTTCTGCTCACTGTAGGGCATGGAATAGCGCTGGGACAGATAACGCATGGATGCACCCATCTCGCCGTCGGGTCCACCATACTGGCTCATAATGAACTGCGCCATCTTCGCATTCGGTTCCTTTATATTTACCGGAAACTGCAATCTTTTTTCGTAGACCCACATCTTAGCATCCTCCTTCCCATGGCCATTTTTCAGTTACCCAGTTCCAGGACATGGACGTAACATCGGTGTATCTCAGCGGCCCAAACCGCCTCTCATAGGCAGCCATGGACTGGTCACGCATGTCACGGACCGCTTTGTAATAGCGAAGTGCATCCTGATTTTCCGGATGAGTGTCTAAGAACAGGACAACGTCATCCATCGCAAAACCGGCTTCCATGATCTGACGCATCAGCAGTTCTTTATCCCCTGCGGCCATGCGCCCGGCACTCTGACGCGTATCGCACACAGGCATCACATCCTGCGCTGACAGGCGGGAGTCACTCACAGGTTCTGCCGCCATTCCCGGCATCATGCTGCATCGATATAGTTCCCTCATCTTCTGCACCTCCCCACGGCAAATGGAAGATCCAGGGACGGGAAGATCGTTCCCCGGACAAAACCTCTGGCTAACGGATATATGGTCCCCCACATCTGCATCGGAACATATCCCATTCCTATCGGAAATCTTGGATCATTGTCGTCAAAACAAAAGTTGGCCACCGGACGCACAACAGGTCCCGGGCCGGAAATATCAGACAGACTTCTGCCGCAGCCACAGGACGAAGCCATAGCGGTATCCGGCAGATCGGAATTTCTGCAATTCATATGCGGATGTCTCCTTTATTTGTTCTGATATTAGAATATGCATCTTGGGCACGTTAGTGCCTTTTTATGCAACAGGGAATTTCCTGAAATTTCCTGTTATATAAAAAAACCTCCAGAGAGCTTCCCTGAAGGCTTTTTGGCTTAACTTTGCAAATTACGTGTAATCGTGATCTCTCACTCCAGAAAATCCAGCGCATCCACCGGCACGCCGTCCTTCAGAAACTCGAAGAACACATTCGTGCCTTCCACCGCGTAGTATTTTGTCGGCTCGGCGACATAGCCCAGAAGATCCCCCTGTCGGACATATTCATTTTCTACCACAGGGATCTCTTTTAACTGGCCGCAGACGGCAGTATAGCCGTTTCCCAAATCGAGATCAACATAATTACCGATCTCTTCGTTTGTCCCAACAGAGACCACTCTGGCGTCCGCCGGAGCCGATACCGGGGTGCTGACCTCGCTCTGGATCACATTGGCGGGATTGACTTTGTACTGGTCCAGGGTCGGGAAGTAGGTCGTGGTGTCCATGCAGTAGCCAAGAACGATATTTCCGGTCACAGGCCAGGAGAGCTTATCTGTGTCTGCGAAATCGAGGACCAGGGATTCGCTGACAGCGGCACCGGCTTCCGCCATGGAATGATCGCCTGTCAGGGCGCTATCTGATGCATCAGCAAGACCGGTATCCATCGAAATTCCATCGGAAAAAGAGCCTGAGCCAGTGCCATTCTCATTGTCTGCCAGACCGACAGCCGTGCCGTCCCCGGCAGGTTCCCCATTCCCGGCTTCATCTCCGGATGCCGCCAGTTCCCCCGCCAGTGTATCGCCGCCGGACTCCGCTCCTGCGTTGGAATCCCCCGCGATCACATGGTCCGGGTCTTCGATCTCCAGATAGGGGCTCTCTCCGATATTTTCTCTCCCCTTCTGGATTCTTACAGCGCCTGCTGCCGCAACAATAGTCAACAGGCCAAGTACGAGCATGACAAGGACAAATTTGTCCTTGAAAAGCTGATTTCCTCTTTCTTTCACGTTTATCACCTCGGTAATATTCTTACCCGCGGCGATGAAGTTATACACGAAATCATACTTTTTTCTGGAAGTATCCACCTTTTATCTTCTTTTACTCCGCAATTTTCACGATCTCAATCCCCTGAAAATAATATTTCAACAGTTCCCGGAACTCACTCCCCTGCTCTCTCTCCATCGCATCCGCCCCAGCCTGGGAGAATCCGTATCCGCTGCCGATCCCCTTCGATGACACCCGGATCTTCCCGTCCGCAGACGAAAAATGAAAGCAGGACGATAAAAGCCCCAAAGAATCCCGGACCTCATCCCCGCTGTAATCCATATCCCCGATCTGAACCCGCTTCACATACCCGGCATCATCCCGCTCGATGATCTGAATTTTTCCCGCAATGCCGTCCGCTCCCGGACGCGGTCCGCCAATCCTTCCGATCTTATCCGCAAACTCCGCTTCCGTAAAGGTCCGGACGCATAAAAATTCTCCGGCCCCCAGATCTCCCGGACTCTCCACCGAACGGATATATGGATATGCGGCAAGTTCCCTCGTTTTTCCTGCCGACGCTTCACAGTAAAACGGCTCGATCAGTTCCCCGTCGTACTCCGCAACGAGTCCTTCTGTCTCCTGCACCGCGGTACGGATCTTCCCGTAATACTCTCTAAAATGTTCTTTCCCCCATTTTTTCTCCATCTCCCTCATGCTGAGACAATCTATGTCCAGTTCCTCTTCCCGGATACGTTCCAGTCCCGGATCCACAAGCCGGTAGATATATGTCCTCGCAAGCACCGCCTGTGCTTTTAATGTCTCGATCCCGTACTCTGCCGGGATCTCCGCCGCCACGACTCCGGTAAGAAACTCTTCCGCCGGTACTTCCGCCCCCGTATCCGTCCGGATCCGGCCTGTCCACGCCAGCGTTGTCACATAGGGGATCATGACCGTCATCCATAAGACCATAAAAAAACGCTTCATAAAAAATACCCGCCTCATACACCTGTGATACCGGATTTCAGATCCTGAAGTCTTCCGGGCGGATTGCCCGAAAAACTCCCTTCCGAATTTTTCTGATATCACTATTGTATGAGACGGGTCTGTTTTTTATGTTATCCGTAACTGTCAAGTACCTTCACAGTTACATTATTTCAGCTCTACCTTGATCTTCTTCAGATGCCAGATATCTCTTACATACTCCTCGATCGTACGGTCGGAGGAGAACTTTCCTGCGGATGCGGTGTTGAGCATCGCGGTTCTTGCCCACCATTTCTCGTCGCGGTATGCCTGGTCGATCTTCTTATGTGCTTCCGCATAGGAACGGAAGTCCTTTAAGATAAAGTAGGTATCTGCGCGGTCGCTGCTCTGGGTGTTGAGCAGGGAGTTGTAGATATCGCGGAACAGCTCCGGATCCTGCGGAGAATAATAACCGTTGATGAGCTGCATCAGCACACGGCGGATATCCTGATCATTGTTGAAGATATCCATCGGGTTGTAGCCGCCGTTGTTTTCAAGATTGATGATCTCATCTGCGGATGCACCGAAGATGAACATATTCTCCTTGCCGACTTCCTCTGCCATTTCCACATTTGCTCCGTCCATGGTTCCGATGGTCAGAGCGCCGTTTAACATGAACTTCATGTTTCCGGTACCGGAGGCTTCCTTACTTGCTGTGGAGATCTGCTCGCTGACATCAGCGGCGGAGAAGATCAGCTCTGCGTTGGATACACGGTAATCCTCGATAAATACGACCTTTAACTTGCCGCCGATGGACTTATCGTTGTTGATCACGTCACCCACATTGTTGATGAGCTTGATGGTCAGCTTCGCACGCTTGTATCCGGCTGCTGCCTTCGCACCGAAGATGAAGGTTCTCGGAACGATGTCCATATTCGGGTTATCTTTTAACTGGTTGTAGAGATACATCACATGAAGGATGTTCATGAGCTGTCTCTTGTATTCATGCAGACGTTTTACCTGAACATCGAAGATGGAACGCGGGTCGACATCGATGCCGTTGTGCTCCTTGATGTACTTCGCAAGACGGATCTTGTTCTGGTACTTAATGTTCATGAATTCCTGCTGGCACTTCTCATCATCCACATAAACAGAAAGCTTCTTAATATTGGAGAGATCTGTGATCCACTCATTTCCGATCTTATCGGTTACCCAGTCTGCAAGCAGCGGATTGCCGTGAAGCAGGAAACGTCTCTGGGTGATACCGTTTGTTTTATTATTAAACTTCTCCGGCATCATCTCATAGAAGTCGCGGAGTTCCTGTTTCTCAAGGATCTCTGTGTGAAGCTTTGCAACACCGTTTACAGAGAAGCTGCCCACGATCGCAAGGTAAGCCATGCGGACCTGTCCGTCATAGATGATGGCCATTCTGCGGATCTTCTCGTTGTCGCCCGGATATCTCTGCTGGATCTGGGCTACAAAGCGGCGGTTGATCTCCTCGACAATCTGGTAAACACGCGGAAGCAGACGGGAGAACAGCTCGATCGGCCATTTTTCAAGAGCCTCAGCCATGATGGTGTGGTTTGTGTACGCACAGGTCTTTGTTGTGATCTCCCATGCCTCATCCCACTCTAAGTTCTCCTCATCCAGTAAGATACGCATTAACTCAGCGACAGCAACAGTCGGATGTGTATCGTTTAACTGGAAGGATGCCTTCTCGTAGAATTTATGGATGTCGTCATGTTTCTCTTTATACTTCTTAACTGCACGCTGAACGCTCGCGGAAATGAAGAAATACTGCTGTTTTAAGCGAAGCTCTTTTCCGGAATAATGGTTATCGTTCGGGTAAAGGACCTCAACGATGGTCTTCGCAAGATTCTCCTGCTCAACGGCTTTCTGGTAATCACCTTTGTCGAACTCGCTTAAGTTGAAGGTGTTCACCGGCTGTGCATCCCAGATTCTTAAAGAGTTTACGACATTGTTGCCGTATCCCACGATCGGAATATCATACGGAACCGCCATAACGGACTGGTAGCCCTTCTGTACGAAATGATTTCTCTTTCCGTCCCACTCGGTCTCAACGTAACCGCCGAATTTGACCTCCGTCGCATACTCTGCACGGCGGATCTCAAACGGATAGCCGTCCTTTAACCACTCGTCCGGAACCTCGATCTGGTATCCGTCACGGATCTGCTGTTTGAACATTCCATAACGATAACGGATGCCACAGCCATATGCCGGATATCCCAAAGATGCAAGGGAATCCAAAAAGCACGCCGCAAGACGTCCAAGACCGCCGTTTCCGAGTGCCGGATCCCGTTCCTGATCCTCAATGGAATTCAGGTCAAAGCCCAGTTCAGAGAGTGCCTCCTCGATTTCCTTCTGTTCGCAGAGGCTGATGATATTGTTTCCGAGGAAACGACCGGTCAAAAACTCCATGGACATGTAGTAAACAACCTTTGCATCCTGCTTTTCATACTCTTTATGAGTCGCGATCCAACGGTCGATGATCATATCCTTGACTGCAAGCGCAACTGCCTGATAAATCATAGCCGGAGTTGCCTCATCGATCGTTTTGCGGTAAAGACTCTTCACATTCAACGCAATGGCCTTTTTCAGTTCATCCTTATTCATTGTCTGACTCACCCCTAAGTCCTCCTTCATGATGATTCCCTGCATTCTGCGAAAACCCCATTGTCCCGCAGAATACAGGTCCCTTGTTGTGTTGATTCTGTCATAGAAAGATCCGTGCGATCGCCGTATCTTATTTTGTCACCTTCACTACACCGAATACAACATCCTCGCCGTTGATGTTCCATTCCTTCGTGTAGCCTGCCATCTCGCCAAGCATGATGTTGTCAGCCATGACCTCGCTCTTTAACTCGTCCGCGTACTTCTTGATCAGATCCGCGATCTTCGCATTCTTGTCCGCGTAAACGTAGATGTGGTCCATAACCTCGAATCCAGCCTCTTTACGCATGGTCTGGATCTTGCTGACGATCTCGCGGTAGAAGCCTTCCTCGAGAAGCTCCGGTGTCAGTGTTGTGTCGAGAACAACTGTCACGGTATTGTCTGCCTCGGATACATAACCTTCTGTCTGTGCCATGTCGATCAGAAGGTCATCCTTTGTGAGAACGACTTCATTTCCGTCAAAGCTGAAGGTCAGAGCGCCCTTCTCGTTCAACGTATCCATCGCTGCGTTTCCGTCTAACTCAGCCAGAGCTTTCTTGATATTTCCGAGCTGTTTTCCGTACTTCGGTCCTACGGTCTTAAGCTGCGGCTTGAAGGTGTAGGAGGTAAAGCTTCTCACGTCGTCGGTGAACTCTACGGACTTCACATTCAGCTCGTCCTCGATGATCTCCTGGTAGAACTCCGGAAGCTTCTCCGGTGCCTTTACGAACATCTTTGCGATCGGCTGACGGTTCTTGATGTTTGCGGTATTTCTTGCCGCACGTCCCATCACAACGATCTTTAAGACCTCATCCATCTTTGCTTCCAGCTCGCTGTCGATATGTGCTTCGTCAACTGCCGGGAAATCGCAGAGGTGGATGCTCTCCGGAGCCGTCTTATCGATGGATCTTACAAGGTTCTGGTAGATCTCCTCTGTCATGAACGGGATCATCGGAGCTGCCGCCTTACTGATCGTCACGAGAGCTGTGTAGAGAGTCATGTAAGCATTGATCTTATCCTGCTCCATGCCCTTTGCCCAGAAACGCTCACGGCTTCTTCTGACATACCAGTTACTCATGTCATCCACGAACTCCTGGAGCGCTCTTGCTGCCTCCGGGATGCGGTAGTTTGCAAGGTTATCATCCACTGCCTTTACCGTAGAATTCAACTTGGATAACAGCCATTTGTCCATAACCGGAAGCTTGTCGTACTCCAGTGTGTATTTGGTCGCGTCAAAGTTATCAATATTCGCATAGAGAACAAAGAATGCATAGGTGTTCCAGAGAGTACCCATGAACTTTCTCTGTCCTTCCATAACAGCCTTTCCATGGAAGCGGTTCGGCAGCCACGGTGCGCTGTTGATGTAGAAGTACCAGCGGATCGCATCGGCACCGTATGTCTTCAGTGCATCAAACGGATCGACCGCGTTTCCTTTGGACTTACTCATCTTCTGTCCGTTCTCATCCTGAACATGGCCGAGAACGATAACGTTCTGGTACGGCGGCTCATTAAAGAGCAGCGTGGACTCGGCAAGGAGGGAGTAGAACCATCCTCTTGTCTGGTCAACGGCCTCAGAGATAAACTGTGCCGGGAACTGTTTGTGGAAAAGCTCCTGATTCTCGAACGGATAGTGGTGCTGTGCGAACGGCATTGCGCCGGAGTCGAACCAGCAGTCGATAACCTCCGGTACACGGTGCATTTCTTTTCCGCAGTCCGGGCAGGTGATCACTACATCGTCGATAAACGGACGGTGAAGCTCAACCTCTCCCTTGTCTCCGTCCATCTCCTTGCTGTATTTCTTAACAACATCCTGATAATTCGGGCTCATCTTCTTTAATTCTTCACGGCTGCCGATGCAGTGCATCTTTCCGCACTCACACTGCCATACCGGAAGAGGTGTGCCCCAGTAACGGTTTCTGGAGATTCCCCAGTCCTGAACGTTCTCCAGCCAGTCGCCGAAGCGTCCCTTACCGATGGATTCCGGAATCCAGTTGATCTTATTGTTGTTGCGGATCAGATCATCCTTCACCGCTGTCATCTTGATGAACCAGGACTCCCGTGCGTAGTAGATAAGCGGTGTGTCACAGCGCCAGCAGAACGGGTAGCTGTGCTCGAAGGCCGGTGCCTCGAATAACAGGCCTTTTTCCTTTAAGTCTTTTAAGACCATCGGATCCGCTTTCTTCACGAATACGCCTGCGTACGGAGTTTCCTTTGTCATGTCGCCCTTTGCGTCTACAAGCTGTACAAACGGGAGATCATAACGGCGGCCTACCTGGGCATCGTCTTCACCAAAGGCCGGTGCGATGTGTACCACGCCGGTACCGTCTGTCAGGGTAACATAATCCGCGCATGTCACGAAGTATGCTTTCTTGTGCTGTTTCTCGCAGATCTCTACGGCGCAGTCAAATAACGGCTCATATTCCTTGTACTCAAGGTCCTTACCGGTGCAGGTCTCAAGAACCTCGTATGCCGGAGTTCCGTTTTCCTTATCTGCAAGCTTTCCGAGAACGGCATCAAGCAGGGCTTCTGCCATATAGTAGGTGTAGCCGTCTGCAGCCTTTACCTTTGCGTAGGTCTCCTTCGGATTTACGCAGAGAGCCACGTTGCTCGGAAGTGTCCACGGTGTTGTGGTCCATGCAAGGAAGTACGCGTCCTCGCCTTTCACCTTGAAGCGGGCGATGGCGGATTTTTCTTTTACATCCTTATATCCCTGTGCGACCTCGTGGCTGGAAAGCGGTGTGCCGCAGCGCGGGCAGTACGGAACGATCTTAAAGCCCTTATATAAAAGTCCCTTATCCCAGATCTGCTTTAATGCCCACCACTCGGATTCGATATAGTCATCATGGTAGGTAACATACGGGTTATCCATATCAGCCCAGAAACCAACGGTGCTGGAGAAATCCTCCCACATTCCTTTGTATTTCCAGACACTCTCTTTACATTTCTCGATGAACGGCTCTACACCGTACTCCTCGATCTGCTCTTTTCCGTCGAGTCCAAGAAGCTTCTCAACCTCAAGCTCTACCGGAAGTCCGTGGGTATCCCAGCCGGCCTTACGCGGAACCATATAGCCCTTCATGGTGCGGTATCTCGGGATCATATCCTTGATAACACGGGTAAGTACGTGTCCGATATGCGGTTTGCCGTTTGCGGTAGGCGGTCCGTCATAGAATACGTAAGGGGTTCCTTTTCTGCGGCTGTCGATACTCTTTTCAAAGATCTTTTCATCTTTCCAGAATTTCTCAACCTGTTTTTCCCTGTCCACAAAGTTCAGGTCTGTTGATACTTTCTCGTACATGACACATTTCCTCCAATCAATGTTTTGCGCATAACTTTCTCGTTGTTATGCTCTTCGTGTTTTGTGTGTCGTATGCTGAATCAGTAATGAAAAAAGCCCCGTTCTCAATGAGAACAGGGCGAAAATAACGCTTTTAACCACCTATTGCTGCATACTGACATATGAGTTCCCTTTAACGGCGGAATCACCGGGTACACTTACTTTCCAAAAGCAGTACCGCTTCCGGGGTTCAGCTTCCAGCTCGGGAGTGATCTTCCTTTCACGAAAAAGCACCGGGCTTCCATCGTCCCCGGCTCGCTTTGGCTTTCTGCTTGTGAACCTACTGTCTCCGTCATGGCTTTTTTCTATGGATCGTCTGAATGCATCTTTTTTTATACTCAGACAAAATAATTATAGTAATAAGGTATTTAAAAGTCAAGGGAATCCCTCGGGAGTTGCGAAATCTTTCCATATCGGTACCGCCTCCCGGTTTTCTTTCTTAGGTTTTTAGGCACATTTTACATTCTTTTGAAGTGTTCGTTACTTTTTTAACACATAATTTGCCTTTTCGCACAAGAACTGATATAATCAACCACAACACGTTTGACAGCCGCCCGGTTCTTTTGGGGTGAACCGCACTTAAGCTGTCGTTATCGTCCGGCATTTTTATACGCTCCGGACTGCTGCGTTTAATATTCCGCTGACACTTACCGCGGAGAAATTTAAGGAGAAACATTATGAGCGAACGAAACCTGACGCTGCTTACAGATCTCTACGAGCTGACCATGATGCAGGGTTACTTTCATGCAAAGGATGCAAATGAGACCGTCATTTTCGACGCATTCTACCGCACAAATCCGGATGGAAACGGATTTGCCATCGCGGCCGGCTTAGAGCAGGTTGTCGAATACATCGAAAACTTACACTTTGATAAGGAAGATATCGATTATCTCCGCACCACAGGACTTTTCGGTGAAGATTTTCTGGAATACCTCTCCACCTTCAAATTCACTGGTGATATCTACGCGATCCCGGAAGGAACTGTCGTGTTCCCGAGAGAGCCTCTCGTAAAGGTCATCGCCCCGATCATGCAGGCCCAGCTTGTTGAGACAGCGATCTTAAATATCATCAACCACCAGAGCCTGATCGCAACAAAGACTTCCCGTATCGTCCATGCAGCCCGCGGAGACGGAGTCATGGAGTTCGGTTTAAGACGTGCCCAGGGTCCGGACGCCGGAATCTACGGCGCGAGAGCCGCTATGATCGCCGGCTGTATCGGTACCTCCAACGTTCTCTGCGGCCAGATGTTCGACGTTCCGGTAAAAGGAACCCATGCCCACAGCTGGATCATGAGTTTCCCGGATGAGCTCACCGCCTTCCGCACCTACGCGAGACTCTATCCAACTGCATGTATCCTGTTAGTTGATACATACGATACATTAAATTCCGGTATCCCGCACGCGATCCAGGTATTCAAGGAGATGCGCGCCGAGGGAATCCCGCTTACCTTCTACGGAATCCGTATGGACAGCGGAGACCTCGCTTATCTCTCCAAAGAGGCGAAAAAAATGCTCGATGCGGAAGGCTTCACGGACGCTGTGATCTCCGCATCCAACGATCTCGATGAGACCCTGATCACAAGCTTAAAGAATCAGGGCGCGACCATCAACTCCTGGGGTGTCGGCACAAACCTGATCACCTCCAAGGACTGCCCGTCCTTCGGCGGTGTTTATAAGCTCGCGGCGATCATGGATAAAAAGACCGGAACCTTCATCCCGAAGATCAAGCTCTCCGAGAACGAGGAGAAGATCACAAACCCGGGCAACAAGACCACCTACCGTATCTACGGAAAGGACAGCCACAAGGTCATCGCTGATATCATCTGTCTCGTCGGCGAGACGTTCAATGAGGACGAGCCACTGTTGCTCTTTGACCCGATAGCGACATGGAAAAAGACACTCCTCGCTCCCGGAACTTATACGATGCGTGAGCTTCCGGTGCAGGTATTCAAGGACGGCGAGTGTGTCTACCACTCCCCGAAGGTCATGGATATCCAGAAATACTGCAAGGAAGAGCTCAATACCTTATGGGATGAGACAAAACGTCTCGTAAACCCGCATGAGGTCCATGTGGATCTTTCCAAGCCGCTTTGGGATATGAAGCATGCTCTGCTCGACAAATATCATTTCGAGTAGATTCCAGTTCACATGTTCCTCATGACAGCGGCATGCACCGCCGGATCCATTTAACCATGAAACCATATACCGCCCGGAGTATTTTCAATCTCCGGGCATTCTGCAAAAAGAAGGAAATACTATGAGCGCAACAGATATCGCCACATCCGTCGATGTGGACCTTGACTTAATTTATGAACAGACAAAAGCGATCGCCGAGGAGCTGATCAATACCGCCGCAATGAAACCGGGGCAGATCCTGGTGGTGGGCTGCTCATCCAGCGAGATCGCTGCCCACGCGATCGGCTGCTACTCCAGCAGCGAAGTCGGACAGGCTGTCTTTACCGCCCTTTCCCATGTGACAAAGAAACACGGTCTCTACCTCGCCGCCCAGTGCTGTGAGCACTTAAACCGCGCTCTGATCGTCGAGGAAGAATGTGCTGAGAAATATGGCCTTGAGATGGTGAATGTAAAACCGCAGTTGAAGGCCGGCGGTTCCTTCTCCACCGCCGCGTGGAATGGCTTTGAGCATCCCTGCGCAGTGGAATTTATAAAAGCACACGCCGGGATCGATATCGGTGACACCTTGATCGGTATGCACCTGCGCCATGTTGCTGTTCCGGTCCGCACCACCATCAAATCCATCGGCTCCGCCCATGTGGTGTGCGCGAGAACAAGACTCAAATATATCGGCGGCGAACGGGCTGCTTATCAGAAATAAACAGAAAAGTGGTTCACCTTTTTCCGGAAGGTGAACCACTTTTCTGTTCGATGCTTTTCATTCAGCAGGCAATGAAATAGAACAGTGCCATAACGTAAGCATATGACTTAATAATTTTCTTCGCGAACTTCAAAGTAGCTCTGCGGATGGCTGCAGACCGGACATACCTGCGGTGCCTTTGTTCCGATCACGATATGCCCGCAGTTGCGGCACTCCCATACCTTTACTTCACTCTTTTCGAATACAGAAGCTGTCTCCACATTTTTAAGAAGGGCACGGTAGCGCTCCTCATGGTGCTTCTCGATCTCGCCTACCATACGGAATTTTGCTGCGAGAGCATGGAAACCTTCCTCATCGGCGGTCTTCGCAAAATCCTCGTACATATCGGTCCACTCGTAGTTCTCCCCTGCTGCGGCTGCCGCAAGGTTTGCAGCGGTATCGCTGATTCCATCTAACTCCTTGAACCACATCTTCGCGTGCTCTTTCTCGTTGTCAGCTGTCTTTAAGAATAAAGCCGCGATCTGCTCGTATCCCTCCTTCTTTGCTACGGATGCAAAGTAGGTATATTTGTTTCTCGCCTGGGATTCACCGGAGAATGCTGCCTCGAGGTTCTTTTCTGTTTTTGTTCCTGCGTATCTGCTCATAGTGTTGAACTCCTTTCTGATTCTTGTTTTCTTATTGTTTTCCCTTCTTTTTGCAAAATGATTCTTTCCGTTCCTGTAATTTACCGTTTCTGTCTGACGGTCGTCTTTTTTGTTGTGTATTGTCTTGTCTGTTGCGTATCGTCTTGTTTATGATTGTATTCTAACATACTTTGTACGAAATGTCAATAATAGTAATCATTATTGTTTTTGCAAGATTTATTTACCCTTGCTCCAAACAGTTTTTCACGACCTTCTGTCAAAAAAGCCCAAAATACGCCCGGCACATTTGGGACCTTCCATTGTATAAAAAGAATGTGCCTGGCACGTTCTCGCGCCTCGCGCGGTCGCGTGCGGCAATCTACATCTTCGCGCGAGTGCGCATCTTTAGCACGTTAATGCCTTTTATGTAGCAGGGAATTCCCCGGCATTTCCTGTTGCATAAAAAAACTGCCGATCCACATATCAGCCGATATGGACCCGCAGTCTTTCTCATATATTTTTATCTGCTTTTTCTTTCCTTAGTCCGCAAACAATGGTGTGGAAAGGTATCTGTCTCCGGTATCCGGAAGCAGTGCCACGATCGTCTTTCCTGCATTTTCCGGTCTCTTCGCAAGTTCGATCGCTGCCCAGATCGCCGCACCAGAGGAAATTCCCACGAGGACTCCTTCCTTCTTTCCAACTAACTTTCCTGCCGCAAACGCATCATCATTCTCCACAGAGATGATCTCATCATAGATCTTCGTGTCGAGAACATCCGGAACAAATCCGGCTCCGATTCCCTGGATCTTGTGGGATCCTGCCTTGCCCTGGCTCAGTACCGGAGAACTTGCCGGTTCCACCGCAACGACCTTCACGTCCGGATTCTGCTTCTTTAAATATCTTCCGGTTCCGGTGATGGTTCCGCCGGTGCCGACACCAGCGACAAAAATATCAACCTTGCCGTCCGTATCTTCCCAGATCTCCGGACCGGTTGTTCTCTCATGAACTTCCGGGTTCGCCGGATTTACAAACTGTCCCGGAATAAAGCTTCCCGGAATCTCCTTTGCGAGCTCCTCTGCCTTTGCGATCGCGCCCTTCATTCCCTTTGCGCCCTCAGTGAGCACAAGCTCTGCACCGTAGGCTTTCATAAGCTGGCGTCTCTCCACACTCATGGTCTCAGGCATAACGATAATGATCCGGTAACCGCGGGCAGCTGCAACCGACGCAAGACCGATTCCTGTGTTTCCGGAAGTCGGCTCGATGATCGTAGAACCAGTCTTTAAGATTCCCTTCGCCTCAGCGTCATCGATCATCGCCTTCGCGATCCTGTCCTTTACCGATCCGGCCGGATTGAAATATTCCAGCTTCGCAAGGATCTTCGCGTTAAGTCCCTCGGATTTTTCAATCTGTGTAAGCTCTAAGAGCGGAGTCTTTCCGATCAGCTGGTCTGCGGATGTATATATGTTTGCCATAAGTTATTACCTACCTTTCACATATGTTAATAGGATTATATGATGATATCATCTGTTTGTCAAGTCTCATTCCGGATATCATGTTAGAAAATTTCTATCCTATATCACAACACCTTTATCCTTTTCACTGTCTTTATTTCCCTTAAACCTTGTATTATAATAGGAATAATGTTAAACTTACATTACGATCAAAAATATTCAGCAACACGCAGCAGCATGGGAGGATACAGATTATGATGGTTTCAACAAAAGGCCGCTACGCTCTCCGCGTCCTGATCGATCTTGCGGAGCATCAGACCGACGGCTATATTCCATTAAAAGATACAGCAGCAAGACAGGAAATCTCTGAAAAATACCTCGAGGGCATCATCAAAATCCTCGTAAAAGCAAAACTCTTAGAGGGAGTCCGCGGTAAAGGCGGCGGATATCGCCTCACAAAAGCACCGGAACAGTACACAGTCGGCAGCATCCTTCGCCTCACTGAAAACTCCATGGCTCCGGTAGCCTGCTTAGAGCCCGGCAGCACCGACTGCCCCAGAATGGGAAGCTGCAAAACTCTCCCTCTCTGGCAGGGTCTCGACAAAGTCGTCAACGAATACTTAGACGGCATCACCATCGCCGATCTCGTGCAGAATGGCCAGCCCGGGGACGACTATGTAATTTAGCCCCCCAGCTGCCGGTCTGCCTCCAGGCTCAGACGCATTATTTTCCGGGCATGGTTTCCTCTTAGCTCGTGGGAGAATGCGTTGGTGGACAAGCGGCACTTGTCTGAGCCGAAGGCGAGTTGTGCCGTCTGACCACCGCCCTTAGCATTCTTCCGCAAGCTTAGAGGAACCGCCTGGGAAATACCCGGTGTCTGGGACTGGAGGCAGACCGGCAGCGTACTCTCTCCAAAATCGTCGCTCCCCCCCAAAAAAAGGACAGCCTTGCGGCTGCCCTTCACCTATTTCCATATCTGATTCCATTCCCGGAAATATCGTCCCTAATTCCAGAAGTCCACCTTCTCCTTCAGTCCAATATTCTCCGCCTTAAACACCGGATTCTTTCCGGCCTTTTTCTGCTCTGTATAATCCTCAAGACACCGCAGGACCGGCTTCAGGAGAATAACGATCACCGGCACATTGATCAGCGCCATGAAGCCCATCAGCACATCCGCTGTATCCCAGACAATACCAAGCTTCATCGTAGCGCCGACGCACACAACCACCGCAGCAACGATCCTCATGCACCACTTTGCCCCATTAGATGGAGTCATGCCGCAAAGATACGCAAGCCCTGTCTCCGCATAATAGAAGTTTCCAAGCAGAGTCGTAAATGCAAACAGGAACAGGGAAACTGTAATAAACACAACACCAAACTTGCCGAGTGTGCTATTCATAGCCGCCTGCACATAGGCCATTCCGGCCATATCCGCATCCGGCTCCACACCGGAGCAGAGCAGCAGCATCGCAGTCGCTGTACAGATCATACAGGTATCAAGGAATACAGAAAGCACCTGAACAAGTCCCTGCTTTACCGGATGGGAAACACCCGCGGAACCAGCCGCACACGCAGCAGCGCCGACACCGGCTTCGTTAGAGAAAAGACCTCTCTTGATACCAAGCATGACCGCAGACCCCGTAAATCCGCCGAAAATTGCTTTCACATCAAACGCGTTGCGGAAGATCTCTGCGAACACTCCTGGGAGAAGTGTGATATGGGTCACGATCACGAACACAGCAACCGCAATGTAGAAGAATCCCATGAACGGAACGATCTTTTCCGTGATCCCTGCGATCTGTTTTCCACCGCCGCTGATGCAGACGAAGAATAACACTGCAAGCACGCCGCCGATGATCCATTTTGCAAGGTTTTCATTCTGGGAGTATGCCGGAATGACACGGAATGCATCTGCGATATTGAAGGATGCAACCAGATTGAAGCCGACCATGTAGGTCAGGATCATGAACACTGCAAACAGGATTCCGAGCCAGTGTTTTCCAGTTGCCTGATCGATGTAGTAGGACGGACCGCCGTAGCAGCCGCCGTCATCGGAACGGCGCTTGTAGATCTGAGCCAGAGTTCCCTCCACGAAAGCGGTGGACATTCCCAGAAGCGCTGTAAGCCACATCCAGAATAATGATCCGAGACCGCCGAGACAGATTGCTGTGGATACGCCTGCGATGTTTCCGGTTCCCACACGGGATGCCGTCGAAACCATGAGTGCCTGAAAGGACGAGATCGCCTTGTCATCCTCACTCGGTGCGAGAACGACCCGCAAAGATTCCTTTAAATAGCGGAACTGAACAAACTTTGTGCGGACCGTAAAGTAGATTCCGCCTGCAACAAGTAAAATGATCAGGATGTATGTGTAAAGATAATTACTGAGATTCCCGATCAGTGCCCCATACAAATCGTACATGTGTTGTTACCCCTCTTTTTTCTTTTTTTGTTACCCCAAAATTTTACTGTAAGTTACCCGTATTTACAATCATTTTTCCAGAAAATTCTGCCAGGACCGCTTATTTCATTATACCTCCCCTTCCTAATTTTTTTCTAAAGAAGAAAGTTTCCGTCTGCCCTTTTTCCTCTGGGTTCCCGTATCACTTTCATACTTTCATCGTAACCTGATGAACTGTTACCCTTCATCAAAAAACTGCTCAGTCCTTCTTCGCAAAAATATGCAATTTCATCTGTGAGGAAAGGAACTGCAGGATTTTTCTCCCAGCAATGCTGTTTCCCTTTGCGTCCAGGGACGGACCATAGATTCCGATTCCCATCTTCCCGTCAACAACAGACAGCAGTCCGCCACCGACACCGCTCTTAGAAGGAATTCCCACGCGGACCGCAAATTCCCCGGACCCGTCATACATGCCGCAGGTCAGCATGATCGTCTTCACGACTCTCACGGTATCGGAATTCAGCAGCCGCTTTCCGGACGGATCCACTCCGTCATTCGCGAGCAGAAGTCCCAATCCCGCAAGGCTTTCCGCCGTCACGCTCAGCGAGCACATTTTCACATAGAAATCCAGTGCTTCCTCCACATTTCCATTGATCACACCCTTGCTCTCTAAAAGGTAGGCGATGGCGCGGTTTCTCGCCACCGTCGACATCTCCGAGCGGTAGACCTTCTCATCCAGAACGATCCCGTCATCCTGACAGAAACACCTCGCAAGCTCCAGCATCTCCCCAAACGATACCTTCGGCTCGATAAAGCTCGCCACCGCGATGGCACCGGAGTTGATCATCGGATTGTATGGATGACTGTTGGATCCCTCAAGCTTGATCAGGGAGTTGAACGCGTCCCCCGATGGCTCCATTCCCACATTCTCAAACACCATGTCAAACCCGCAGACCTCAAGTGCTACTGCAAGGCTGATAACCTTCGAAATACTCTGGATGCTGAACCGGTCCTTCGTATCCCCGCAAGAGAACCGGCTTCCATCCCGGCAGAAGATGCTGATTCCGAGCTTATTCTTGTCCGCTCTTCCAAGCTCCGGAATATAGGTCGCAACCTCTCCCTCTTTGATGTATGGGCGTCCCGTTTCCAGCGCCTCATTGATCAGATCCTGAAACATAACTTTTGTTTACTCCTTTCGTCTATGACCTTCCACTCCTGCTGCCGCACTTTCCATACTTTGCAGGAAACTCTTATCAGCACATTTTCCGTGCATTTTCTCTTATTTCAAACGTCCTGTCCCCTCTCAAGCCGCTCTCTTACTTCCTTCAAAAACTCTTCCCCAATCCCGGAGATCGGCACATCCGCAAGTGTCACATACCCGAATTCCAGCTTCACCTCGCACCCCGGAATCGGCACGGAAACTGCCCGGAAATCCGACAGCTGCTTGTCGAAGTCATGGATCCCGATGCTGTAAAAATCCGTCTGTGAGATCAGGTTCATGAGCGTCGCACGCCCTGTCACATAAATCTCCTTCTTCTTTCCCGTACTTCCCCCATCCTCATTTGGTCCGAGGATATTGGAGAGAATATCGTCATACAGCCCCATATAGCGGATAAATCCGTAATTCGCAAGATTCTCCCTCGTCATCGGCTTCTTCTCCCGGACGAGCGGATGATCCTTTGAGATCACGATCTGCGGTTCCACATAGGAGAGGAACCGGTATGTAAGGCCTTTCGCCGCCGCCATCATCTGGATCTCCTCATGCCTCTGACTGTCGAAATGGAAAATTCCGATGTCGGCCCGACCGGAGACCACATCCTCGATGACATCCTCCAACTGCCCCTCATACAGGCGGTGGGTGAATTCCGGCTGATCCTGGTACCGTCGCACGATAGTGATAAAGCTCTCCATCACATGGGAAAACTTTGTCATGGACACCGCCAGGGGCTCTGTCTTCTCCATCTCCTTTAATGGCCGCAGATGCATTCCTTCCATTTCCTTTAAGATCCGCACTGACCGCTCCAAAAACTCATTTCCCTCGGGAGTCAGCGTCACGCCCTGACGGCTCCTGTTTAAGAGCGGCGCCCCAACGGTCTCCTCCAGGTCATGAATGATCTTTCCAAGATGGGACTGGGAAACATAGAGCATCTGGGCCGCCTTGTTGATGGAACCAAGTCTCGCCACCTTGATGAAGTATTCCAGATGTTTCAGATTGATATCATAGCTCATGTTCTTCCCTCCCTCATTTTTCTATCTCTCTTCCCGCGCATCGCTGCTGAAAAGAGTTTCTGAAATCCGCACATTCCTGCGGCTTTTCTTGTATATAATGTATCATTTTTTGCTATATCTTTCTACTTCTTTGTTATTCTTTATCAAACTAAGGTTATTTCCCGCAGAAAAAACCTTATACATCAAAAGCGGAGTGCCGTCACCTGGACAACACTCCGCAACCATACTTTCATATCTTAATTCGCACGGGAGACATACCTCAGCTCCCGATCATAATGTTGATGATCTCATCATTCGTCTCCTTCATTCCCTCTTTTGCGAGACGTCCCACGTTGCGGATCGTAGCTTCGATCCCAGCCGTCACGATTCCGTCGCCGTCATCAAAGTTCTGACCACGCTTTGCCATATAGTAGCCGATGATCCCCGCGTCCACCGCCTCAGCGATCTTTGCTGCGCAGGACGCTTTCGCGCCGTCACAGACCATACCGGAGATAATGGCGACCGCATTGATCACGGTGTGGACCACCTCATCATAGGACGCTCCGGAGAGATACGCGATCCCTGCTCCGGAACCCGCGCCCGCGCTGACTGCACCGCAGTAAGCGGATAGTCTTCCAATGGGCGTCTTCTGGTGGATCGTCGTGAGATCTGAGAGTGCCATCGCCCGGTACATGGTATCCTCATCGACTCCCAACTCCGTTGCGTATACGATGACCGGAACAGAAGCCGTGATTCCCTGATTTCCACTGCCGGAGTTGATGATAACCGGAAGCTCACATCCATTCATTCGTGCGTCGGATCCGGCTGCTGCCATGGCTCTCGCCCGTGTACGGACATCATTTCCGTTCATATCGAGAAGAAGTGCGCCGATGTTGGAACCATACTGCCCACGCATTCCCTCTCTGGCGATTGCCATATTGTAAGTTTTCTGGCGCTCCAGAACCTCTCTGATATCGTTCACATCCACTGTATGGATAAAGTCCCAGATATGCTCCATATCGAGCAGTGAGCGGTCCGTAAGGCCTTCTTCCTCCTCACCATTCACCGGGATATCCCTGATGACTTCTCCGTTCTTTTCAATATGTACGACATTCGTGTGATAATTTGCGATGCGGACCATGCTGGTATCCGTTCCGCGTGTCAGTGTCACAATGATATCAAAGGTGATACCGTTATCAATGTGCTCCACTTCCACCGGGGTCCTCTGAAGGAATTCCTTCATCGCCGTGATCTGCTCTTTTGTGACGGAAGCGATGACCTCAAGTTCCTTTTTTGGATCGCCCGCAACGATTCCCGCTGCCGCCGCCGCTGGGATTCCCTTTAAATGATCCGTATTCGGGACGATTACGGATTTTACGTTCTTGATCATGCTGCCGCTGGCTCCCACCTTCACCTTCTCCGGGAGTCCGCCGAGCACTTCCCTCGCGACTGCCGCGCAGTAAGCGATGGCGATCGGCTCCGTACATCCCATCGCCGGCTTCAGCTCCTCTTCCAGAATACTCACATATGCCTGATATCTGATATCGCTTTTCTCCATTGTATCCGTCCTTTCTCCGGTCTTTTCTGCCGATCGGATCACTCCTTCCGCAAGCCATTCATGACTCCCGGTCTCACATCCTGAAAATTCGCATTCTATCCTGCTGTTTTCTTGCAATTTCTATGTTCTTAGCGTATCATAAGAAGTATCAAAAGTAAAATTGAACGTTTTAAACAGATCGTTTATAAATTTTTATAGAACAGAAAGGACCCCACCATGGAACTTCGAGAGATCCGCACATTTTTACAGATCGCACAAAAACAGAGCTTTTCAAAAGCTGCCGAGGCATTAGGCTATTCCCAGGCCGCCGTCACGGTCCAGATCAAGCAGTTGGAGGAGGAACTCGGCATCCATCTCTTTGACCGTCTCGGAAAAAAAACAGTCCTGACCCATCACGGGGAGATCTTTTACCGCTATGCCGTGACGATCCTTGGCACTGTCGCCGACGCAAAAAACGCGGTCTCCGCCTCCACAGAGCTATCCGGTGACCTCACCATCGGAACCATTGAATCCATCTGTGAGTCCATCTTTCCGGATCTTTTAACGAAATTCCATCAGCTTTACCCGAATGTCTCCGTGAGCATCGTCCTGGACTCCCCGGATATTCTTTTGGACCGCATGAACAAGAACTCCATCGATCTGGTCTATCTCCTCGACCAGCCCATTGATGACAAGCGTTTTATAAAAGTTCTGGAAGCGCCGGAAAATATCTCCTTTGTCTCTTCCTCCGCCCACACGCTGGCTAAAAACGGTCCCGCAGACCTCGCCTCGGTCATCAGCCACCCGTTCCTCCTGACCGAAAAAAATGCCAGCTACCGGTTCGTTCTTGACCGGTATCTGGCATCCCTCGGAAAGGAGATCAAGCCTTTCCTGGAAATCGGAAACACAGAATTCATTATCAATATGTTAAAGCAGAATGCCGGGATCTCATTTCTCCCGGAGTTTGCCGTAAGGCATGAAGTGGAATCCGGCATCCTCTCGATCCTGCCGGTAAAGGATTTCCACATGGAGCTCTACCGTCAGGTCCTCTATCACAAAGACAAATGGCACACCGGTGAGATGGACGCCTTTATCGAGCTTGCGAAGGAGACTTTCCGGACTTCGCCCGTTTCAGACGAACACCCTCAAGAATGATAAGGAAGGTCAACATAATAAGCATCGCCGCGCTCACTCCGATGGTCAGCCTGTAATCTCCCGTTATATCATAAAAGGTTCCAAACCACATGTTAAAGGGCGCTCCCAGAAGCGTTCCCACCATGGTGGAATAGGCATATGCTGTACTGTAGGTCTCGCCCTTCCAGAAGATCCTGCAGAACAGCGGCATCATGACGGAAGATAAGGGAAGTGTCACACCAAAAAACAGGGCACCCGCCATCACTGTCTCCGGAGAACCGACAAACAGCAGTACATGTCCGAGAAACGCCAGCGCAATCGAAAATTCAAAGGTCCTGATGATCCCAAGGCTGTCGCTGATCTTTCCGAGGATCAGCTTGCTCGACATGTTTCCGAGAAGGGAGATGCTCGTCATCATGGCCGCCGCCTGCAGCGTAAGTCCGGCTGCGATCCCACAGGGCGTCAGGAAGGAATTCAGGTACGCGCATGACACACTGGTCCAGTATGCCCCCACGGCAATATAAAATTCCGGCTGACGCAGCAATTCTTTTAATGTAATCCCATTTTCCCCGGATGCGGGCGCTGATGCGCCTGATACAGCCCTTTGCTCCACATCCTCTGCCCCGTAAGGCAGAAGTCCCATCTCTTCCGGCTTATAGCGTAGAATGAACAGGGAGATCGGGAGAACCAGCGCGGTACTGACGATTCCAACCGCCATATAGCTCACCCTCCATCCGAATGCCGGGATCGCCATTCCAAGACAGCTGCTGCCGATCATGCCGACGAGTCCGGAGAACGCCGCGGAGATTCCCACCGCCGTTCCGGTCTTTTTCTTAAACCAGTTTCCAAGAATGATCGGCGCCGGGATCATGCAGACAAACGATGAGGCAATTCCCTGAATGATGCCTGTCACATGCCACTGCCACAGTTCATGGAAGGTACCCATGAGGGCTGCGCAGCCTCCGTATATGACAGCTGCAATGCTGATCACGATCCGCACATCATGTTTCCGAAAGCTTGTCGCCACAAATGGCAGCGCCAAAGCAGAACTGATGCAGTAGAGCATCCGGTACATCGTGAGCTTTCCCAGCTCAAATCCCAGCTCTTTGCAGATCGGGGAGTAAAAGACACCGGCACAGTTGTTGATAAGTCCCAGAGTCGCTCCCTGCAGGATGCAGCAGCCCGCAAGGATGAACCAGGCGTAGTGCAGTCTGTTTTTCTTTTGTTCCATTGTTATTTCTGCCTTTCCCCAGCTTT